>Ga0316227_1001887_pt1 | contig 20674 bp, 20 predicted proteins | sample TBH18019metaG_FD_206012 | JGI IMG/M metagenome (GOLD analysis project Ga0316227, IMG submission 206012) | Freshwater microbial communities from Trout Bog Lake, Wisconsin, USA - TBH18019 | ecosystem: Environmental > Aquatic > Freshwater > Lake > Hypolimnion/Profundal zone | place: USA: Wisconsin... | reverse complement strand
GCCACGATATACTACTATAAAATCTGGAACATATTTGCTCATTTTTCCAGTGATAGGGTTCATGTAAGGAATACTAACAGGTTCACTGGCCCATTGTAGGATGTTATCGTTGTTATCGCAAAAATTCATGAACGCATTTTCCCAACCTGAACGAAAGTAGGGCTTGCCGTTCCCAACATACTTACTAGGATTTTTTACTTCGTAGATGCCTTGTCTAAAATTAGCCATTACTGTCTAATATTATGTGCTACATAGTAATTGGGAGTTACCGGCACTTTAATTCCCAATAGTGTAGTTGGACTTTGTATAGCATTGAGATAATAAGTCAAATTATAAGTGACTTGTGCCCCATTCAACCCCTTCATGCTTTGTAGTAAATTCATAATAGGTTGATTGGACAAATTGGCAACTCTAAACAGTGCCACTGTAAAATTTTCAGCTTGTGATTTAGTCCCAAATACCGATTGGAAATAACTGCGAACTGCATCATACTCTTGAGAAGACACTGACTGTTGATATCCGTAAAATCTGTCAAATATCTGTACAGTTTGATCTATTGAAGGGTTATAAGAATTAATCTGTCCCATAAATTAAGGTCCTTGTGATATATCAACGCCATTGGGTCCTATACCATTTACTCCTACCCCATTGGCTTGAGCAGAATTATTTTGTGGATTGTTGGCAATTATAGGAGCATTGGCAAATATTGCGCCCACTGATCCCAAACCTGGTATTGCCGGAATTCCATTATTATTTAACAAAGACTGTGTTGGTCCAGCGGCCTGCATGGCAAACCCAGCTACGCTAGAAGGATCGCCTGATTGAAATGAATTATACACTGTAGTGGCTGCTTGTACAGCACCTAATACTTGATTTAAAGCTCCAGAGCCTTTGGCCGTTGACTGTAGATCGGCAATACTGCCTTGAGTAGCCCCAACCATTCCACCTTGATGATAAACAGAGTTGCGTCCTGTTGTTGTAGTAATAGAAGAAGCTTGTGTATCGTAATGTGCTGGATCAGCGAATCCAGGTACCACTGAGCTAGCTTGTTCTGCCCCAATATTGCCAGTATAGTATTTTACAGCTTCATACTCTATAGTGACATCATGTTGCATGGTGCCTGCTCCTTCTCGATAATCGTACGTATCACTGTTCCATGACTGAATAATAGGATTTATCATAGTCCAGGCAGCAAATGTTTTTTGACTCATTCCGTATATAGTAATATCGTTGAAGAACCGTGGTTTTCCACCAGATCCTACTGAAAACAAAGGATTGGTACCATCATTGGGACTTTCGCCCACAAATCCCCAGTTGGCATTTTGCAAAGTATTACTATAGATATCATTAGCATTATAACTAAAGCCGTTAAAATATGTGGCTATTTGTCCCAATGTGCCAGATGTTGTGGGTATTCCTTGATACTGTTTGCTAGGATCACCGTAATAATATGTGTAATAATTATACCACATGGTACGTATAGTGTCATCTTGATCATCGTGTAAGGTTATTTTACTTGGTTCATAATGTACTTTGGTCTGAACTAACCGTTTACGATTATACTGATTAAGAGTGGTGGTATCTATTTTAAATTTAGGCAAATCAACACTCTTAACCATTAATCCGATTGTGGCGTTGTTGCCAGATCCATATAGAGCTTGCAGTTGCGGAATTTGCGCTGTGTTTATATTGAATACTACATGAAATAAAAATTTAAAGCGAGGAACCAGTCCATACCCATTGCTAAGGAAAGTCTTGGCGGCGTGAGTATAATCCTTAAGTAATGGACTAGTAGCCGGCTGTAGAAAGCTGTTGCCCTGCCCAAAATATGACATATTGTTTAACCAGCAGCACCAGACGCTGTGCCTGCTCCAGTAGCAATGCCGCCGTTAGTACGTGATATGGCCTGACCAACACCTTTGCTGGCTCCAGCTGCATTTACTTGAATTGCGTTATCAAATGTTATTGACATTGAAATCTTTACAGCTTCGCTGGTCCCATAATCCATCTTGTTGTAGTTCACGTCTTTGAGATAGCATCCTAATATTTGCCATTCTTCTAAGATTACCGGAGTATTTGCTCCGTTGCCACCATCTAATACTTGGAACTGTGTAGTAAACTTATAATCAATACCCGAACTCGCTGAACTTTGTTCCATAAAGTCTAATTGTTTCTGTAACTGCTCTCCTACTAATTGACTTACTGCTCCAGTGGCATCATCACGTAGTTCGCAAGTAACATCAGTCCATGTGTACTTCCCAGCTACTTTAATAGTACTGTTATAGATAGGCAATTTTATTTCTTCAAATGTAACGTGAGGACGATCAAATGTCATCACCTGTTTGGTTAATTCGGTAGTAGGAGTACTTGTGCCAAAGTTTTGGAAAAATACTCTGTAACGAAAACTTAACTTAGGCATTAATAAGCCTTGTGTTGAAGCACTTTGCCCGTCAGCTCCTAATGGAATTGTAAAGTTAGTTAATGATGATGTTGCCATGTTATAATATCTCCGTTGTACTATTATTTAGTTAATATTTTGGGCAAGATATCTCTACCTTGCCCTATATCTTTACGCTGCCGCCTGCGCTGCAATTGCTCCAGTGTTTTCTATACGCAATGGAATATAGATAAATTCAACTGCTTTCACTGGCTCTATAGCTATGTCTACCCATAACTGATTTTGATCTATAGTAGTAGGTGTATTATTTGTATTATCACATACCACCAAATAGTCATAGATTCCACGTTTAGCTACCAAATCTATCATCAAACTGTTGATACTATTGCGTATTTCATTACGTGTTATAGCATCGTTAGGTTCAAACAGATATTGTTTTCCTATTGTGTTAAGTCTAGAACGTATAAAACATACTAACCGCGCTACGTTAATACGATCTAATGCTGTAGCAGTGCCTTGTAATGTTTTATTTCCAAAGTTAGTAATTCCTACACCTGGAATAAATGTTATTGGATTGACGTTGTTAGTATAAAGCACATCACGCAATGATTGGCCCACACTTAATGGCAAAAATTGACCAGTAATAGAGTCAATATATCCCAGCAATTGAGCATTGTCAACTAACCCACGTCGTGTGCCAGCTGGAGCTAACCAAGGATAAGCTACTTCGTCGCTACGTATAATAGTACGCAACATCATGTGACTTGGTGCTGTTACTACCAAATTACCCGACAAGTCTGTTGTTTGGCAACTTGGATAAAAAGCGGCTGCATAAGTATCGCCAATAGCCAAATTTCCGTCGCCTGTGACTAAACCTAGTCCACCATTGTCTGTAGCCCATGTTACCACATCAGTTGGAGACAAACGTAATGGAGTATCAACTATGTTAAATGCCACATTGTTGATGTCATCATTTAAAACTCTCATTTCTGGAGCTAGTTCTGGATAACCAGGAACTGCGATAAGATTATAAACATTTTGTTCTTCTCGTATCTCAGTATTAGTATCAATAGCTGATCTCAACGCATCTACAATAAGTTTTCTCTGTGATTGACGACCCATATAAGGACTGCCATCAACACGAAGACCAGTAGCACTATTCCAAGTATTAGTCTCGGTTTGTACAGACCAATAAGTAGGACTTGTATCTGGCTCTGATGCTGTGTTATTTTGAATACAGGCATAAACTAATCCGTTGTACATTACGTATTGTCCTATGCTGTATACTGTTGTACTACTCCATTCGTATGTAGGCCATGCTTGATTATTCCAAGCATTTACTTCAAACGACTTAACATTAAAGCCTGAACGACGTGTGTTCCACAATAATATTCCGTTTGGAAATAGTTCAGCGTTTGGAGCATCTGGATCCAAATAGTTACTAGTAAGCATAGTTTCTATAGATGGCAAAGCGTCAGTGACAGGATTTGTTGTACCGTTAGGGGCCCAACGAGCATCTTGGAATATGATACCATTACTTGTAGTAGAATCTGTATTGGCTATCTGTACCCACTGATCCACGCCGCTGACATTTTGCCAACGATACAACAGCGGATAAAGTTCTAGATCTGAAGTATTGACCCATAAGTCACCATGTACCAACGGGCTCTGAGCCGCGTTTGTCTGTGTAGTAGGAGCAAGGCTACTGATAATAGGACCTGTAGCATTTGTTGCACTGAGATCATACCCACGGCTGTCAGTTGTTACATTTTGATATCCGTACCATGAACCATTATTAGATATCATGATATCTACTTGAGTTGGATCACTGTAGTACCAATATGTACCTGTAGCAGGATCTACATCAGGAGCTGTGCTGTTTGATGTATATGAAAATAATGGTGTACCAACCCAGTTAGATAGTATCAATCCAGCAGCTGATCCACTTACATAATTTTGACGTACTTGTGTAGTATCTGTGGTAAATCCAGCGGCAGTCACAGGAGTTCCAGAAACATTAGTTAAGATAATGTCTCCACCAGTGCTGTGAGTGATTACAATATTTCCAGCAGAGTTAACAGTAGCACTAACATTAGGGATATTTGTTGCGCTAACTGCCGCAATGAACGCACTTGTAGTAGTGCCATTTATCGTGGCAGTTGCTGTGGTTAAAGTTGCTGTACCAGGCTGTGTAGCACTGATGGTAAATGTATTACCGTTTATAAAAGTTTGAGTAGTATTACTACCTGCAATAATTGTCGATCCTGTTGAGAAGCGTTCCAACAGCAATAAACCAGCTGTACCGTTGTCAAAAGGAATGCTCTGTGCGTAGGTAGATCCAGCAGCAATAGTTGCGCCACCGCCCGATGGATCTAATCCATATAAGGCCAATGCGTCGCTGCCATAAACAGGACAGGATTGTGTAACATATACTCCCAGTGTGGAATTATATTTTTTAATTATAATTTCTGTGCCTTGATTAACATTAGATGTTTTCATCCAAACAGAACCAGTTGGCTCAGCTGTGCTACCGCTGTATGTAGCCCACTGCGGGACTGTATAACTCGGACTGGCTTGGAAGATAGGAGCATTATATGTACCTGCTGTCAACCCCAAAGCAATAAGACTTGCGCTGTTTCCAGCTAGTGTAATTGTACCTTCGCCGGAATTAGCAGTGCTATCACAATATAAATTTAATGAACCACTAATGTTAGCAGCATATACTCCAGTAATACCAGTATTATTGATAAGAGTAGTTACATCAGTTACTGTGTTACCGGATGCTATCGCAATAGTAATACCGTTAATTATAATATTTCCTGCTGTCAATGACGTTGGAGTAGCTTGGCCTTGAACTGTGGCCCAAGCTGTTTGCCATTCTGTACTTCCTACCAGCACCCAAGTGTTATAAAGTTGGTCGGCAGTCCAAGGTCCTTGTGACCAGTCTGGTGCTTGAGCTGAAGTAGGTCCGCCGCGTTTATAATAAACCGGATTGCTGGTACTAGTGGTTGTCACAGCATATTGTCCTATGCTACCATATGTTTGTAATGGTACAGTAGACTCAGAATATAGATATTCAGTATTAGTTATGGCTAAAGGAAGTTGATTGGTAAAATTGTTAGTAGCTGAATTCCATTGAAATATGCCCCAATGTGTATCCAGTGTATCTAACCAGTAAGTACCATTAGCTGGCGAGCCTAGTGGACGATTGAGGCTTGCGGTAAGTACTGTCAAATCTACATTGGCACGTAATACATAGCACTGATTGGTAACACCCAAGGCTGAATAAGCTGCCAGTAAACCGTATTCATTAAGCTCGTATCCATTAATAGGAGTTCCTGCTGTGGTTTGATAAAAGAATGGCAATCCATAATAGTTACTCAACGCACGTTGGCTAGTAGCTAGATAAAGTTTATCTGCGTTAACTGCCAATGTTCCTGTGGCTACACCTGAACCATCTGCTGATAATTTATTTGACGCTGTAGCTATTACTACTAGCGGAACTGAGTTAGTTGCGGCGGGCAAGTATTGACTTTGATCAACTACTGTAACTTCTACGCCAGGGGAGACTAATGTTTGTGCCATCGTTTAATCCTTTATAATTTGTTATTAATATTTAGTTTATAATCAAAAATCTGGGCAGTTAAGAACACCAGACTGTCTGGTTCGCTTAATAAATAACTGTATGCTATACTTACTGATAGAGAAGAACAAATTAATCTACACGGATACGTAAAATTATGGATCCTAGACCTATATGCCCTGCGTGCAATCAAAGGCCAAGAGCAATAAATTGTAAGCGCAAAGGCAAATATTATTACTTGAGTCGTTGTAGTGTATGCAATGCTATAAAAAAGAGAATCCCGAAACCCACTCCTAAGTGGCAGTTAAATGGCTATAAGAAAAAACCTGCCTGTGATAAATGTGGATTCAAGGCTAGATATTCAGCACAGTTAATGGTATTTCACATTGATGGTAATTTGAATAACAGTGCGATTCGTAATTTAAAAACTATTTGCTTAAATTGTAGAGTAGATATAGAAAAAGCTAATCTTATCTGGCATCACGGAGATCTTGAACCAGACGTGTGATCTGCTCGTATAAATTATCTAACCCGTCTAGATTATTATCCAATATGTGATCAAATTCAGTGCCGGCCCAGGCAGTTTCGCTCACATGTACGTTGAATTTGTCCAGCTTGACCTGGGCCCAGCTGTGTTCAAGTGTGGGGCTGGATTTTTGATTGACCATCTCTGCGAACCGATACCATTCTGGTTCTGGCCCGCGAACTACTCGTATTACATTCCCTCCGGCATTTTTAATAGATTGTATTTCATTGGGAAATCTACAGTCAGTGATAACTACGTCATCTTGTGTGCTACGCAATTTATTTTCTAGACTGGCAATCCAGATATCATCGTGAAAACTTTTACGTGCTACTTCTGTACCCCAACGCTGTAGCACTAGACGTGGGGTCAATTCTGGCATGTCTAGTCTTTCTGCCCACCAGGCATCTACTTGTTCTCGCCACTCTCTACTGGATTTAGTACGGCCTTCTAACATAGCTCTGTCCCAGCCAAAAACAGCAGACACAGCATCTTTCAACGTACTGGCAAAAGATTCTCTACGAAATCCATAGATATTCTGAAGATAATCAGCTATGGTATCTTTGCCACTGCCTATTAGACCCACAATCCCAATAATCATTTAATGTCCTTTATTTCTAAATGTTTAAGTGTCATTTGTAATCTCTCGATTTGTCTACGACAATCCTCAAGTGCGTGGTGGCTTGTTGGAGGTGTTGGGCAGTCAGGCCAAAGTGAGATTACAGAACGACAATCACGAATTTTGTAAAACTGCCACGGTTGTTTTTTATTACGGCTACGATAAGCATGTTCTAAAATGTTTATATCGTAAGTAGGACCCTGGGCCCATATAAAATCATGTTGCCACGCCAGTTTATAAAGACCATCTAAGGCTTCTTCTAATGGTATTCTATTTTCTTCGTTAAATGCTTCTTCTTGAGCGGCACCTTGAGTGGCCCACCATTCGATAGTTTCGTTATTGACTTCTCTATCTTCCTGACTTTCGATGGTCACTCGGCAATAAAAGTTACGGTCGAGATAATAGCCAGTGCCAAATGGATTAAAACTCTGTGCCGCTATTGTTAATATAGTAGCGTCTGGTGTAGTTGCCAGTCCCTCTATGTCTATCATTAAATGTTGTGCCATACATTAAGTATAACACAAATTTAGATATTTTATAATAAGAGTTTACCCAATCATCTGCATTATGATAGATTTTAACCAATTATCCAATAATGAAGGTCAGAGGCTGACTACCATCTATATAGTTTTTCAAATCTTCAAAACATTTTTCCATAATAGCCATTCCCTCAGCTTTCATGGCGGTACCATTCAAAGTAGTTGGGCCTTGTGGTCCGTTAATGCTGCCATATTTTTCACGAGCTTCGCCTATAATTAGCTTGCAGTTGCCATATATAAAGTTTTTTATCCACTGTTTGATTTGGAAATCTTGTAAGAGGTTTACTTCTGGTTTCATATTATAAGTCCAAAGCAGTACAGTTTCTCCCGATCCTTTGGGATCACGCACTAATTGTAATTTTTTTGTAACAGAATTCCAAGTATAGTTCATGTAAGCTCCGAACATACGCCCAGCCAGTTTTACATACTGACTATAAAAATCATACGTGGCTAACCCGCCTGATACGTTAAAATTCATGAGATACACGTTTAATGAAGCTTGACTAAACGGGTCAAAATTACTGGCATAAGGACCCGTTGAATCGCCAAATGTTCTGCGGAATACTTGTCTTACTTGTATCACTTCCTGAGGAAGGTCGTAGATACTTACATTCTGTACCAACTCCATGAAGCTATAACTTTCTTCATAGGCATTTTCCGCTCTCTGTCTATAAGTGCCTATAGTATTCACATAAGCTGATTCAAAGTGAGCAGGATCTAATTCAATATCTACTATTTGATCAGCTAGTTGTAATTTAACATATTCAAATAGATTTTGTTTGAGTGTTTCTAATGTAGATTGCGATTCCAGTGCCATAAGGACTCCTTGTCCTTATATTTAGTTGGTTACCAAGCTTTCAGTATTACTAGATTTTCATTGCCTCGGCCACTAAATTTAATTTCAGTAGCATTGATTTCGTTGAATATCTTACGTGCCGCTGGTTTTCCTGCTGACATAATAGCTTTTAACTGTTCAGCTGGCTTGCGTAACGTTTTTTGTACAGTTGTCACTGAATCAAAAGCTACCAAACTACTGCCTTTCACAGTAAATGTTCCCACATGAGGGTCTGCCATTACGTGTATCAATTTACGTCTTATTATGTCATATAACCAAGCTTCTGAAGCTCCTACTAATTTGCTGACTGCTTCAGATTTCAAGTTAAGATCCGCAAATTCTTTGAGATATTTAAACTTTGAACTGAGTTTTTCTGGACTGACAGCTCGTTTGGCTCTGGGTTTGCGCTCAACTTTCTTGATCTGTACATAGCTGGCGCAGTCGTTGATCACAGTTTCGCAAAATTTCACACAGTTTTTGAGTTGTAATTTGGTCAAATGGCTATAACCTTCTACCAGTTGTTCGTCTTTGCCTTCTAATACTTCATTAAATTCGTCTAATCTCAATTTCCATACTGCGGAAATGTGATTTATCATTTGTGGAGCCACGTTCATTCCACGAATCAAAGCAATAGGTTTAAAATCGGCGGTCATTTTAGCACCCGAATCTATAAAGTCATCAAATAAACCTTCTAATTCGCCAGCACATTCGCTTACTCTATCACGCAAATGATCTTGAATAGTTGTTTTTTGCTGTGTCACTTCCGCTTCACTGACTACACGTTTAATTTCTTGTTTCATCTTTAGAAGTTTAGTGATTTCTTCTTGTAGGATTAATTCTTCATCTTCAGTTAATTGCAATCCCACCAATGTCATACGACTTACCCACCCAATGGTAGGTTGTATATTGCTGTCAGCAAGTCCTCGAATTAATTTAGCGTCGCGATTTCGATTATTAAAATCTAAATAATTTGCAATCATCTCTTTGGCGTCTTTTTTACCATAGTGATAATTATACCACTGAAAGGCAGTGGCTAATTTAGCGATTCGATTGCTTGTGTCTGGTTGTATTTTCCAAACAGGTTCGGGCCCAATGTGCTTTGCTTCGGCAGTTTTGGGATTTAATGCTTTAATTGTAATTTCGTGTTTGGCCATAGTTTTAATAGTATAGTAGTAAAGTGAAGTAAAGTCAACCTAATAATACTGCAAACGTTATATAGGATTCAACATCTTCTAACATTTTGGTTGCTTGTTTTTTAATTTCCTGATATTTTGCTGTTTCTCGTTTTAATCTACGACACTCTACAGATTCTTTATTTAAATTATTGAGTTCATGATCTACATTTTTAATCATTTTTAACAAGTCAACCCTAGCTTGCTTGCTTTTGATTGCAGCTATATTTTCTACAGCTCGACTAACTCTCTCTATTAAGTTATCCATATTACTAGTAATTATACAATTTTGGTAATAATTAGTCAACCGTTTATCTGCTAAATACTTATTATGCCGTTCATTGATAACAAATATACTAGTTGGTACTACGATATTATCAATCGTGCCCAAACACGGGCATTTTTAACTAGCTATAGCGAAACACATCATATTATTCCGCGTAGTTTACAGGGAACAGACGAGCAGAATAATTTGGTTAAGCTCACTGCTCGTGAGCATTTTATAGCTCATTGGCTACTGACTAAAATGGTAAGTTCTAAAAAACACCAATATCAAATGTGGAATGCCTTTAGTTGCATGTTATATCGTGAAAAATCTGGACAAGAGCGATACAAGGTTACTGGACGAATATTCGAAAATATTAAAGTAGCTGGGTCTAAAATTAAAAGTATAAGAATGTCCGGAGCCGGCAATCCTATGTACGGAAAACAAGGGTCGAATCATCCTGCATACGGCAAAAAATGGACTGATGAACATCGCAAAAATGCTAGTGCTTCGCACAAAGGTGTTATTAGAACAGCAGAGTCAAAAGCAAAGCAAAGTGCGGCAATGAAAGGCAAAAAACAATCAGCAGAACATATTGAAAAAAGAAAATGTTCTGGTAGTAAAAACGGAAGATTTGGTTACAAAATGACGGCCGAAGAAATTGCTCACAGAACTGCCACTATGAAGAAAAATAAACTTGCTAAAAAATTAGCACAAGGAGTTACAAGTGCCTAGGTTGTCATTATATAAACCAAACAGAACCAATGATTACCAATTTTTAGATCGTACAATATCAGAAAGGTACCAAGTTGGCGGCGTGGATGTTTATGTACACAAATACATGGGACCCATTGTCGACACTAGTGATAATCCCGGAAACAGTGATGCGACTTTGCCGGTTTATACAAGCCAAAATCCCTTGTTTATAGAGGATTTACTGTTATTAGAAAATAGAGATAGAGCGTATGCGCCTGACATATACATCATGCGTATGGTATATACCAATCAAGACATTGATTTTAATCTAACACAATTTGGTCTATTTTTACAAAACGATACACTATTCTTGACCACACATTATAACGATATGATAGATAGTTTTGGACGCAAACTCATGGCGGGTGATGTTTTAGAGTTGCCTAACTTAAAGGATTATTATCCGTTAAACAGTAATATATCCAGAGCTTTGCCACGATATTATGTGATACAAGACGCCAACTATGCTTCGGAAGGTTTTAGTCAGACGTGGTTACCGCATACTTGGCGTGTCAAAGCCACTCCAATGGTCAATGCTCAAGAGTTTCAACAAATAATAAATCAACCATTGATGCCAGATAATATTTGGGATTCGGGTAATTTTTATCCTGCTGGCATGACCGTCGATAATGGTGGAAAATACTACGAAGCTACTAAAAATATACCGCCAGGAACAGATATACACGATCCTACTTACTGGGCATTAATAGAAAAACCAACCACAGTAGGCGATGTCGACTCAACTAGAAATAAAGATTTAGAGATTAATGACGCACTGTTAGTACAGGCCAATGTAGATGTGCCGCTTAGTGGATACGATAATGTATCATTTTATATTGTTCCCGGCACAGAAGATGGCTTGTTTGGTCATCAATCCAACCCCGATCAACTAGACGCACAGACTAGCCCATCTACATTTGGATATACCATGGGCTACTTAACAGGAGACGATAAGGCTCCCAATGGACTACCAGTAACACCTGGTGTGAGCTTTCCTTCACCAGCATCAAATGGAGATTATTGTTTGAGATTAGATTATTTTCCCAATAGACTGTTTAGATTTGACGGCGCTAGATGGCAGGCTATCAGTGACAATGTTAGAACTCCGTTAGATTGGGGCACAAGTAACGAAACACAGCGTAGCAGTTTTGTGAATAACCCATATACCACAAACACCAGTGATCAGGGCAATATACCTAGTAGACAAAGCCTAAGCCAGATGCTAAGACCGCAGGCCGACAATGGCAACGACGGGGGCAATTTGCCACCCAACCCACCTCCTTTAGGAAAATAATAATGGCACAGTCTTTTTTTTACGATTCTCAGATACGTAGATATTTGATACAGATAGCTAGAATGTTCAGCGGGTTTTTTGTTGAATTTGGGCGCAATGAATCCGGGGCGGCTGGCACTGGAGATACACTTTATCGTATTCCGGTACGCTATGGTGACTCTAGTCGGCAAGCACAAACAATTATACAACAAAATTCCGCTAGCAATATGCCTAGTACTCCCTTGATGACATTTTATATTACCGGATTAGATTATGATCGTCCTCGTATGCAAAATCCCACTTATGTGGATAATAAATCTGTTCGTCAAAGAACCTATGATCAATCAACAAATACTTATGAAACCACACAGGGCAACGCTTTTACTATAGAACGCTACATGCCATCTCCGTACAAATTAAGTATCAATTTAGATATATGGACCAGTAATACCAATCAAAAGATGCAGATATTAGAGCAAATATTACCGCTGTTTAATCCTAGTCTTGAAATACAAAATACTGATAATTATTTAGACTGGACCAGCCTAAGTATGGTAGAATTGGTAAGTACCGGATGGAGTAGTCGTCAGATTCCCAGTGGCACAGAGGATCCCATAGATATATCTACGCTTAAATTCACACTGCCTATATGGTTGTCTCTACCTAGTAAAGTTAAAAAACTTGGTGTTGTTGAAACTATTATTGCCAGCATCTATGATGGATCGGGTGATTTAGTCAACGCCATAAGTAATAATGACTTGTTACTGGGCACACGTCAGTACATAACTCCTTACAATTATCAATCAGTATTAATAGGCAATAAAATACAGTTGTTGGCACACTCGGCTGTGGTAAATGAATCTAATTATCAGCTGGCTCCGCCTGATCCTGTTGCTAACAGTAATATAGAATGGTTGCCTTTAATAGAACTATACGGTGTACTGCGACCGGGCATTAGTCTTATAGCACTGACCCAAGAAGATGAATCACAGGTATACGGCACAGTAGCTTATGATCCTACTGACCCTAGATATTTGCTGTTTTCAGTTGTACAGGAATCTGTACCATCTAATACTTTACCCGCAGTGAATGCAGTTATTAATCCGTTGGTCAGTGGTCCTGGACAAGGTTTGCCGGCAGCTGAGTCAGGGCAGAGCTATCTCTTCACCGAAGCCACTGGCAGTCAAAATGGGTATGCTGCCGCTTGGGCAGGAGTTGATGGGCAAATTTTAGTAGCTCGACCCAATGACATAGTGACCTACGATGGTACACGCTGGTTAATTTCTTTTGACAGCGCATCAAGTCCTGTAAATACACAATATGTTACCAATATTACCACCGAGATACAGTACAGATGGACTGGAGAATATTGGGTCAAATCGTATCAAGGTTCATACAACGGTGGAAGATGGTCTCTAATTATATAAATTCAGTAAGTGCCGTAGGTATATGGTTTTATTCTATATCTACGCACCGATATCTCTATCTAATGCGTAACGATAGTAAACATCCGCAGTGTTGGGGATTGCCTGGCGGCAAGCAAGATCCTGGAGAGACCATAATGACAACTTTAATCAGAGAATGTCAAGAAGAATTGGGGTCCATGCCCGAATACATTAAACTTGTGCCTTTAGAAAAATTTACCAGCGACGATAATGTATTTTCCTACCATACTTTTTTCTGTAGCGTGGCTAATGAATTCCAACCAGTACTTAATTCAGAACATATTGGTTGGGCTTGGATTGATAGTGGGGTGTGGCCAAAACCTATGCATCCAGGATTATGGAGTACTGTTAATTTTGAAGCGGTACAAACAAAGATATCAACTATACAAAGTCAGCTTTATACATCACAATAACTGATAAATTCTCGATAAGTGTAGTTTCTTGTATTGGCGTAACACATCCATTCAGCAGGCATATTCTGTTCGTTGCCCACCATAGTAAACACAGTACCAGAGTAAGCTTCTATCAATGATGCCACTTCCTGTATCCACGTGTCTCTTCCAGCCTTGGTGTTATTATGATATCCCAACATGTAAATTTCTTTGTGCCCGTCAAACGCAGCCAAATAAATTGGCAATACTTCTGTACACAAATGAGGATTATTGGGTATAAGGTAAAACTCACCCGGATTGCGTAAACAATTACGAGCAGTAGTATAAACGATGTTTGTCTTAGTGTATCCAGACTCTACTAATGTTTTAATAATATTGTAATCTTGATCCACAGCAAAGTCAAGACGCATGTATTGTGCTACATGCCCTGTGCCGTAGTTTTGTAGTTTTTTTGATCCCAGTAATCCGCCACGATGTTGCTCTAATATATCAGGATCAAACTGACTTATATCCTGCAAACTACCCAAACAAGCAGCTCTCCCGGATAAATGATGATTGTTAATAGGGTTTTCAACCCACTCACGATTTTCTTGTTTTTTGCCCCCGGACCAACGAGATTCAGTGATGACAAATTCACCAGGATAATCTCGTCTGTATCTAGCTTGCATTTAAATTAAGCCGGAGCACCAGAATCAGGCTCAGTTGGTAGTGTAACAACTTGATAATTAGCATACCAAATACCATCATCTCCCAATGTGGGATCAATGTCAACTAAAGCTTGTGTAGCAGGGTCATAGCTGGGAAGTGTAGCCGGAAGATTAACTATCACTACATTGTAAGGTGCTAGTTGTTCGGCAGTTGGGTCTGTAGTAAAGGTAACATCTGGAGCCTCGTCTGCCACGTTAATTCTTTTAATAAATTGATTATTTTCTACTTTTGCGTAATACATCTATTATCTCCTTTTATATATTTATGCTATGGCCGTTTGAAATTAGCAAGATAGTGCAAGAAGAAATCGCTTTCTTCTTCTTTATCCAGAACGTAAAAATCTATGGTTTCCCCGTTTTCTCCATTTTGAAAAGCTACTTTTTCAGGCAAACGACCCTTGAAGGAAATACCGTTTTGGGCGCAATAACTGTAGAAATGTTGTACTACTCCCAAAGATAATCGTATGGTCCAATCGTCACCGCATTTTTTCAAATCATTATGCCAAATATCCATGCCTTTCTGTAGCCATTTTATATCGGGGTTAGGGTGTCCAGTGATAAACTGACTCCAGTAATCTACTATAATGTAGTGTCTAGCAAAGATGCGTTTGGGATAGACTTTTACATTTTTATAGATGAGATCTGTGTTCCTTCTCAAGGCTTTGCGTTTTAGTGTTTCTCGATTGGCCAATCCATAATGTAACACGTAAATATGATCTTGCCAAAACATTTTGTTACCCAAGAAATCTTCATCATTGCGACTAGGGTACTCATGTATCACACCTGTAAACTGTATGCCAATGTTGTTTTTAAAGAATCTATCATGCATAACATCAATATTTACACCGCTGTCGTGAGATTTTTTACTCATGGCCTGTACTTGTCTCAACAATATACCATCATAGTAATCACTAATAATATACTTGTGTAATCTCATGCTATTTTCAAGTTCTTCATCGGCATCAATCCAAAAGATATAATCTCCAGTAGCAAGGCTAATAGAATAGTTTCTAGCTCTGGAAAAATTGCCTAGCCCATCATCTTCCTTCCATTCCAAATCGTAAACTTTATCTGTAAATCTTTTGGCAATGTCTTTAGTAGAATCGATTGATCCGGTATCTACAATTATAATTTCATCGCTGAACTGATAAACAGTCTTTAAACAGCGACTGAGGTTGTCTTCCTCGTTGCGTACTATCATACAAGTTGAAATCTTTTTATAGGGCCTAGTCTTGATCCACTTGTCTTGATAGTCAACTTCATCAAATTTAATATTATCATCTTTTGACGCTCTAAACCAAAACATCCAATTGCTACACATTTCACCACGACGTCCCAACGCTTCTTCCCCGCTGAATTCAATATTTAAATTTACATTTTTAAAAATTTCACGTATGTCGTTTAATTCAAAGTGATGTACATGATGTATTTCTTCGTCTCTACGTTTTTCCATCTGTTCCCACGGTCCCATAGGTACAGTAAAATAAAATAGTGTATTTTTATTGGCCAGTTTCATTAAAAAATCAAGGAACTGTTGTGTTTCTTCAACGTGTTCTAGTATTTCTCCAGCAATAATAATGTCAGGTTCAAAATCATAATTTAACACATTTCTTACATCATCATTGATTGTTTTAATTTGCGGATATTTATGTCCGTAAGTTTTGTTAACGTGCTCTAATACTTCTTTAGAAGTATCGTACATGATTACTGATTCGATATTATTGGCAAACTTTTTTAATAATGGCAAACTAAGTATACCGTCGTTGCTACCCAAGTCCAATATTTTTAATTTTTTGTTAGGAAACTCCGTAATTTCGTTTTTTATTAATTCGATTAGGCCAATCGTTCTGGTAGGAAAATATTCATCTCTATCAGTATTTGTCGAGTCAAACCATGAATCTGTTAAATTTGTTTCTTTGGCTAGGTCTAATAGCTTACGATATTTTTCATCCCCCGTTAATTTCCAAGCAGCCACTATATCAGAGTTGTAAACCAATTGATCTATAATCTTATCTTTATACTTGTCATGTCTCTTGTTAAACATAAAATCAATCTCAGCGTTCCAAGATTTAGCTATTCTATTCCAAGCATATGACTCTATAGCCTTTTTACCTTTGGCTACTTCTTCTTCGTATACATCGCCTTGATACTTATCAAGTAAATCCAAGAAATTGTTTACGTAATCAATACTACCGTATTCTGCCTTGACTTTAGTATTGGTTTTAACTGTTTCAGACAAGGCAAATTCGTCGCTAGTGATAACTAAACATCCATTATACTGTGCTTCGATGGCATTGATACAGGAAATTTCAGGAAAATTTGTTGGGTATACCATGTAAGCACAGTTACTTAATAGATTGTAAAATTGACGTTTTGGCAAGTGTCCAATCTGTTTAATGTTTCGGCTATATTCCAACAGGTCTTCAACTTCTTTGTGTATCTTTTTAACTTCCTCTGGCAATTCTAAAGTATGTTCATATGTACAGATGTGCAGCACAGCATCGGGATTACGTTCAACTATTTCGGGCCATATTTTTTCCAACAATAATTTTAACCCACGCTCAGGTCGAGATGCGTAGATGTAGTTGTTTTTCTTTGCTTCGTAAGGTACGTATTCAGTAATTATTTCTTGATCATACCCGTTGGAGGTTTTCCAAACGTAATTTGTAGGATCAATGTCGTAATTTTTAACAAATAACGACTTGTGAAAATCACTCAAACAAAAAACACGATCCGAACAGCCTATAGCATCACGGAAATTAGCTGTGTCAATATCATGTTGCCACAATATATTCATCTTACTGTCAACTGCCATGGCTAAAAAATCAGTAAATCTACTGACTATTAATACGTCAAACTGTGACTTGTTGTCTTTGGTATACTGATCCAGGGTTCTATACTCTACACTGTCATACCAGCCTGGGGCATCACATTCACAGTAGACTGTAACATCGTGACCTAATTTGGCAGTTTCTCTGGCCATGTAAGTTAATGCCGACTCGCTACCACCCAATGCTTTTTCATTTACAGTATGTCCGTTAAATTTTAATCCTGTTGTTACAAATCCAATAGTTTTTTTCATTCGATGTCCTTGAGTACTTCACGTAATTCTGTGTATGCTTCTTTCCAAATTTCTGGAGTGACTTGTCTTATTAATCTAAGATGATCGCCATACCAGCTGGAAGTTTGTTTTCCTTCTACCCAAGTATAATATTCCATAATTGGTACTAATATAATAGTTTTTTTGCCTAATGCTGCCGCAGCATGTGCTACACTGGTACAACTGGTAATGATTAAATCTAAATTTGCCATTATTCCCAGCAAATCTTCAAACGTAGTTAGTTCAGAGCTGAGGTCTTTGACTCGAGGATTTTGAGGTAATTGTTCCATACCTACATCACGCTGTATAGAATACAAGGACCAGTCGCTATCTTTGGGCATGGCATTTAAGATGCTGGTCAAGTTTAATGTGCGGTGTAATTCGTGATCGTATCTGGCATTGCCGGCCCAACGCAACCCTACCTTGAATTTACCAGGGACTGTGGTTTTGTGTTTTTCAACAAATTCTGGTTTGGCTTGTAGGTATGGTCCAGTCCATAATTCATTTGAATCTAGATTCAACGTTTTAGGCAAGTCCATCATTGGAGTCCAGTAGTCGTAGTCTTTTTTACTGTATTGATTGATATTGATACGTTTTGCAAATCCTAAATGACTATAAACGTCGATAATACCATGTACTGACATTATAGAACAGGTCATGCCCATGGCTAGTACATTTTTAACAAATCTAACATTGATAATTTCATCACCAATACCACCTTCTGCCACAAATAATAAATGTTTACCGGGATAAGGTTTGCCGTCCCACATGGGCAAGCCATCAGTAACTTTTGAATAGGATCCAAATACCCTTAGATTGCGGCCAATCGAAAGATGTTCCATACCTGTTTTAAAATCACCGCGGGCTATATAGTGCACACCCATATTAAACAATATAGAGTCAGCCATGTTAGAATCAAATTTCCAAAGATTTTCTTCTAATTTTTTTAATATTTCATATGACTCGTCTTTTCTGTTACAGGCAAAAAGCGCCGCAGAATAATCAAGCATACCCTCAGCTCCGATATCAGTATGAGAATTCATAAATTTGAATGCGGCTACCGCTTTGTTTGGTTTGTTGGCAGATAGATATACTTTGGCTAGATTAAATGAAACAGCCAATCTTTCTTCTATAGATTTGGCTTGTTCTAGAGCTTGCTCGCCATATTCTATAGACTTGAAAAATTTTTTGGCTTTATTATAACCAAAACAGTATAAATCATTTCCCAACAGATCATTTGGTACTACTTTGTGTTTTTCAAAAGTTGTTAGTAAATATACTATTTCATCCAGTAGATCAGCACGAGAAAAAATTTCTATAGTTTGTTTTACTGCATCGTGGTCTGTCATAGGCATTGCTTACTTCATCTGTTTCCAAAAATCCAACTGTTCAAGATGATTGAATAAATCCATTGGTATGATTGGTTCACGTTCTTTAAATTGTACTTTTTGACGTACATGATGTAAGCCATTAATGTTCATGTCAGTGTCAAATTCATCGTAGTCACCTACTACATTGTCAAAATCATGTTCGTACCATGGTTCGCCGATGAATTCGTATAGTTTTTTCATGACTAATTTGGGATTTTTAGCCAGTTGATCATACTGTACTATCATGATGTTTTCTTTGTTAGGACCAAACATAGCCTGTTTGACTCCGTCATAAGCGAATCCCACAAACGCACTGGGGTCAGTAAGGTATTTGGCTCGACTATACACACTAACACCAGCTCCTTGTGGGAACATAAGAGGTACATCGTAGGGATTCTTGGCAAATAGTGTTTCAAAACTATCAATGATCCAGGGAATACTGCGTATACACACAATAGTTTTTGCTTTAGGATAAAGATCTGCCAACAAAGGGGTCAAATATGTCCAGCCTCTATTAGTGTCAAACACTGTGTCATTGCTGTCTTTATAATAAGTGTCTGCCACATTAAGTATTAACTCTTTACGCTTTTCGGCAGGACACTGAAATCGATACCCGCCCTGTGATTGCGATTCTTCAATGATGGCTCTAACAAAGCGAGCCAACGGACCCGATATCGAACTGCTAAACTTGGGATTTTGTTTTAAAATTGATGACAGTAATGTTGTGCCGGCACGGGGCAGGCCAGATATGAAATGAATATTTTCCATGATAATTTTCCGGTTAGATACTACTTGTTAAGTTTACATGACTGCTGGGGATAAGTCAAGATATATCAGGCGCTTGTTTGTTCAGAATCACTAGAGTCTTGTGCTGTGATTGATTCAACAGGTGCTGCTATAGTTTGCGAAGTGCTGGTCAACACAGAATTTAAAGCTTCTTGAGTGGGTTTCAAAAAGAAAAATTGCAGTAGTCTGCCATCTTGCTGTGTTTCTCCAAAAACATCATTGTAGGAATGGAACATCCATGGTCTGAATAATACCAATTCATTGAATTTTAATTCAATGCGCGAAGTTTCTTCCCACTTGTCTTGCCAGTTGACATTTTCAAACTCCACAAAAGTTTCAACGTGGTCGTAAGAATATAATTTTTCTTTGCTCAACTCCTCTGGATCCATGGGCACATGATCCCACCCAAGACGCTTGTGCTTGTAAAATTTGATGTAATGAGGTGTTGAAGATGGATTTAAACTGACAATGCCCACCCATTGTGTATTGGGTTCTGGATACTGTATACAGATAGATCTAGCTGGTGGTTCGTCTTTGGTATTACTGATAAATGTTCCTGATCCAGGAACAAATTCAAACGCAGAAACTCCGTCAGGAACTCCTAAAGTGTTTTGTATGTGTCCTAACATCTCTTGGTTGGCAAAACTCATTGGACAAATTTTGCCGCCCAATATGTTTTCATTCTTAACGAAATCTAAATTCACAAATAGTGTTTTCATTTGGTCCGGATTATTGTAAAATCCACTGTCAATAATAAATTGTTTCATATATCTATAAGCCTTTTTGTTAAGTGATTTGTAGTGTCATTGTAAAAAATTGCCCGCAACTGACATTATTCCACTTATTTAGTGAACCCACTTGTGCTGGACTAAAAATATTTGTTTGATTGGCTTGAGCCAATTGCCCATAGC
>Ga0316227_1001878_pt1 | contig 20742 bp, 16 predicted proteins | sample TBH18019metaG_FD_206012 | JGI IMG/M metagenome (GOLD analysis project Ga0316227, IMG submission 206012) | Freshwater microbial communities from Trout Bog Lake, Wisconsin, USA - TBH18019 | ecosystem: Environmental > Aquatic > Freshwater > Lake > Hypolimnion/Profundal zone | place: USA: Wisconsin... | reverse complement strand
CAGGGCGCCATCGCTGCCGTAGACCCGGAGCCGCAGATCGTTGTCGCAGCCGAGGGCGATCTGCGACGCCATCAGGACGCCCCTGGCCCCGCCGGCATAACGGATCAGCAGGTTGCCGTCGTCATCGAGCAGACGGCCAGGGACGAAGGTGGTCAGATCGGCGCAGATCGCCTCGATTTCCAGCCCGGTGACGGTGGCCACCAGGTTTTCCGCATGGGAGCCGATGTCGCCGATCGCCCCGGCGATGCCGCTGCGGGCCGGATCGGTGCGCCAGTTGGCCTGCTTGTTGGCGCCGCTGGCCTCCTCCAGCCGGGACAGCCAGCCCTGATGGTATTCCACCACCACCTTGCGGATCGCCCCCAGCTGGCCGGCGCGCACCATGGCCCGCGCCTGGCGCACCATGGGATAGCCCGTGTAGTTGTAGGTCACGCCGAACAGGGTTTCATGCTGCCGGGCCAGCCGGAGCAGTTCCGCGGCCTGTTCGCTGGTGTGCACCAGGGGCTTGTCGCAGACCACGTGGATGCCCGCCTCGGTGAAGGCGCGCGCCACCGGGTAGTGCATGTGGTTGGGCGTGACGATGACGACGAAGTGGATGCGCTCCGCCGCCGGACGCTTCAGTTCGTCGTTCAGCAGGGTCTGCCAGTCGGCATGGTTCCGCCCGGGCTCCAGCCCCAGGTCCTCGCCGGACAGGCGCGCCTTCTCCGGCTCGGACGACAGGGCGCCGGAAACCAGTTCCATGCCGTTATGGAAACCCGCGGCCCTTCGGTGGACCGCCCCGATGAAGGCGTCCCGGCCGCCCCCGACCATGGCGTAGCGCAGTTTCTGGTTTCGCATAAGACTCCCTTTCAAGTCTTGGGTGGTCAAGATAAACCAATAATTATTTTGAGAAGGAAAGCTTGACGGAGAAGATCATAATCCGGAACGACAGAGCTTATTCCAGATTATTTTCCATTAGTCAGGACCGGATCAGGAGGGCTGCGGCCGGAGGCTGGTGTCCAGGTGCGGGGCGGAGATGAAGCCGTCCATGGCCAGGGCGATGCCGCCCATGGGCACCACCTCGGAGCCCAGCGGCGACAGGATGACCCGCAGCACCTCCCGGAGCGGCGGCATGACATGGACATCCATGGTCTTGTGCATGGCGCCTTCCAGGAACTCGAACACATTGGCCAGGGTCCCGCCCAGCACGACCATCTCCGGGTTGAGGATATTGACCAGGCTGGAGAGGGCCATGCCCAGGTACTGGCCAACCTCGTTCAGTACCTCCAGGACGATCAGATCCTCCTGGCGGGCCGCCTCGGCCACATCGGCCAGGTTGCCGAACCAGCGCCCGCGCTCCGACAGGGTGCGCAGGATGCCCCCCTCGGATACGTAGGTTTCCACGCAGCCCCACTTGCCGCAGCCGCAGGCCCGGCCGTTGGGGACCGCGGTCACGTGGCCGATCTCCCCCGAGAAGCCGTGGACGCCGCGGAACAGCCGGCCCTCCATGAACAGGCCCGCGCCCAGGCCGGAATGGCAGGAGAGATAGGCGAAATTCGCACAGCTCTTGCAAGCTCCGAACAAACGCTCGGCCATGGCCGCCGCGTTGGCGTCGTTGTCCACATAGACCGGCGCCTCCAGCCCCTCCTGGAGCAGGGAACGGATGGGCACCCGGTGCCAGCCCAGGTTCGGCGCCAGCACCAGGCAGCCGTCCCGGTCCATCAGCCCGGGGACCCCCACGCCGATGCCGCGCACCGCCGGGTTCGACCCGCTGCTCCGGGTGATCCGCTCCAGGCCCTCCCGGAACAGGGTGATGGACTGGTAGATGTCGGTGCTGCCGGGCAGGTCGAGCCGGTCCAGCAGCTCCCCGGCGAGGTTGGTGGAGATGATCCGCACCTTGCTCGGTTCCAGCCGGGCCCCCACGAAGATGCCGGCCGAAGGCGCGATGTTCAGGGCCGTCTCCGGCCGCCCCACCCGGCCCGGGTAGGTCGGTTCGCCCCGGGTCAGCAGGCCCTCCTCCAGCAACTGCGCCACCACCAGGGAGGTGGTGCCGCGGTCCAGGCCGGTGAGGCGCTGGAGATCGGTTTGCGAACTGTTGGGATGCTCCCGCAGGGCGTGGAACAGGCGAACGCGGTTGACCCGGCGGATGGCTGTGGAATTGACTCTGGCCGCCATTCGGCCTCCTTCCTGAGTGATACCGTTCTGCACCGCGGATCCTGGACCGGGAAGCAGGCGTCGGATCAGATCGAGCTGGCAATTGGTTTTTCATGCTAGCACTCAAACAGGATTTTGCCAGGGTTGAAAGTGAATTCTGAAAATTTCGTAATTAAGATAACTACCAATATTTTAATGTTTAATGCAATGATGGACTTTTAATTCAAGACTAGAAAAATTCATTAGTTTTTCCCCTTGACTAACTCAACTGGCGATCTATGATACGAGTTACTCAATCCACCAGCGGGATCGGATTCCTGTTCCCATGCAACTGTTTCTCATGTCCGTCATGGCCACACGCACCGACTCCGCTGACGGGGGGATGCCTTCGGAAGGGATAAGCATCCCGTTCATCGAACCTTCTGGAGGGACCGACCCTATTGATCAAGTTATTCCTCCTAATCAGTCCAGAAGTTCTGAAAATGAATGATCATTAGTGATGCATGCAGCCCGGCGCACCCAGATCGGCCTGCATGACGGAGAACCGATGGGTCAAATTCTTCAACTGCGGAACATATCCAAGACCTTCCCGGGCGTGAAAGCGCTCCGGGGCATTTCGCTCGAGCTCAACGAAGGCGAGGTGCACTGTCTGTGCGGAGAGAACGGCGCCGGCAAGTCGACGTTGATCAAGATCCTTTCCGGGGCCTACCAGCCCGACGAAGGCGGCGAGATCGTCTTCGACGGCAGGAAGGTGGTCCTCAACCCGCATCTGGCCATTTCGCTGGGCATCCAGACGATCTACCAGGAGCATATCGTCTTCGATACCCTGAGCATCATCGAGAACATCTTCACGGGCTCGGAAATCCTCAAGGGGATGATCCTGAACAAGCGCGAAATGCGCCGCCAGACCGTGGAGGTGCTGCGCTACCTCAAGAGCGATCTCGACCCGGACCGGAAAATGGGCGAGCTGAGTTCGGGCGAGCAGAAACTGGTGGAGATCGCCAAGGGCCTGGTCTTCAAGCGCCGGGTGATCATCCTGGACGAGCCGACCGCCTCCTTTTCCGCGGCGGAGATCGAGACGTTGCTGGCGATCATCCAGACGGTCAAGCAGAGCGGCATTGGCTTCATCTACATCTCGCACCACCTGGACGAGGTGTTCAAGGTGGGCGACCGGGTCACGGTGCTGCGCGACGGCCAGAAGGTGAGCGAGCACGGCATGGAGGGTCTGACCAAGTCCCGGCTGATCAAGGACATGATCGGGCGCGATCCGTCGATGTTCTACCAGCGGGAGAAGGTGGAGATCGGCGAGCCGATCTTCGAGGCGCGCCATGTGCGCGGCCAGGGCGCCAGGAACATCTCGTTCGTGCTGCGCCGCGGGGAACTGCTCGGGATCTCGGGCATGACCGGCTCGGGACGGTCGGAGCTGATGAACGTGCTGTTCGGCAGCGCCCGGATGGACTTCGGGGAGATCCTGATCCACGGCAAGGCCGTGCGGCACCGGAGCCCGAAGGCGGCGATCCGCAACAGGATGTGCTTCCTCACCGAGGACCGGCAGAACACCGGCCTGTTCCTGCCGCAGAACATCGCGCAGAACGTGGCCTCGGCCAACCTGGTGAACGGCAGGGAGTTCGTGGTGCTGCCTTCGGCCGATGTGCGCAAGGGCAACGAATACGTGAAGCGGCTGAACATCAGGACGGCGGATTCGCGCACCCGGGTGGTCAACCTGTCGGGCGGGAACCAGCAGAAGGTCGTGCTGGCGAAATGGTTCAACACCAACGGCGAGATCTTCATCTTCGACGAACCCACCCACGGCATCGACGTGGGGTCCAAGCAGGAGATCTACCAGGTGATGGTGGAACTGCTGCGCCAGGGGAAGGCGATCATCATGGTCAGTTCCGACCTGCCTGAGGTGATCTCCATGAGCGACCGGGTCCTGGTCATGAAAAAGGGTGAGATCACGGCCGAACTGAGCGGTGCCGACATCACCGAAGAGAACATTCTGACCCATTCCATTGGAGACAGTGTCATATGAGCCATGCGCAGGCGGCGGACCGGAATACGGCGGTGAGGGAGTCGATCTTCAAACGGCACGAGAACCTGACGCCGTTGTTGATCTTCGTCGGATTCATCCTGATGATCGTGCTCCTGCAGTTGAAAACGCAGGGACTGGCCAAGTATCCGACCTTCATCAGCCCGGTGAACCTGCTGAACATCATGCAGCAGGTGGCCGTGCCCGGCATCGTAGCGGTCGGGATGACCCTGGTGATGCTTTCCGGAGGCATCGACCTGTCGGTCGGCATGCTCGCCTCGCTGGTTTCGATCATCATCGCCCAGGGGATCTCCACCTGGGGTTTCGGCGTGCCGCTGTCCATCACCCTCGGCATCCTGGCGGCGATCCTGCTGGAGAGCCTGATGGGTTTCATCATCTCCCGCACCAAGGTGGAGCCCTTCATCATCACCCTGGGCGGCATGATCACCTTCCAGGGGCTGGCGCTGCTGCTCAGCAATTCCCGCGAAGTGATCCTCAACGGGGAGCTGAACTTCCTGAAGGTGAACCTGATCCAGGGCTCCAAGGATCCGGTGACCGGGCTCAACCTGATCATCCCCCCTTACGTGATCATCTTCTTCTTCATCATCCTGGTGGCCGGGCTGGTCCTGCGCTTCACCAAGTACGGCCGCAGGATCTACGCGGTGGGCACCAACCCCAACGCCGCGTATCTCGCCGGCATCAACGTCAAGAACATGCGGCTCTCGGTCTACGTCATCATGGGCCTGCTGGTGGGGATCGGCGCGCTCCTGCTGCTGTCCCGGATCAATGTCGGGATCGTCACGCTCGGCCAGGGCCTGGAGATCGACACGATCGCCATGGTGGTGATCGGCGGGACGGCGCTGCGCGGCGGCAAGGGCAGCATGCTGGGGACCCTGATCGGCATCTTCTTCCTCGGCTCGATCGGCAACGCCATGAACATGCTGCGCATGCCTTCGGAAGTGCAGTTCGTGGCCAAGGGCCTGGTGGTGATCATCGCCGTTTCCGCCGGCGATGTGTCCTCCAAGATCTCCGCCTTCCTGGCGCGGCGCCGGGAGCAGGCGCTGGCGCGCAAGGCCGTCTCGGCCCGCCCGGCCGTGGATGGTGCTGAATGACCACCTAGGAGCCACGTTCCGTGAGCATCACCGCTCTGACACCCAAGATTCCGCAGGACGGCGGCTCCGGACGGGGCCCGCCGGCGCGCCCCAGGGTCCGACGCACCGTCATCAAACGTCCAACGCTACGAGCTCACACAATCGTTCGGTCACACCTATGGGAAATGAGTTCACGCAACAACAACCGAGGAGGGACAGTATGAACAAACTCGCAAAGATGACCATGTTGCTCGCGATGTGCGCGACGATGGGCTTCGCCCAGCAGAAGGTCGTCGGCTACTACATGGACAATTCGGACGACTTCTACAAGGCCGGCTTCCAGGTCTTCAAGACCCTCGCCGCGCGGGAGGGCTGGAAGGTCATCGACATCGTCGGCCAGGGCACCGCGCCCGAGCAGCTGGCGGCCGTCGAGAACTTCATCACCCAGAAGGTCAACGCCCTCGTCGTCGTGCAGAACTCGCCGCAGATCACCTCCGAGTGCCTCAAGCTGGCCAAGGCTGCCGGGATCCCCGAATTCCACCTCACCCACAATCCGCCCAACCAGCCCGGCCTCACCGGCTTCTCCGGCTTCGACTGGGTGACCATCGGCGAACTGGCCGGCAAGTCGGCCATGGCCCACAACGCCAAGCGCATCATCATGATCGAGGGCAAGCTCGGCCAGGGCACCGCGGCCGGCCAGACCCAGGGCTTCCTGCAGTCGTACAAGGCGGCCGGCAAGGACATCGGCAACCTGCTCTCCAACGTCGGCGTGAAGGGCGCGGGCGGCAATGACCTCAAGGTGGTGTTCTGGGCTTCGGGCGGCTGGTTCGCCGATCCGGCCAAGAAGGCCATGCAGGACGCCATCACCAGCCTCGGCCCGGACGGCTTCGACGGCGCCTACGTGCAGAACGACGAAATGATGACCGGTGCGATCCAGGCCATGACCGAAGCCGGCCTCGACCCCAGCAAGTACTGGCTCGGTTCCAGCAACGGCAAGGAAAAGTCCTGGAAGTGGGTGGCCTCCGGCCAGGTCACCATGGACGTGAACGAATGCCCGACCCTCGAAGCGGACATCTGCTCCCAGCAGATCAAGGCCTACTTCGCCGGCAAGCCCTTCAAGAAGGCGGTGTTCGTCAGCATCATCCCGTACGACAAGAACCACCTGGACACCGCCAAGCTGGTGCCCTGGATCCATGACGACTACATGAAGAAGCGGGACGCCAAGGCGTTCAAGTACGACATCACCGATCCGGCCTTCAGGGCCAACCCGGACTACAAGTAGGTTGCTCCCGCCGGGGCTCGAGCTGGTTCGGGTCCCGGTTTTTTTTGCACTGCGTCTGGCCTTCTCAGGAATGGACCGGTCAGGAGGATGATTCGATGGCTGAAGCGAAGAAAGTGAATGTGGCGATCGTAGGCGTGGGATTCGGGAAGGAATTCATTCCCATCTACCAGCGCCACCCCGGGGTCGGCAAGGTCGGGATCTGCGTGCGCAGCAAGGCCGCCCTGGAAGATGTCGGCAGCAAGTTCGGCATTCCGGCGGCGGATCGCTTCAGCGATTTCGACAGCCTCCTGAAGCGGGACGATTTCGACGCGATCCACGTGGTCACGCCGATCGGCGAGCACGCCCGGCAGTCCCTGGCCGCGCTCGAGGCGGGCCGGCACACGGCGTGCACCGTGCCGATGGGCACCACCGTCGAGGAGCTCATCGCCCTGGTCAAGGCGCGCAAGAAGGCCGGCAAGGTCTACATGAACATGGAAACCGCCGTGTACACGCGGGAATTCCTCTATGCGAAGCAGCTCGTCACCAGCGGCCAGCTGGGCCGCATCCAGTTCGTCCGCGGCTCGCACATGCAGAACATGGGCCTGAAGGGCTGGCCCGACTATTGGCTCGGCTTCCCGCCCATGCACTACGGCACCCACGCGATCGCGCCGCTGCTCGACATCGTCGGCGCCTATCCGGAATCGGTGGTCTGCCACGGCTCCGGCGCGATCAGCCAGGACCTGGCGAGCCGCTACGGTTCGCCGTTCGCGGTGGAGACGGCCACGTTCAAGCTGAAGAACTGCAACGTGGTGGCCGAGGCGACCCGCTCGCTGTTCGAGACGGTGCGCCAGTACCGGGAAAGCTTCGATGTCTACGGCGACAAGATGGCGTTTGAATGGGAGCAGATCGAGGGCGAAGGCGCCGCGCTGTACGAGGGCGGGGAGACCGCCCGCCGCGTGTTCGCGCCGGACGCGCTGGAGCTCCTGCCCAGGGAGATCGCCGACTTCACCCGCAAGGAGCGGATCGACGATCCCACCCACGTGTCCTTCATCCAGGGCGCCGGCCACGGTGGCTCGCACCCGCATCTGGTCCATGAATTCGTCTCGGCCATCCTCGAGGGCAGGGAATCGGCCATCGACGCGGTGACCTCGGCCTACTACAGCGCCGCGGGCGTCTGCGCCCATCAATCCGCGCTCGAAGGCGGCACCCGGATCGTCCTGCCGGCATTCGAAAACCTGTGAACGACGCCCGGCCCACTGCTACGGGCGGGGAAAGGAGTCAGCCATGAAACTCGGTATCAACACGTGGGTCTGGGTATCGCCCTTCACGACGGCGGAACTGCATCTGCTCGACAAAGTCGCGCGCATGGGCTACGACCTGATCGAGATCGCGGTTGAGGACCCGGCGGCGATCGACGCGGGCGCGCTGAAGCGGAAACTGGCCGACACCGGCCTGGGCGTGACCCTGTGCGGCGCCTTCGGCCCGATGCGCGACATCTCCAGCATGGAGCCGGAGCCCAGGAAGGGCGGCAGGGAGTACATCGAGGCCTGCGTCAGGCTGGCGGAACAGCTGGGCGGCCGGGTGTTCTCCGGGCCGGTCTATTCGGCCGTCGGCAAGACGCGCATGGTCAGCGACGAGCAGCGCAAGCGCGAGCGGGCCTACTGCGTCGAGAACATGCGGGCGGTCACCGGCCTGGCGCAGTCCTGCGGGGTCACCATCGGGGTGGAGCCGCTGAACCGCTTCGAGACCGACATGATCAACCTCGCGGAGCAGGCCCTGGCATTGATCGACGAAGTGGGCAGCCCCGTCTACAAGGTGCACCTCGACACCTTCCACGGCAACATCGAGGAGAAGAGCATTCCCGACGCCATCCGCCTGGTCGGCAAGGGCAGGCTTGGCCATTTCCACAGCTGCGAGAACGACCGGAGCGCGCCGGGAACGGGCCACCAGGACTGGACCGGGATACGCAATGCACTGAAAGAAGTCGAGTACGACGGAGCCGTGGTGATCGAGTCGTTCACCCCGGGCACCCTGGAGATCGCCAAGGCAGCCTCCATCTGGCGGCCACTGGCCCGGACCCAGGACGAACTGGCCGAACAGGGGCTGGGCTTCCTCAGGAAACTGTTCGCCTGACACCAACCAAGGGCACGCAAGGCACCGGCGCCCGGAGCGGGCGCCGGCGGACAGAGCCATGTCAGCAGTCCAACCTTCAGGAGGGACCCGTGAGCATCGAAACCAACGCCATCTTCACGCCGATCAAGATCGGCACCCGGACCGCGGCCAACCGGTTCGTCATCCAGCCGATGGAATTCAACGACGGCGTCGGCTCGGAGGACCCCAGCCACCGCGGCGATCCCACCGCGCGCACCACGGCCCGCTACAAGAACCTGCAGGCGGGCGACGCCGGCATGGTCATTCTCGAGGCCATCACGGTCAGCGAGGAGTCCTACGCCCGCACCGACCAGTTGATGATCCTGCCCAGGAACGCTCCGGCGCTGGCCCGGATGGTCAAGGAGGTCAAGGCGGTCAACGCCAAGCCGATCTTCGTCTGCCAGCTGACCCACTCGGGCGAGATCAGCAATGGCGACATCTCGGAACCGACCGCGCCCCGGCTGTCGCCCGGCTTCAACGCGCGGCTGCTGACCGACGCCGACGGCGACAGGATCATCGAGCAGTTCGTCACCTCGGCCAAGATCGCCCAGGACGCCGGCTTCGACGGCGTGGAACTGAAGTTCTGCCACGGCTACCTGGGCGGGCAGATCCTCCGTCCCTACAACAACCGCAAGTGGAAGTTCGGCGGCCCCAAGGAGAACCGGTTCCGCTTCGGCTTCGAGATCTACGAGCGGGTGCTGAAGGCGGTGAACGATCCCAACTTCATCCTCGGCTCCAAGATCACGGTCTACGAGGGAATCCCCGGCGGCCAGGGCACCGCCGGGCCCGACACGCCGGTGATGGACCTTTCCGAATCGCTGGAATTCATCAGGGGCATCGAAGCGCGCGGCGCCAAATTCATCCTGCAGAGCGCCGGCGGCCCCTCGGCCAACACCGTGCTGAACCAGCCGCCCCAGGCGCTTCCGGACGAGGCCTACATGCATTTCTACTTCGCCCGCGAGGTGAAGAAGGTGGTCCGGCCGGAGACCGTGGTGATCGGTTCCGCCTACTCGGTGTTCAACGACGGCCACCACAACTTCCGCTACGTGAATCCCGAGGAGAGCTCGCTGCTGGCCTGGGGGCACAAGAACATCACCCAGGGCGTCACCGACATGATCGCCATCGGCCGCCAGTCGATCGCCGATCCCGAGTTCCCGCGCAAGGTGATCGCCGGCCAGCTGGACCAGGTGAAGTGGTGCCATGCCTGCGACGGCTGCTTCGAACTGCTGGCCCGCCAGAAGAAGGTCGGCTGCGTCACCCACAGCCAGGAAGCCGCCCAGCTGCTGGCCATGACCCGGCGCGAGTTCGGCCCGCTCTTCGTCTCCCGCACCTAGCCTCGTTCCGGGGGGGCGCCGGAAGGCGCCCTCCCGGCACACTGAGCAACCCACCATTCCCAGGGGAAGCCATGGCCCACGTCATCACCGATGATTGCCTGAAGTGCGCGACCTGCGTCGATTCCTGCCCGAGCGAGGCCATCCATCCCCTGCCCGGGGAAGCAGACTTCGACGCTGTCGACCAGCTGTACATCGACATGGGGGTCTGCATGGATTGCGGCGCCTGTGCGCTGATCTGCCCCACGGACGCGATCTTCCCCGCCGGCCGTTTGCCGAAGGCCAAGGCGGACGCGGCCAGGCAGAACTACCTCCACTTCCTGGCGGATTAGGCGGTGCTGAAGCGGTAGACCGTGGTGGTGCGGTATTCCGCGCCCGGGCGCAGGATCGCCGGGGGGAATTCCGGGTGGTTGGGCGCGTCCGGGTGGTTCTGGGTTTCCAGGCAGAAGCCCTGGCGCGACCCGTAGGGGCGGCCGGTCTTGCCGATGCTGCCGGAGGGAATGGCGTTGCCCGCGTAGAACTGGATGCCGGGCGCATCGGTCCATACTTCCATGCGCCTGCCGGATTCCGGCTCCTCGACGCTGGCGGCGTGCGCGAGTCCCGGGCCGGCGCGGTCGATCACCCAGTTGTGGTCGTAGCCGCCGCCGAAGCCCAGCTGCTCGTCGGCGGCGCCGATCCGCTCGCCGATCCGGGTGGGCCGGGTGAAATCGAACGGCGTCCCCGCCACCTCGCGGAACGCGCCGGTGGGGATGAGACCGGCGTCCACCGGCGTGAAGCGGCCGGCGTTGAGGGTGAGCAGGTGGCCGAGGATATCGCCGGCGGATTCGCCGCGCAGGTTGTAGTAGTTGTGCTGGGTGAGGTTGACCGGCGTGGCACGATCGCAGCTGGCGGCATATTCAATTATTAGCTCATTGCTGTCGTTCAGCCGGTAGGTGACCTCGACCTCCAGGTTGCCGGGGTAGCCTTCCTCGCCGTCGGGGCTGCGGTAGCGCAGGCGCAATCCGGCGCCATCCATCAGCGGCTCGGCCTGCCAGAGGACCTTGTCGAAGCCCCGGGGACCGCCGTGCAGGTGGCAGGGCCGGCCGCCGGGGGCGTCGTTGGTCGCGAGCTGATAGGGCGTGCCGTCCAGGGTGAAGCGGCCGGCCGAGATGCGATTGCCCACCCGGCCGATCAAGGCGCCGAAATAAGCCGATCCGGCGCAGTATTCGGCGAGGCTGCGGTAGCCGAGCACGATGTCCTCGAACCGGCCGGCGCGGTCGGGCACCAGCAGGCGGGTCATCGCGCCGCCGTAGGTGATGATCTCGGCCTGCAGGCCGTGGGCGTTGGCCAGGGTGAACCGGGTCACCTGGCCTGAGCGCGTCTGGCCGTAGGGGCCTTGGGCGACGTTGGCGGGACGGGACGAGGACATGGCCACCTCGACGGTTGGTGATGGGATTGTCATGCTAGCACCCTTATTCGAATATGCTTTGCTTGAACGGGAATTCCGCATCGGCCAAAAAACAAACAACTATAATCATTTAAATGATAAAAATAAGCATGATGGTTTAATTCAAGGCTACAAAAATTTATTAGTTTTTCCCCTTGACTAACTATTAGGGGGGGCTATGATACGAATTGCTCGATCCTCCAGCGGAGTCGTCATCCCATCCCCATACATTTGGTTGTCAAGTCCGTCATGGGCCCGTGGGGCGATTTCCATGGCGGGTGGAGGCCTCCGGCAGGGGCAGGTGCCTGATCCCGCGATTCATTCCAAGGACTCGAGCGAATAAATCAATTTATTTCTCAATGACATACCTAAGTCCTGAAAACGGATGGCCGCCGCCATTCCGCCCATGTGTCCTGCTGGAGGGGTCGTGTTCCTGGGAATCGATCTTGGAACATCCGAAGTGAAGGTTGTCCTGCTACAAGACAATCATCAAATCCTTGCGGTGGCGAGCCACAAGCTCGCGTTGTCCCGGCCCCAGCCCCACTGGTCCGAGCAGGACCCCGGGGAGTGGTGGTCCGCCACCGGCGCGGCCGTCCAGGCGGTGCGCGCCAAGGCGCCCGGGGCGTTCGCCGCGGTGCGGGCCATCGGCCTGTCCGGCCAGATGCACGGCGCCACGCTGCTGGACGCGGCGGACCGGGTGCTGCGGCCCGCCATCCTCTGGAACGACACCCGGGCTTCGGCCGAATGCGCAGAGTTGACCGAACGCTGCCCGGAGCTGGTCGGGATCGCCGGCAACCTGGCCATGCCCGGCTTCACCGCGCCCAAGCTGGCCTGGGTGGCCCGGCACGAACCCGGGATCTTCGCCCGGGTGGCCTGCGTCCTGCTGCCCAAGGACTATCTGCGCCTGCTCATGACCGGCGCCAAGGTGAGCGACATGTCCGACGCCTCCGGCACGCTCTGGCTGGACGTGGCCAGACGTGACTGGTCGGACCGGCTGCTGGCCGCCACGGGGATGGAGCGGACCCAGATGCCCCGCCTGGTGGAGGGCAGCGCGCCGTCGGGCACGCTGCTGCCCGGCGTGGCCGAGGCCTGGGGCCTGTCGCCCTCGGTCATCGTCGCCGGCGGGGGCGGGGACAACGCGGCCAGCGCCGTGGGCATCGGCGCCACCGCCCCGGGCGACGGGTTCCTTTCCCTGGGCACCAGCGGGGTGCTGTTCGTCGTCACCGACCGGTTCCGGCCCAACCCCGCTTCCGCGGTTCATGCCTTCTGCCACGCGCTGCCCGAACGCTGGCACCAGATGAGCGTGATGCTCTCGGCCGCCAGCTGTCTCGCCTGGGTGACGCGCCTGGTGGGGGCCCGGGACGAGGCCGCCCTGCTGGAGCAGGTCGGCGCCAGGTCCGCGGCCGAGCTGGCCAGGTCGCCGATCTTCCTGCCCTACCTGTCCGGCGAGCGCACCCCGCACAATGACGCCCAGGCCCAGGGCGCCTTCTTCGGCCTCAACCACGACACCGATCCGGCCCAGCTGGCCTGGTCGGTGCTGGAAGGGGTGGCCTTCGGCCTGCTGGACGGGCTGAACGCGCTGAAGGCCGCCGGCACCGAAGTGGCCAGGCTCGCCCTGGTGGGCGGGGGCTCCCGCAGTCCCGAGTGGGCCCAGCTCATCGCCTCCTGCCTCGATACGGAGCTCGTCACCCTGGACGGCGGCGAAACCGGAGGCGCGCTGGGCGCGGCCCGGCTTGGCTGGTTGGCCGCTGGAGGCCGGGAGGCTGACGTCTGCCGCGCGCCCGGCATCCGGCGGACCTTCACCCCGGCTCCGGACCAGCGGGAACGCCTGCTGCCCCGCTACCAAAGCTTCCGGGCGCTTTATCCGCGCGTCCGGGACCTGCGCGTCAACTGAACCGGATCCATTGCAAAAGGAGCAGTCATGAGCGAATTCTTCCAGGGCGTCGAGCCGATCCGTTTTGAAGGCGCGGACGCCACCGGCCCGCTGGCCTTCCGCTACTACGACAAGGACCGCCTGGTCCTGGGCAAGCGCATGGAGGACCACCTGCGGTTCGCCGTCTGCTACTGGCACACCTATGGCTGGGATGGCGGCGATCCGTTCGGCGGCGACACTTTCCAGCGGCCCTGGCACCGGCTGCAGGACCGTATGGCCGCGGCGCGGATGAAGGCGGACGTGGCCTTCGAGTTCACCGCCAAGCTGGGCGCCCCCTTCTACACCTTCCATGACCGCGACATCGCGCCCGAGGGCGCGACCCTGCGCGAGACCGTGGACAACCTCCGCCTCATGGTGGATGTCCTTGCCGCCAAGCAGGAGGCCACCGGGGTGAAGCTGCTCTGGGGCACGGCCAACATGTTCAGCCACCGCCGCTGGATGGCCGGCGCCGCCACCAATCCGGATCCCGACGTGTTCGCCATGGCCTGCCTTTCGGTGCGGGAGGCCATGGACGCCACCCGCAAGCTGGGCGGCCAGAACTACGTCATGTGGGGCGGACGCGAGGGCTACGAGACCCTGCTCAACACCGACCTCAAGGCCGAACTGGACCAGATGGCCCGGTTCCTTTCCATGGCGGTGGACTACAAGCACAAGATCGGCCTGGACGGCCCCATCCTGATCGAGCCCAAGCCCCGGGAGCCGGCCAAGCACCAGTACGACTACGACACCTCCGCCGTGGCCTGCTTCCTGCTGAAGTACGGCCTGGAGAAGGACGTGCGGATGAACATCGAGGCCAACCACGCCACCCTGGCCGGGCACAGCTTCGAGCACGAGGTGGCGCTGGCGTCCGCCCTGGGGCTGTTCGGCTCGATCGACATGAACCGCGGCGACCTGCTCTGCGGCTGGGACACGGACCAGTTCCCCAACAACCTGGGCGAGATCGCCCTGGTCATGTACCACATCCTCAAGGCCGGCGGCTTGACCACCGGCGGGCTCAACTTCGACGCCAAGATCCGCCGGCAGTCGATCGAACCGGACGACCTGTTCCACGCCCATGTCGGCGCGATGGATCTGTGCGCCAGGGCCCTGCTGATCGCGGAGCGGATGATCGGGGACGGCCGGCTCGACCAGTTCGTCAAGGATCGCTACGTCGGCTGGCAGGGCGAATTCGGCCAGCAGGTGCTGGGCGGAAAACTGACCCTGGACCAGGTCGCCGCCCGCACCCTGGCGACCAACCAGGACACCACGCCCCGGTCCGGCCGCCAGGAATACCTGGAGAACTTGCTCAACAGCTACATCTAGACAAGAACCCCTTCCAGCCACCCGGCTCAAGGCGAGCCGGGCGATTGGAAGGGCGCAGTGAAAACCACCTAGACGAACGCGACTGTCAGCACGTACGTCTCTTTCGTGGAATTGTCAGGCGCGGTCACGACAATGGTGATCGTCTGCCCGTTGGTGACGGTCAATGGGACCGGCTGGTCAGGCAGAATGACGGTTCCGTTGATGGTGATCTGCTTCACCTTGCTCGACAACGGGACAGGATTGATCGTGATGTTCGGCTTGGCCGTGGGCACGTTGATCGTGTAGGCGAAGACCCACGGGTTGAACATGTTGGTGTGGCTGTTCGGGACCGGAGAGGCCGGATACTTGGTGACCCCGTCGGACAAGGTAACCTGCCCGTTCGGAGCTGCCCAGGTCACGGTCGTGCCGACCAGCGTGGCGCCGGTGAGCTCGATGTTCCCGAGGACACCATACTTGAGGTAGCCACCCATCAAGGTGTAATCCTTGGTGACAAGGGGGTCGGTGTAGTAGCCACTGACCCCGGCCGCCGCGATGTTGACGGCAATGCCGCCGCTCAAGTAAGCGTAGGGGTAGGTTCCGAAGGTGCCGCCGCCGATGCCGACCGCCGCCCAGTCGTAGAGATCGGTATACATGTTGCCGATGTTCACGATGCGGGTGCGCGGGGCGTCGCTGCCACGGTTGGTCGGCTGGCAAGCAGCTTCACCCGCGTCGACGACGTTCTGGAAGATCTGCCGCAACATCACTTCCCGCGTGGCGGGCAGCGGCGACTCGTCGTGCCCGGTGAAGACCATGGAGACCTTGCCGTTGTTCTGCTTGTACTGGTAGCTGATCTGCTGCATGAGGGAATGGAGGATATCCATCCGGGCGCCGGAGAGGCTGACGTTGTCGGCAGTGCCGCAGCGGGTGCAGCCATAGAAGTCCGTGCAGAACAGGTAGCCGCTCACCTTGTCGTGGAGCATGACCAGGGAATTCTCGTGGCCGGGAGGGGCATAGACATCAAACGTGAGCGGCACCGCGGCCGTCCCGATCTTGACCTGGTCGCCTTCGTCGATGTTGTTCACCAGCTTGATATTGTCAGGCGATGAGAGCTGGGTGGCGAGGGCGGCCCAGCTGCGGGAGTTCGCGTAGACCGTGGCGCCCCCGGTGAGGAAGTTCTGGGTCTGCGCGTAGTGATCCACGTGCGCATGGCCGACCACCAGCATGATCGGCTTGCCCGGCGGAACCAGCGATTTGACCTTGTCATAAAGGGTGGCGTTGGGCAATTGATCAGGGGAATTCCAGGGCGTCTGCAGCGCGTCCATGACAACCGCGGCTCCCGGACCTTCGATCAGCCAGCTCATGGCACGGACTGATTCATAGTCGCTGCACATGCGCGTGACCTTCGGGGTGATCGTGCCCTGGGCCGGATCGAAGTTGCCCGGCAGGAGGACATCGGCGTTGTAGGTCGAGGTCCATGGGCGGTACAGGTTCCAATGGAAGGTGCGCACAGGGCTGACCGCGAGGCCATCCTTCACCGCCACGGTTTTCCAGGTCACCTCGCGGTAGGGCTGGGGGCCCTTGGCGCCGGAGCGGTCGCCGACCAGCTCCTGGGGACGGCCAGTGACATTGATGTCATAGACCTGCCTGGTGGAAGAGGTCCGCGGGTCACTGAGATCCGTCGTGTAGTAGATGGTGGCGCCCAGCGTATTCGTGGTGAGTTGGATGAAGCGGCGCGGAGAGTAGTTCCTGTCCGCCAGCAGCGCGTTGATGGTGGCGGCGGGGACGGCCGGTGCGGAGGTCGTGGAACCGGCGCCTTCGGGCAGGATGGTCAGGTACGACGCGGACTGCTTCGGCATTGCCTGGACGACCACGGCCGAGTTCGCCTCGATGGTGCTGATGACGGCCTGGGTCTCGGCGACGGTGATGGCCGCGGTGGGTGCGAAGGTGGTGCTGGTGCGGCCCGGCATGTACCCGGCTGCGACCATCGCGGCGACGTAGGCCTGGGAGGTGGTGGGGATGGAGCTAGTGTCGGTGAAGGCGATGAGCGCACTGTTGTCCGCGGGTAGCGGGACGAAGAAGGCCTTGGCGAAGATCACCGCGGCGTCCTGCCGGGTCATGGCTTGCGTGGGATAGAAAGAGTTGCTCGCGTCCGGAGCGATGATGTTCTCTTCGTAGGCGTTCTCGATCTGCTTGCCGTACTGGTCGGTCACCGACGAATCGGCGAAGGTCCGCACCGGCACCTTCCAGTAGTCATTGTACTGGGACTGATGGGACCAGCCGAAGTAGTCCGAGATCGTCCCGACGAACTGGGCGCGAGATTCCTCGCCAGCCGCCGGCATGAGTGGGGGGGCAACCGGGGTAACTGGAGTACCGGAATGGGAACTGCACCCGATCGCGATCAAGGTTGCCGCGACCGCCGTTGCAGCCATGGCCGTGAATTTCAAGAATCCACGCATTTTCACTGGATTCATTGTTTCCCTCCCTCTATGGATGAACTGCTGCCGTTATGCATGCATTCTCCTTTGCTGGTCTCGACAAGCCGATGGCTGGACTGTCGCAATGACAGAGCAGGGCCGGTTGTCTTTGGGTTGTAAAAAAAGTTGGCACAGGCATACAAACCTGTACCAGAAGGACTTATCCTTTGCTGGAATGCAGACAAACCTGCAAGTGCTGCCCCCATGATCGAGGGCTTTGCTGGATGGGAATTCTAGATTTATATCCTTTGTCCTGGGATTACTAAAATACCAATTATGTATATCTGGCATACCAGGAAGTTATGTTCTGTGTCAGATGCAAGGTAATAGTTTGGAATCAAGCAATGGTGTAACGAAATTTATGGCCAAGGCTGATGCCGACCACTATTATCGATGGCATGAGCATTCCCGTATCGCGATTCCTATTCTGCGCAGGCCTATTGCTGATGGCCGGTTCCGTGGGCCAGAGCCGGGAGACAACCGCCAACAAAGCGGCCACGCCAGGCCTTCTGCCCACCTCCTTCAAGGTGCTGGCGGGGTTCCCCCTTCCCCAAGCCTTCTTCAAGGCCAAGCCAGGCCATGTGCTGGAGAACATCCCGGCGTCGATCCGCGGCATGGACGGCAGGGAGGTGTCCGTTACCGGATTCATGCTGCCCATCCAGATCAAGGACCGGCTGGTCACCCAGTTCATGCTGATGCGCACCCAGAACACTTGCTGCTTCGGTATTCCTCCGGACCTGCACGAGGTGGTGGAAGTGCTCCATGTCAAAACCCCGCCCAAGGTGCTCATGGACACACCGGTGACCGTGGTCGGCCATCTGCACGTGAAGGATCGCTGGGAAGGCGACTTCCTCTGCTCCATCTATCAGATGGATGCTGAATCGGTCACGCTTAACTAGTCAATCCTTGGCGTTCCCTTCCGGAAAGCCGAACGCCACGGCTGGGAAATCCTGATCGTGGATCCTGAGGTTCCTGAAGACGCCCTTGAAGCGGTCCGCTGCCTTCAACCAGTCGGCCCGGGCTTCGAACAGCGAGGTGTCGCCAACGGTTTCTCCCGTCGCCAGATCCGCCACCGGCTTCAAGGCCAGGAGCTTCCGGCCGCCTTGCGTTTCGACCTCCAGGTTCAATTGCCGGGCCGCGATGCGGACGAACCCCTCCATCTCCCCATCGAGGACGTAGGCCCGCAGGGTGCCGGACGCCGGTTCCCGGACCAGTTCGATGGTGAATTGCTCGTCGCCCAACTCGACTGGGGTCCCGTGGTGGGGCGGCACCGCCTGGTGGGGTTTCGGCTGGTCCTTGGCGGATCCCGCGAGGGCCGTGGCGCTGATGCGCGAGCGGATCAGCGCCCAGGCACCACCGGTGAGGACCAGGACGCAAAGCAGGACGATTGGAGCCTTGAGTCGCACGGGAACCTCAGCTGAGTGGAGAAAGGCCTTCGGCCACGGACAGACGGTAGGCGCGCCACGCCGGCAGGACGCCGGCGCCGACGCTGAGGCCCAGCATCAGCAGGGGCCCCCAGACCATCACCGGATTCCAGGCCCAGGGCTCGAACAGCACGCCGATCCGGGTGCGCAGGATCTCCTGCACGGTGGCGGCGATGACCGCGTAGAGGCCGAACCCCAGGGCGCAGCCAAGCAGGCCGATCCCGGCCGATTCACCCAGCACGGCGGCGATCAGGAAGCCCCGGTGGGCGCCCAGGGCGCGCAGGATGGCCAGGTCGCGCTTGCGCGCGCTCATGGAGGAGTAGACCGAGGAGAACACCGAAGCCCCGGCCACCACCGCCACCATGTAGGCCAGCGCCTGCAGGGCCTGCTCGAACCAGGAGAACTTGGCGAACAGGTCGCCGAGGATCGATGCCACCGGCCAGGCCAGGGTCAGCCGCTTGCCCTGGCGGTTGTAGCGGGTATCCAGCATGAGCCCCGCGGCCTTGGCTCCGGGCTTGAAGCGGATTAGCACGGCGCTGAGGTCGGTGAAGGCGGCCGGGTCATGGCCGCCAAGCTTCTGGACGCCCTCCAAGGGCACCCAGATGACCCGGTCGGCCGGCGTGTTGGTGGGGGCGAGCAGCCCGACCACCGTGAAGATCTCGCTGTGCTGGGCGTCGGGGTTGTAGTCCAGGCCATGGAACGGGTGGAAGGTCGTGCCGATGGACCAGCCCAGCTGGTGCGCCGCCAGGCTGCCCACCACGGCCTCCTTCTGCTCCACCTGGAACGGCCGCCCCCCAGGCTCGACCGTGTAGACATGGTCCGGAGCGTACTCGAGGTTCTGGAAGAAGTCGTCGCTGACCCCCACCAGCCGCACGCCGCGGAAATTGTCGCCCACCACGATGGGGATGGCCCGGTCCACCATGGGCAGGGCCTTGACCTGCAGGTAGTCCTCGGCTGTGATGTTGCCCGGGGACGCCTCCTGGTGGAACAGGCCGTTCAGCACCAGCTGCAGCTTGGAGCCGCGGGCGCCGAGCACCGCGTCGAAGCCCGAGGCGGAGCGGGTGAAGGACTGCTCCGCTTCGGCGCGCACCACCCAGACCGAAACCACCAGGCCCATGCCCAGGGCCACCAGCAGGACCGCCACCGCGGTGGAAACCAGATGCTGGCGCAGGCCCCTTCGGATCAACAGGAACAGCATCAGACTTCCTCCTCGCGGGGCGCCACCTGGTTGAGTTCGGCCAGGTCGATGACCTGGTCGAACGCGGCCAGCACCTCCGGGTCATGGCTGGCCACCAGCAGCGCGGAACCCAGGCTTGCAGCGCTCTCCCGCAGCAGTTCGACGATCTTGCGGCCGCGGGCGGCGTCGAGGTTGCCGGTGGGCTCGTCGGCCAGGATCAGGCAGGGGCGGTTGGCCAGGGCCCGGGCCACCGCCACCCGCTGCTGCTGGCCGGTGCTGAGCTGGCGGGGCAGGTGGTGGGCCCGGTCGGCCAGCCCGACCCGCTCCAGCGCCGCCATGGCGGTGCCGGGTTCGGCGCCCTTGCCGAAGGCCAGGCCGAGCATGACGTTCTCCAGGGCCGAAAGCCCCTGAAGCAGGTTGAAGGTCTGGAACACGTAGCCGATCCGTTCGGCGCGCAGCCGGTCCCGGCGGGCTTCGGACAGCCCGGTCACCTGGGTGCCGCCCACCGCCACGAGTCCGGAATCCGGCTCCAGGATGCCGGCGATGATGTGCATCAGCGTGGTCTTGCCCAGGCCGCTTTCGCCCCGGAGGGCCAGCTGCTGGCCGGCCTCCAGCTGGAACCGGGGGAGCCTGAGCACCTCGGCGCGCCCTCCGGACGGCGTGGGGTAGCTCTTGAGCAGGTCCTGGATGAGCAGAGCCGGGGTCGCATCCATGTCAGTGTCCTTCACAATCATCGTGGCCGTGTTCGCGTTCAACGATGACGATGCCGCCCTCCTGGTACTTGCCGACCATGCCGAAGGTCGACAGCAGCGCCTTGTGGGTGAGGATCTCCGCGCTGGGGCCGCAGGCCACCACCCGGTGCGCCAGGAGCATGGTGCGGTCGCATTCGGCGGCTTCGTCGATGTCGTGGGTGGCGAGGATCACCGCCCGGCCCGCGGCCGTGAGGCTGCGCAGCTGGCTCCGGTAGATGGCCCGGGCCGCGCCGTCCAGGTTGGCCGCGGGCTCGTCCAGCAGAATGAGCTCGGCGTCCCGGG
>Ga0316227_1001859_pt1 | contig 20887 bp, 24 predicted proteins | sample TBH18019metaG_FD_206012 | JGI IMG/M metagenome (GOLD analysis project Ga0316227, IMG submission 206012) | Freshwater microbial communities from Trout Bog Lake, Wisconsin, USA - TBH18019 | ecosystem: Environmental > Aquatic > Freshwater > Lake > Hypolimnion/Profundal zone | place: USA: Wisconsin... | reverse complement strand
AGCAGTTATGGTCTGTGATGATCCACTGTTATTAACTATAGTAACCATATCACCAGCACTGAATATTGAAGCGTTGATAGTCACACCACCAGTTGATATGTAGATAGTCTTACCTGCATCTGTAGCTACTGCAATATAAGCCCCTGATTGTGTATTGATTGGAGCAGCACGAACGTCACCTTTAGAATCTTGTATTGTGCCGCTGGCAAAGACATTACCATTTACAGATAATGTATGTAATGGGGCCGTATTACCAATACCTACATTACCACTAGAGTCTATACGCATACGTTCTGTGCCACCAGTAGCAAACTGCATATTATTACTTGTATTGGTAATATAACTGTTATTTCCAGAGCTATCTCTCATTACAGCTTGAGCATTACCCGAACCATCAAAATAAAATCCAGAATCATTTGTTCCGTATGTTGTTGCTACACGCATACCCCATGCACCTACAGAACTTAGAACACCTAATTTAGAACCTGGGCTTGTAACACCAATCCCTACATTCTGTGATGTATCTATAGTAACAGCAGTAACTCCAGCATTTGATTGTAACAACAAAGGTGTGAATGCCGCTGATGTAACGTTGGCTGCAGAAACAATACCAGTACCTACGGTAAGCCTACCACCTATGTTTAAATTACCTTGGATACCGGCTCCACCAGTGACTAATAATGCTCCTGATGTGGTTGAAACTGACACAGTGTTACTGGTAATAGTTAAACTGTTGGCAGTAAGGTTAGCACCAGCTGTTGATGCTCGTAGCCAAGCGCCTTTGGTACTGTTATAGGTAAATGTTATACCATTCACTGTGGCCAATTGATTGTTTACTGGACTGCTGGGAAATGCCATTATACTCTTCCTATCACTACTTCAATGGTCAGCACTTCATTGGTAGTGATTTCTTCTAGACTTTTACCAATGACGCAACCTGGTTTATATTTCTTATAATTTACTCGTTCTGCCACACCTGATGTAGCACTGCTGACCAATAGGTCACCTTTGGCCACTGGGCCACGTACACGGCACGGAACACGTCCTTGCAGTGCTACAGGTAAACCTGGACCATGATCATTCATTAGATAAGCTGGATTAGTAGATATCACACCAGCTATCCTAGTGTCATGGCTAACAGTACTTATGGTTATTTCTTTGGTTCCGCCAAATATGACTACAGTACCTGGATCATAGTCACTGTCACTGATATATCTTTCAGCTAGGTCAGCGTACTGTGCTGATGTGCTTTGTGCATAGACTATATTAAAACCTTGTCCTACTGAGCCAATATTACCTACACCTGCAGATCCACCGTTGACTATAGCTGTCAAAGGACTGCCTGTGATAGTATGCTGTCCTGATGTGAAAGTTCCAGAGACTGTGCCAGTGCCTAAGATACTGAGAGTAGTACCTTGTACAGTGGCCACATTGGTATTCATAGCCACTGATGTTATATCAACCCATACGTTGTTGGTACCGTCATTGATATACATGAATTCAATATCAGTGCTGGTGTCGTACCAGATATCACCTAGGCTGGGATTGCTAGGAGTGCTAGATGCTTGATTGTAGTGCAGCAGGCCAGTCAATGGTTTACCATTACCGTTAAACAAGCTGGCGTTGACCGTGCCAGCCCAGATGTTGTTCCACCAGTTGCTGACGCTGCCTGAATTGGCAGTTAAATTGCTGTTAGGTGCTACTGTGCCTGTGGTGGTTATACCACCAAGGGTGATTGGATCATAGATGACATTAGCACCAGTGAGTGCCATGGTACCACCAGTGGGTTCACCGATGTTGCTGAACAAGTACCAGCTGTTGGTTGAATAATCACGCACCAGTCCTGTGTGTACATAGGTATTAGCTGGACCACCGATGAAGTGTCCATAAAAACCAATGTCGTAATTGTATGGATAGGTGATGTTACCTGATAGATATAATAGGTGGTCGGTAACTGTTAATGTCTGATAGGTAGCAGAAATGATATTAGCCACATATAAGTTACCACCTACACGTAGGTCTTGGCCGATGCCCACACCGCCTGTTACTACCAGAGCACCACTGGTTGGTGATTGTGTATTCAATCCACTGGCAACGTTTAGATTACCACCTGTGTATATGTTACCACCGATACCCGCACCACCTGCTACTACCAGCGCACCAGATATCGTGCTGGTCGACGGTGTGGTGTTGCTGATGTTGGCACTTTGGAAGTTTAAAGCCGTGACAGTAGTTGGCACCCGTACCCAAGCACCTTTACTGCTGTTATAGGCATAGTTTATACCGTTAACATACGCGGTCTGTCCATTGGTTGGGCTACTAGGGAATGCCATTTAAAATCTTCCTATGGAAATTTCTATAGTTTCTACTACTGTAGAACTGATCTCACCAAGGCTTTTACCTATGATACAACCTGGTGTAAATTTATTTACATCTAATCTTTCAGCTACGCCAGCTAGACTGCTGGTAACCAATCTATCACCTTTGGCTATCGGACCCAGGACCTTGCATGGCACACGTCCTGTCAAAGCCACTGCTGGACCATCGATGTCAGCATTCATCAAATGTGCTGGATTAGTTGATACCACACCCGCTACCGCTGGATCATGACTGACTGTGCTGACCGTTACTTCTGCTGAGCCACCAAACACCAATACAGTGCCGGGTGCATAAGCTGCATCAGCTGAATATTTTTCAGCCAAGTCGGCATATTGTGCCGTCGTGGCCAGAGCAAAAACAGTGTTGAATGTTTTTGATGCGCTGCCAATGTTGCCCACACCACTGGTACCACCATTGACGATGGCAGTGGGTTGGTTAGTGGTATTGACTGTTAGTGGTCCTGATGCTGTTACGTTAGCGACCACGTTACCTGTGACCGTTACCGTATTGGCAAATGTAGCATTTTGATTGGTGTCAAAGGTTACAGCAGTAACGCCATTGTTGGTTTGGATCACTAGCGCACCGGAAGTATCTGCGGTGTAGGCTAGCCCTGTTGCTGTTGTTGTACCTGCTGATAAGAAACTCATATTATAATTCCGCCAACGCTGTATAGTGTACACCGTAGACACTGTCTGTTGTTGAAGCTACGTTGTTTAATGTAACACGTAAAGAAGTTGAGCTGACTGTGGCCACTGACGCAGACAAATTACTGCTGCCGGTGTAATTTCTAATAGCCAATGTTATATTGCTGCTGCCTGTGTCAGGATTGTATAAGGTAATCGCTGGTGTGGTTCGCATGGACACAGGAAATGCTGATTGTCCTAACTGTAGGAAATTCTGTGCCGCTGGTGCTACTGTAGTGATCGCACCAATACGTTGTATAGTACCTGCTACGTTACCATAGTCATATGACTGTGTGTAATACCTCTGACAATTAGCCAATTCCTGATTATAAAGTCTGCGTTCAAACGGTGTTGCTGTTGTGCCTATTTCTAGTTGGACACCTGTGATGTAAACTGAATCATCTGCACCTGCTGTGCCACTTGGAGTAAAATAAAAAATAATAGCTGCTTCTAATATTCCAGAACCTAGTGTTGCTGTATAACTAAATTTTTGCCATGATGTTGTTAAAATTGTAGAAGCATTACTAATAGGTAAAGCATATCCTGCCCATGTTGTATAAGAAGTTATTCCTTGGTCTGCAGTTGTTCCTGTAAATAATTGAGTAGTTAAAGTGCTTCCAGAGGATGAATAATTTGCACCAGCTCTAGCCCAAAATGATAAAGTAACTGTTTGACTAGATAAATCATAACAATTAACAGATTCTATAGCTTGACCTATTAATACTGGTATCGTTCCTGTTGATGATGCGGGTCTTTGAAGTTTTAAACTATATTGAAAAGCATTTCCTGCTGTTGTTGGAACACTTGTAGATTGGGAAACAGTTTCATTGTAACTTCCATAACCTATTGTAGACCATCTATCTGTTGTATATCCTGCCGTAGAAGCAAAACTTGTACCTCTTTGCCATACTTGCATAGCACCATTTATAATACGGTTCTTAATCACGTAGGGAGACGCTGCACTTGTTTGTACCGTGCCGTCACTAAATGCGAATCCATTTGATCCATTGACTGTCAGGTTACCTGAAATCCTAACATTACCTACTACATCTAGGTTATAAGCTGGAGTGCTGGTACCGATGCCCACTAGGCGACCGGTAGCTGAGTTGGTCATACCAATCAGTATGTTACCATCAGTTTGCAGTTGTAGGTTACCAGTGACATCACTGTAGTATGTCAGTGTTCCTGTGCCTGTAGTTAGTGTATTGATATATGACATTTGATTAAGTCCATGAACCAATTGATGTTGAGGTTAATGCTGTGAACGCATTAATAGCCGCAACTCTCATATATGATCCAATGGTTATAGTTGATGTACCAGTTGGACCAGCAGTACCAAATGTAACCTGTGGATTGAAGTTACCAGCCGTAGAAGTTGACAGTATACCTTTAATAAGATATGTAGAATTTTGTGCTGTAGTAATAGCACCAGTCATGATGGTTGCTGTACCAGCTGGAGTTGTAAAAAAGGTACTGTCAACCACAGATGCTGTTGCTGCTCCATTAGTTATTCTTGTAATTTGATAGCCAACGTTAGCCAATGTACCTGAATATGTATGGCCAATATTTTCTGTATGTGATGTCGTACCAGAAGTTACCAAGTTAAATTGTAGTTCAAATTCATAAGTAGTGTTTGCAACTAAAGCTACACCATTGGTTAACCCAAACACGCTTTGTGCAGTAGTAACACCTGAATTTAAAGTTACAGTAGTACCTAATATATAAAATTGATAAGCTGGTACCCTGCCAGCTGCCCCGCTGGCTGCATAATTAAGCATGTAGGCATTGGGATCTAATGACATTCTAAGAACACCAGGAGTGTACCAACGGAAGGCGCCACTCTGATTGTCTATCTGCCAGTTTTGTGTGGTGTTACCATTGAAGAATCCAATCCTTGGAGTAGTTGGTGGGGATCCAGCATTACCAATAAATACACCCGGTGATGTAGTATTTTCATTATAGAAACCATTGCTCTGGATTGATCCATTGACAACAGTTATATTACCGGATGGCACAGTGATAGTACCAATGTTAGCAGTGGTGATATTAGCAGTACCAATGTTAGCAGTGGTTAAGGTAAGATTACTAAAGGTAAGTGGTCCAGTATAAACAGTAGCGCCAGTGACTGTGAGATTACCGGCAACGATATTACCAGTTACAGTTTCGTTACCTGGGTTAGTTATACCTGCTGATCCGTCTAGTATTAATGTCATAATGTTAAAATATCAAATGTCTCGAACCCGATGCTATGGTGATGCTAACACCAGATTGTATGCTTATTGGGCCTACTGAATGTGCTGATGAACCAGCTGGTATCACCACATTTGCCGTTATTAATAAGTTATTTATAAACACACCGTTTGTGGCCGTAACAGTCGTGGCAGTCATCGTTCCAGAGACGTTAGCGTTACCAACAACAGTCTGTGCGCCTGTAGTCAATGGGTCATATATGGCTACACTGCTGGGTACGTTTACTACACCACCGCTGGGTTCAGCTACATTACTGAACAAGTACCAACCACCTGACAAGTAGTCACGTACCAATCCAGTATGTATATAAGTGTTGGCTGGCCCACCTTGATAGTGTCCATAAAAGCCAATGTCATAATTATATGGATATGTTATATTGCCTGACAGATATAATAATGAGTCAGTGACTGTCAGCGTTTGGTATGTGGTAGAAATGATATTGGCCACATATAAGTTACCACCAATGTATAGATCTTTGGCCACACCTAGGCCACCACCTACTGTCAGTGCGCCTGTTAAAGGGCTGATAGCGTTGGTAGTTGGTGTTAATGCCAACTGTGTGGCGCTGAATGAAGCGATGTTAGCACTGTTTATCGATATGTTGGCAAAACTTGGAGTGACCGTGATGTTGCTAGGGCCACTTAATATAATCGATGGTGGAGATACCAGCACACCTGTTAGTTGGCTGCCGTTGCCTTGGAAATAGCTGGCTGATATATTAGCTGAAACGTACAATCCACCTGTGATGGTCAGGCCATTAGCACCCCATGATCCTATGGTGCTGCCGCCGATAGCGATATTGACATTAGGACTTAGTGCCGTCACACTAGCACTGCCACTGATGATCTGATTAGGTGCTGTAGCATTGGTCAATGCTACAGATGTTATGTCAACCCAAGCATTGCCACCTGCGGTACTAACATACTCAAATATGATGTCAGTACTGGTATCATACCAGAAACTGCCCAATGGTGAGCTTGGTGGTGCGGCGTTTGAAACAAAAGTCACATACCCTTGCAGCAAGGGTTGCCCATTAGCCAATAGATAATTATTAGATAATATATTACCAGCATTGAGATTATTTGACACTGTTACAGTGTTTGATGTTTTGTTAAAGGTAAATGTTGGAGAACCATTTAATAAACTTAGATCATTGAACTGTACTGATTGATTGGTACCACCCGCGGCATTTGAACTGAAAGGATTGACGAATGTTAAAGCAGTATTGCCTAGGAATATAGGATCTAATGTGGTCAATCGCCATTCTTTACCGCCATTGATCGCACCTGCTTCAACTACAGTACGCAGTCCGCTGCTGACAAAAATGTTTTGATTAGCGTCAGGTGCACGTACCCACCAACCATTGCTGCCAGTACCTGAGTATAATACCCAATAGATACCATTTTGTGTGGCATCACTTTGATCTTTGACCAGGATACGCATTTGATAACTTAAGGCTATACCATCTAGCGTGCTTGGTTGCGTATTACCTACTATAAGGTTACCGACGTCAGATCCTGTGGTAGCGACCAGCACGGTTTGCTTGTAATCGGTGTCATAGATCTGACTGTATTTTGGTCTGGTTAATGCCATTGAATTCTCGTGTTATTGTTGTATTTATCAAAAAAATAGGACCCTAAGGTCCTATTTCTTTTAAAACCATGTTACGATTATGCTTGTGATTCGTTCCATTGTATTTGGATTTCTCCGCTGGCATTAACACCTGGTGTTGGCACAAGAGCTGTGATGTTAATTGCTAACAACTCTGGACCATCTGGATAGATGTTATATCCTGGGATACCTGAATTACCTAGCTGTTTAACTGAGCTCAAGTCTAGCTGTCCTGAGTTGGTATAGTTAACTGGAATCGCAAAAAGACGTTCACCGCCTGTGGCAAATTGTGTGACTGAGGTGTAAGCAATACTGCTGCTGGTTCCTGTAATATTACCTGGAGCTACTTGCGTATAGCTTGGCTGTACAGCACTTGAAGGATTAGACGAGGCATTGTACGGACTGTTAAACAAGAAGTTAAATGTAGTAGTTGTTGTACTTATGTTGTTGGGATTTAGAATACCTTCAACTAGGTAACGTGCACCTGTTGTAGTAGAGATATTAGCGCCAGAGAAGTTAATGATCATGTTTTGTAGGATCAATTGCGCACGATTTACAAGATCTCGTGTGCCCAATTGGCCAGGAATCTGATTACTTACTGACGGTGCTAGTCGCATAGCAAACGCTGTAATAGTTGTGTTACCTGCAGCTAGTCCTGTTGGGAAAGCCACATTAGCCACTGAGTATGTATAAGCATAACCACGGTCAGTGTCAAACCCACCATCTAGTATAACTGCTGAACCCCAATGGTTTAGACTTGGAGCATTAGTAGCTGAAATCACACGCACCGAAACGTTAGCTTGGTGACTTGATGCTGATCCTGCTGAGAATGACTTGTTCGCAGAGTCTTGGAACAAGTTAAATGTCGCAGCACGAGTTACCCCTGTCACTGTAGCTGGAGTTACGTTACCTACAGTAGTACCTAAGGTTATACCTGTACATTTCATGATCTCGTTGTCAATCAACACATAAACCGGACTTGCTGGGCTTGGTGTTGGGAACTGTGTAGCATCAATGATAGTAAATGTTGTATCGCTAGCAGTGATACCAGTATAGTTCAAAGCTGAACTGTTGCTGTTCAAGATTTGATATGGTGTGTCATTGATAGCTTGATATCTCGCTGGCAAGTTACCTGAACGCATGTATGCTTGATAGTTAGAGTTATTGTTCATGATTCTGTGACAGAATACATAGTTACCTAATGGTCCACGGACACCAAAGTCAATGAAACCAGCACCATACCATGTATATTGGATCATCAACATCTGCATCTTAGTAGGGTCAAGTTTGTAACCACTTGGACCAGTTCCGTCTAAACGGTCGATATTCCATTGGCTCTGTGGATAACGCAATTCAAGTACCTTACTTGGTTGGATACGTACTTGGTTAGTTAAACCACGCCATACTGGAGATATGGTTAGTGTATTGTTGTCGATCACGCTGGTAACTGTATGCGTCATGCCACGCAAGATGATCTTGTCACCTGCTACAAACTGTGTTAAGAACTGGCAAGTACCATCACCTGTACACAAGTTAGTGGCTGTTTCGACTGAAACTGTACCAGTCATGTAGTAAACTGCGGCACGTAACACCACGTTGATCTGTGTACCTGTATTTTCCCAGAATACACCGTTCTGGTCATCAAACAAGCCTGCACGTACTGATGCACCAATCCAGCTGACTGAAATCACTTTGGGTTGATTACCGAATACTGCGGGGATACTGCCTAATACTGACGCTGTGTTTACTGTGAACTGTGTATCACTGTTGACGCCAGTTACTAGATAGTAACCGTTGTAGCCACTGGTAGTGATACCAGAAATCTGAATGTTAGCGCCAATTTGTAGTTGATGTTCTTGATAGGTAGTAACTGTCATGACGTTACCAACACCTGTGCCGCCGGCTGTAGCAGCAATGATGTCCATGTTGGCACCTAACAGTGTACCTGATGTCCACATTAGGCCCTTACCAGATTGGTAACGGAAATATTTCTTAGTTTGACGTGCTGCACTAGCGCCATGGTGTGGTGTACCTGTTCCCAAGTTAACACCGCCGTCTGCTGCTCTGTGTACGAAGAATGCGCTTGGACGAACATACACAGCACCTGTTACAGGACCAGTTACTGGATAACCAGTTTTAGCTTGGAAAGTAAAGGTGTTAGTTGATGGGATAGTCAATATAGTAAATGGACCAAATGTACCCACCGAATTAGAAGCTGCTACCACGTTAGCTAAGATTGGTGTACCTGGTGATAAACCGTGTGCATAAGCACTAGTAGCTGTGATCGTGCTTGGGTTAGCACCGTCTGAGGTAAATGTCAATGCTGGTAGTGATGCTGTACCATAGAAACCACCATAACGTATGACTGTATCCCAACGATTCAATGGATAACCGATGTTTAATCCAGTTGTTGCTTTTGGGAAATAGTTGAGATAGTTAGAGTATACTGGGCTGACGATCTGATATTGGCCTTCAGTTCTAGCAATATTGTGATTAGTAGTGCTGATAGGTTGATATTGTGAAAAACCATGTCCTGGTAAGTTAACAGTAACTTGTGAAATACCTACGTTGCCTGAAACAAATATACCTGATAAACGTATCACTGGTGAACCAGCTTGATATGTTGATGCTGCTGTAGTACCTAGAGCACCACGTGCAATAGTAGCTACGTTACCTGCGGCATTGCTGATGATAGTTGTTTGTATGATTTCTGTATTACCGCCTGATGTTGTGCTTGAGTCCCAATTGATAGCTTGGACGATAGTACCAGCGTTCATACCATCTTGCGCAACAGTATTCATCCAACCACGGTTAACTGACATCTGTGTGCTTGAATCAATTGAAATAACGTTGGCAACTTCAACTTGACCAACGATAGAAACCACGTTACCAACACCCATTGCTGCATTACCGCTGTTAGAATTTAATCTGTTACGTGCAACTGTTAGCGTACCTGTACCACCGCCTGACTGTACTGAAACTAATTCAAATACGTTAACGTTAGCAGTTTGTATTGACAACATACTACCGTTAACGATGCTGTTAGCACCTGTGATTTGGATAGTGGTATTACCTGCTGTAACCGTAGCATTAACTGTGCATGTTGATGCTGCGACGTTTGGAGCATAAACTAGTATGACGTTTTGACCTTGTGAAAAACCAGTTGTGCTGTTCATAGTAAGAGCACGTTGATTTTGTGAAGCTACGTTAGCAGTTACATATCCTGTTTGTGGTGGATTGGCCACATGTGGATTCCATGTAACAGCAAAATCATTTAATAGCCAGTTAGGTTGGTTGTTACCTGCGCTTGATCCGTTTGAAATGATCACTGTGTTTTGTACACTGCTGGTGATAGCATTACCTAAGAAACCAACATATGAAATCGTGTTAGCATAAACGTCTGAGCCTGGAACTTCGTAGATACTTGGATTGTCATTGTTGACGAACAAACTTTGCCATTTGGTATTTTGTAAGCCATACTCAAAGTCAGCGTCAATAAGTGATTGTGGATTAGCTACACGCAAGCGTTCAACAGCATCACGAGCAAAGGGGCGTTCTTGCACGTATGGAACTTCAGCATAGATAGCTAGTTTGTCAGTGCTGCTTAATGTGCTGGTACTGGTTGTAAATGTGATAGTAGTTATACCATCAATACTTGTAGGAAAATTGTTATTTGGTACTGGTGACCAAGTAATAGTGGCTTGCAGTGTATTATCCGCAAAGTTATAGATAAACTGTTGAGCAGTAGTATCTAATACTGTGAGGATCTGACCACCAGCAAAGTTTCCTGGAATCTGAACATTACCTACGCCAGCGCCAGCTGGATTGAATACGTAGTTTCTAAGTGCTTGTCTTGCCATTTTTTATGCCCCAAAAATAAGTGAATTAGCTAATATCGTAGCTTTGGTTGTTGTTGCTAATGCTGAATACTGTATGGTTCCAGGTACTAACATAGCATTAGTAACTGAATTGTTACTAGGTTGACCAATAGCTAATACATCACCTAATACTATGCACCAAAATTTACCTAGGTTAGCACTGGTCGGTGCCACTGCAAATGAAATCGTCGCTCCACTAAAGCTGTAGTCAACACCTGGTTGTAGTAGTGTGCCACCTAGGCCAACTACAGTAGCGTATGGATTACCTACAGTATAAGGAGTACCAGATACTGTTGTAGCGAATGTTTGTGTAGCACCATTAAATCCTACAGAAATATCGTCTATTTTAACGAAATTACCTACCTGTGGTCTTTGTCCTACGTATGCCATACGATCTCCTAGTTTCTACCTACTACCACTTCGATGACACCTTCTAAGTCGTCATGACTTTCTAGTGCCTTACCGATTACTGAACCTACAACTGGATTGGCTTCTGCACGGGCATAACCATTGCCTGCTGAAACCAACATGTCACCTTTGTTAATTGTGCCTTGGACCTTACAAGGAACACGACCATAAAGTGCAACTGTGCTTACATAGTTACCTTCTAGGCCTTCATTCATGATGTATCCTGGTTGTGTACTTACCACACCAGCGATACGTGTGTCCATGTTAACTGTTGACTGTGTGACTTCTGCTGAGCCACCAAATGATACCACTGTGCCTGGTTCATAAGCTGCATCAGCTAGATATTTTTCTGCCAAGTCAGCGTATTGTGCTGTAGTTGCTTTAGCATAAATTGTATTAAAGCCAGCACCGCTTGCACCAATATTACCAATACCGTTAGTACCACCATTACCAATGGCAACTGCATTGTTTAAACTGTTTACATAAATCGTACCTTGTACGCCTGCACCACCACTGACCAATAATGCACCTGTCAATGAGCTTGTTGATGCTGTTGCTGATGTAACGTTAGCACCACCCATCCACCAGTCAGCGTAAACGAAACTTGGATCAGTTTTATTAACTAGCGTAGTTGGAGGTGTAGCTAGGTTACTGAATACTCTCCAACGACCGTCGGACTGTGCATAAAATGTACCTGTATAACGTTGTGTGACACCATCATTATATGTACCGATAACACCAATGTCGATCGCGTTACCAACGTTAGTGTTAGCCAAGAATAAGAATGGATCGTTAACGACCAAGCTGTTAGTAGCTGTGGTATTAAATGCTCCAGCAACTGTCAATGCTCCAGAGATAGTAGCTGAACCATTTAAATACATTGATCCACCAATACCAACACCACCTGTGACTACTAATGCACCTGAAGCAGAATTAGTTGATGCTGTACCGTTGACTACGTTAAGCGCACCACCAATATAAGTCGCGCCAGTTACACCTAAACCACCGCTTACACGTACCGCACCTGATGTGGTACTGGTTGCTGTACCAGCACCTGAAAATGTCGCAGCCACGTTACCTGAAGCAGTTATAGCAACAGTTGATGTTGATGGCCAATATAAACCTGTAGTAGTTGCACCAATAGCTGAAATACTCGGAGCAACGTTAGTGCCCAATGGAAATAAGTTAGCTGTGATATAAGTAGTGTTCAGCGCACCAGCTAAGAATGAAACTGAAATGTTATTAGTACCAGCTGTTGGCGCTGAAGTAAAAATCAAACTAGTGCCTGTGGCTGTATAGTTTACACCAGGAACTTGTATAGTACTACCAACAACCACGATAAGGTCGTTGGCCTTGCTGACTGATTGTTGTAAATTGAATTGTTGTGTTACACCATCACCACTGAAAAACTGACCACTAGTGGCCAGTGTTTGGGTTATTGGCTGTAAACCAAGATAAGCCATTATATGATCTCCATCACGCTCATTACAGCATCAGCAGCACTGACCGCTGAAGTTTGTACTTTTACTTGATATCCTTGTTGTAATACTAGTTTTTGGTCGACACCGATTGGCACCAATGAACCACCTGATGAAATAGGTGCATTGTAAACCAAGTAGTAGTTATTAGTACCATCAAATATAGCCACGTTAGCATTGATTGATGTACCTGTGGTGTTTGAAATTGACAAGCCGATGACCACTGCGTTGGCATTAGCGCCTGGTGAATAACCACCTACGACCACTAGTGCATTACCAATGTTTTTTTGACCAAAAGATTTAAAATTGTTTGACATTTTTTATATTATCCTATTATCCAAGTACCAGAGCGTAAGCCTGTGCATCAGCAATAGTTGCTGCCTGTACTTGACCAGTACCTTCTTGGTTTTCATGGAGTGTTGTAATACCGTAAACTGTTAGGTTACCGCTGACAACTGCGTCGCCGTTAGCTGCGAAAATCTGTGTTGTGCCGACTGTTAAGCCGTTCTGAACTATAAAGTTGGTGTTAGCCATTTGGTTCCATATTCCCCAAGGTTAAATGAGATGTTGCTTACTTTAAGTTATTTATGCCGGCCAAAAGAAAAGCACCCTTAGGTGCTTTTGGAGTAATTAACTGATCAGTTAATTGGATTTATAATGCTCTAAAAAATCTTCTAATTTGTCTAGAGTCAAGGGCAACCATTGGGTATCTACTTTAGCGATCTTATAACCAAATGATTCGATCAGCTGATCAATGATTTTTTCAATATCAGCCACTGAGTGATTGGTTAACCATTCAGTTTCGCCACCGCGTTCACTGGCGATAGCCCAATTATATCTGGCTTTGATGGTGGCTTCTAACTTTTCAACGGCTAGATCCGGACCCACGTAAACTAGATCAAATCCAGCTATATGGTTACGTTTGCTGTAAGCACTTTGATTACTGATGATCCTACTGAACCAACTACCGGTAATGCCGACTTTACTGTCGACATTACCTGTATATTTGGCTAGTGGGCATAGAAATGCATATAGCCCTTTCATATTAGACCTTCCATTGGCAAGCTGGTGCTGGTAATAGGCTCTTACCACCATTTTGCTTGTAGAAGTTGATGATACCTGCTAGCACACGGAACTTGTCATGTCTTGGTTGATCACCAACTAGTTTATTACTATTAACTGCCGTCCAATAGCTTTTCTTGATCTCGTCTTGGATGCTTTCTGCATCACCCCATTTATTTTTTAGCATCAGAGCCAATTCGTTATCAAAATCAGCAGTCAAGTTAAAACCTTCAAGCTCTGCTTCATAGTACAAATAGCTTAGTGGACGGAAAATCTCTAAGATCAATGGTGATCCTGGCCAATATTTTCTGTGTACGGCTAGGGCACGGTCCCAATACTTACCAAGGATACCGTTTTGATCTGCTAGCTTATAACACTCGATACCTGACTTGATCTGCGTGAAAGCACCTGCAATAAAGTCATGATGTCGTTTGACCACACAACCATTTTTAGTTAAGATGTTATACATCTTGATGAACTCTTTGTCTTTGGTATCATAAGCGATCCAAAAGTCGCAATATGGACTTAATTCTCGTTTGTTAAGACCGTTGATACGGCGCATGTTCTTGCCTGCGATAAGACAAGCGTAAGCGATACGATCTGCATCAGTATCACTAAAGCCAGCATTTTCAATTTCCTCTAAAGGAATTTGATCGCTGTCGATGATCCAAGCCGGAAATTTATTCCAACCTTCTAGTCGACACACTTGGATGGTATGATGTCCGTCCCAGATACAGAATATAGTACGACCAGTTTCAAGAGTGATCTTGATCAGGCATGGAACGATAACACTTGTAGGTTCAAAGTCATTGTAGATCTTTTCTACGTGATTTGGTGCTACATCTCGATTAAAGATTGACCAAAGATATAATTGGTTCCAATCTATGTAATCAAAATAAATTAATGGATTTTTATCACCATAACCCAAATAGTTACCCCCACTTGGATCGATGTTATATACCGGTGGAGCATAAGTTGGGCCAATCATGGTTAAGATCGCTTGATGTATGTCTTCTACTGGGATGATCTCATGATCAAAGTTTTTAGACATAGCTCGAAGGTCGATAGCATCTTCCTTCATGTCAAACAGTGTTTGGTATTTGGCTAGGAAAGCATCTACAGCCTTTTTCCTATTATGTTTGTTTTTGCTTTTGGTGCGAGCAGGGTTGGCTACCTGCCAAGATAGTATTGCCATATAATTTTCCTTTACTTAATTTTCAAATATGGATTGCATAATTACAATCTCATAATACAATTATATGCTCATTTAGGATTCTTGTCAAGCTCTTTTCAGCCAAAAAAATGCACCCAAAGGGTGCATTTTGGATTTTCTGTTGCCAGGTATTCCTACCCCGGGCTTGCTATTGCTTATTAGGCAGCAAGTAATTCAGCACCAGCACGTGAGCCAAAACGGAAGTTTTTGCCCATTGATACTTTTACTGAACCCAAGTTAGATGTTTTTTCTGCATCTAAAGGTTTTGCTTGGATTACGTCCATCGCCTCTCGTGTTGCCTTCTTTGCTAATTCACCCAATCGATCCCAGTTCACCCACATTGAAAAACTCTATTCCAAAAACTCTTCGGTGTAGGTGGCGGGAGTCGAACCCGCGTCTTGAATGCCTTTACATTGAAGGGATTACAACAATTCTTTTAGATCCAATTTTGCTAGGATCGTGTTCTTTAACTTGCTCCAACCTGTGTGTCCAAGTACATCTTTATTAACGCCATTCATCTTGTTTGGCTTACACATTAGGCAACCAGCACGCTTATTCTTTGGACGTTTACGTTTATGATTCATCGTCATCACCCATATATTCATCATAAGCTTCAAGGAATTCATCCAATAGAACAACCGCTATGATAATGACCACCCCTGCTAGAAAGAATACACTAAACTTGCTCACTTAGTCGTCCAATCACCATTATGGTAAACTTCAACTTCACCTGTTGATTTGTTTAGTTGTTGTTGACCTTCAAATGGTTCTTTTAGTTCTAGAACTTCAATGTCATTGATTTTTTCAGTTTCCATGCTACTATTTATAAAGAGAAAAGGCCCCTTAGGACCTTTTCAATCCTCACTCTTCAATTAAGAAGCGTTAACTGCTACTTCTGTTTCGATACCAGCACGAGCCTTGATAGCTTCAAGACTTGGTTTGGTAACTTTAACAGTGCCTAATGAATTGTACTTTTCATCTGCCGCATCAATTGCTGCTGCAAACTTAGTGTACAAGTCAGTGGTTTTCAAGTGTTTCACAGCGTCTTGTTTAGACATAGCTGTTGGTAACTCGATAAGGTTAATGTCTGTGTGACCATCCTTGTTAAGGATTTTAACACGGCTAACTAGATCATTAGCGAAACGTACCTTAGTCTTACCATTTAACGTTGAAATACCTGTTACTTTAAACATACTATTTCCTTTCTCTCTTGTTATTAAATTACCCAATATGGACAGCTCGAATAATGTGACAGTGGTTTGGTCCACCGTTCATATTCTTTACCATTTGTTCTGCGGCGCTTTGATGCATCGCATCCACAACGATAGTATAATGACTAGGTCCTGAACTCATCCAAGCACCACCTTCATTGATATTGTTGGTTAATACTTTATAAGTCACTTCATATTTCATTATACTGCCTCCTTATTTAGGTTTCTATCTTGAACTACGAAACTTTGGATATCCCCAAAATCTCTCCCCATCTCAAACATATACTGCCAAAACTCCTGCTTGACTGCACTAGTCTGAAATTCTAGATCCTGTAGCACTATTTTCAATGCCGCAGGAGTGATGTTACCACCACAAATTCTTGTTAAATTTTCGTATTTCTTAGTGTTCATACTATGTATTATAGCACCTTTTGGTTTGGTTGTCAACCAATTATTTCCTGAAAATTTGATTATATTTTCTGGTTACTTTGGACCAAAACAGGGTAACGATGCCCATCTTCCAAGCCCAAAGAAAGTCTACTAGTGCGGCTCCTGTTACAAACCCCCATAAGTAATCACTGTTAATGTGTATCATATTACGCATACTCCTTAGAATTACGTTCGCGTTCATCCATGGCTTGAGCCAGTAGCTCAAGGTAAATCTCGTCGCGAACACTACGAGATCTTAGGTCTCGATAAAGCTCAAATTTCGCCTCCAAATCATCATCGGCAAGCAGTGATATTTTAGCCTTTAAATTTTCAATTAATACATTTGAACTCATTGTCATCTCCTTAAAATTAGTCAGCACGTGAACCCATATAAGCACGGAATCCATACTTGGCTAGCACTGCGGCGTAGGCTGTAGCACCATGTTCTTTGACGTCCATGCTCTGGCCATTATAACCACCTGGGCTCCAAAGATTTAAACACTTGGGTCTCCAACTTTTCTTGAAACCGATCTTAAGTAATTCTTTGGCTTCTTTTGAGTTAGTGCGTTCCACGTAGACATCAACCCAGGCAAAACCACAGTAGGCCATTTCACCGTGTTTGGCTAAAAAGTTATTTTCAGCTTGGATTGCCGCTTGATGTGCTTCGTTATGAATTGCTTGGATGTCCATTTACTAGTCCTTTCTTAATTGTTTATAATGCTATTATACGCTCTTTTGGTTTAAAAGTCAACCAAAAATCAGCAGAAAAAGAAAGATGTTAAGAATCAATGACTTATAAGTCTTTGATTTTATTAGATAATCCACCCTTGCCCTGTAATCACATGATACCAAGGGTAAAAGTTAGGTATATTTAATGTCCAAGTACCGTTGAAATCCAAGTAACTAGTCGGGGGGTTTGAGTGTTGTAAATAGGTAGGCATGACTTCATGACTGTCTATATAAATGCCACTGATCATCACAGCCTGTGGATGTTGCCTATTCTTTACAGTGATAGAAATGTCAATCGGATCAGTCAATCCTATTTGTGTTTTTAATTCAACTGATGCGTTTAGAATACCTTCAGCCAACAGTTGATCATTTACCATGACTGAACAATCGCACTCACTAACTGAGACCAAAAGTATTGATATGTCTAACTTTAAGTTAGGTTTAATAGCCGTAGCTTCTGAGAAATTCTTCATATCTGGGTAGGTAATCTAAAATCGTATTGTTTCTAAGGCTTTCAAATCCTCGGATAAATCTAACCATGGTAGCACGTTCTGCTTCTATATCATCTGGTTCTTGATAGGACAATAGGAAATTCCTATATTCAAATATCACAGCAGCTATGACAGGATCGATCAAATTATCATTGCGTCTGTTGACTATGACTTCATCAGGTTCAACCAATCCATATTCATTGATTATACGATCAATGCCCACGATAGCTTCCTGTCTGATGTCATCAGGTATCAATTCTATCCTCAAACAGGTAGGATCCTGTAGGATATTACTGCTTTCTGCTATGATCTTATGTTTGATCATGTATTCAAACACTGTGTCTAGTTCATAGATGGTAAACACGTTTGGCGTTATCCTAAGGCTTAGATGCAGGCCTGTCTGTTCACGCAGGGCTAGGAACTTGTCTAAATTTAATTTGACCTGCCTAATCGTGCTAGGCCAACGGATATAATCGTTCAATGATGTAAATGTTTCTACGCTGATGCCAAGGTGCACATGTTTGAAATTGCGTATGACATGTTCTAATTTGTCATCATAGACCGTAGCATTGGTAGTAGTACCTATGTGCATATCTTTGCTGAGTCCTAGTTCTATCAATCGATCACAGATCTTATAAAAGCTCTTCATGTAAAGTGTTTCACCACCCACGAAATGTATATAACGTATATTAGGTATCAATACTAATTCATTGATAAACTTGTCTACTAACTGATCATCATTACTCCAATTGGGGTGTCTACCTGGATCCATGAATGTAACGGGATCTACGGCATGTAATTTCTTATAGTCATCTATGACTTTACTTGAATACATAGGACGGCACATGATACAGCTACTATTGCAGGTATTGCCAAGATCAATCTGCAGGTCTACAGGTTGATTATCAGTATGGCCTTGATTATTATCTGAGTGTTCAAACCAGGACCAATGTGGGCTAGCGGCAAAAGACTTGTTAAAATTATCTAATGTGACGGCACTTTTTAATAGCTGTCTTTGTCGTCCGCTGACTTTACCATGCTGATCTTCATAGTAACAACCTTGGCAGAATGCTTGTTTTTCTCCAGCCAACATGTTGGTCCTAACACTTCGCATGTAGTCACTGTTCATATAGTCTTGCAAGCTGGTGTCAGATATGTGATAATCAGTGGTAGCCTGTACCGTGGCCCAGCGGCAGGGCAAATAATAGCCGGCAGGATTGATCCTAATATGGAACCATGGACTCGAACAAAATGTTGTGTTTAACATAAGAATATTTTATTGATCGACTGTTCTTGCTCAGAGGCAAACTCAAAAAAGCGTTGTCTATTTTTAATCAATCTAGGCTTTAACCTTTGATATAGTGTATTTAGATCCTGCGTCTGCAACCAAGTGAGATTATTGATAATATAATCGTGGACTTCTGTTACAGGATATACAGCGTCAGCATTAGGATCTATAACTATAGGCCAAACATCACGGAACACATCAAAGCCATGTGATTCTAGATAATCTAAAATCTTAGGATGACTGTTGATTAAAAATGGTCGCATGCCTAATATTGGTCTCCAGGTTTTTTCTGTGACAAATATCTGCTGATGTTGATTGAATTCTGTTTCATTGACCACTGTGACAAAATGTTGTCGCCATAGATCTAGATTGACTAAACTATACGAATGTATAGAATTAGCTGGATCTGCTTGATCATCTGCTAGCTGATTATCATGACCTAAAGTCATGATACCTACACTGTCTAGCCCTTGCTGTTTTATACGTTCAGCTAGTTTTACTCTGTGTGGATGAGGATTTCTGTTCAAGCTCATGAATACCTTAGATCCACCAAATTCTAACTGTTGTTCTGTATAGGTCACGAATGTTTTTTTAACAGCTATCGCCCAAAAATCAAAACTATTATGTTTGCTGTAGCCAAACTGTTGTGCTTGATCTATATTGGGTATTAGTTCAGTTAATGCATCGATGCTATAGGATAAAGGATCGGTCAGGCATGCTAGAAATATATTGTCTGGTTGATCGAGTAAAGCTGATTTGATAGCATCACGCCCTATAGGTGTGTGTGCCCATGTGGTGTTGATGACTAGATTCTGTTGGGTAGGCCAGCGAGTATTGATATTCTCGCTGACTTTGTCTATAATGTCTGCTTCAAATTTGCCAGATATCCAAGAATTAGGAAATCCTTGGTTTACTACTGTTGTGGTCATCTCTTGGTGATGATCTCATCTGCTAAACCGTAGTCTACTGCTTCTTGCGCTGACATGAAGTTATCTCTTTCCATGTCTTTGCTTAGTTCTTCAAAGGTCTTGCCTTTGCTATTATGGTCCACATAGATCTGTGTCAAGTTCTTTTTCATCTTAAGGATTTCATTGACCTGTATTTCCATATCTGTAGCCTGGCCACCTGCACCACCACTGGGTTGATGTATCATATGACGTGCATTTGGTAAAATCATCCGCTTGCCCTTGGCACCTGCTGTGGCCAACAAACTGCCCATACTACAAGCCTGTCCCATCACAATGGTAGACACATCAGGTTGTATAAATTGCATTGTATCATATATAGACATACCAGCAGTAACAACCCCGCCAGGACTGTTAATATAAAATAAAATATCTTTGTTAGCATCTTCACTCTCTAAAAATAATAATTGTGCTACGACGAGGCTAGCACTATGTTCATTGACATCTGTGTCGAGGATAACGATACGATCCTTTAACAGTCTTGAATATAAATCATAACTGCGTTCACCTTGGCTAGTACGTTCCAAGACCATAGGTACTAAATTTGGCATATTATTTTCCTCGTAATCGTTCTTGTAATTGTTGACAATAAACACAGAGTTTAACACCTTTGATCAACTGTCTGCGTTTTTCTGGAATTTCGTCACCACACTCTTCACAGTGTGTAAGGCTTGGTTGGCTGGCCTGTTCGGCAAGTTTTCTTTGAACTGCGGCTATATGATTCATATTATTGTGGATAGCTTGTAATTGCCCAAATTCAGCTTCTTCCATATTATCACCAGTATAATCGTGATCATCACCAAATAACATAG
>Ga0316227_1001854_pt1 | contig 20906 bp, 12 predicted proteins | sample TBH18019metaG_FD_206012 | JGI IMG/M metagenome (GOLD analysis project Ga0316227, IMG submission 206012) | Freshwater microbial communities from Trout Bog Lake, Wisconsin, USA - TBH18019 | ecosystem: Environmental > Aquatic > Freshwater > Lake > Hypolimnion/Profundal zone | place: USA: Wisconsin... | reverse complement strand
ACCTCGATGCGCCGGACGGTCTCGAGCAGTTCGGCAATGGTCATAACCGGTTCGTGACCGAAGCGCGTACCGGCGTTTCCGACCGCCCGTCGTCTGTGCCCAACGGTTCCACCGCCTGGCCGCGCTGCTCTCGACTGCGGCTGGGCCACGCTATGATGGCAAACAGCTTCACGGCACCGGCACGGCGTTGAAGATCTTCTTGATGATCGCGTCGGTCGTGACCGCCTGGGCCTCGGCCTCATACGTCAGTATGATGCGATGGCGCAAAACATCCGGGCCAATGCTCTTGACGTCCTCAGGGGTGACGTAAGTGCGCCCTTGGAGCATCGCCCAGGCACGGGCCGCCAAGGTCAAGTAGATGGTCGCGCGCGGCGAGGCCCCAAATTGGATGAAATGTTTAATATCCAGTTTATAGCTCTCTGGTTTGCGCGTCGCGAACACGAGGTGAACGATGTAATCCCTCACTTTGTCGTCCACATGGATTTGGTCGACCAACTGGCGCGCGCGCAGGATCTCGTCGAGCGAGATCACCGGCTCGACCTTGGTCTCCGGGGCGGTGAAGGCCATGCGATCCAAAATCAGTCGCTCCTCGCTGAAGGAAGGATAATCCAACAGCACCTTGAACATGAACCGGTCCACCTGGGCCTCAGGCAGGGGGTAGGTCCCCTCCTGGTCGATAGGGTTCTCGGTGGCCAGCACCAGAAACGGGGTGGGCAAAGGCATCGTCTCGCCCCCGAGCGTCACCTGCCGCTCCTGCATGGTCTCCAGCAGGGCGGATTGCACCTTCGCCGGAGCGCGGTTGATCTCATCGGCCAGCACGAAGTTGGCGAACACCGGCCCCTTGGTCGCCCGGTACTTGCCGTCCTGCGGGTTATAGATCAACGTCCCGACGATGTCTGCCGGCAGCAAATCCGGGGTAAATTGGATACGATGAAAGCTGGCGTGGATGGCGGTGGCCAGCGTGCGAACCGACAGGGTCTTGGCCAGGCCGGGCACGCCTTCGAGCAGGACATGGCCATTTGCCAGCAATCCCACCAGCAGGCGATCAACCAATTGTTCCTGCCCGACGATGACCTTGCCGATCTCGCCGCGCAGTTTGCCAACCCAGGTTGCGGCGGCCTGCACTTGTTCGTTTAGAGGTGCGCTCATGTTCCGACGAATCTAGGCGCAGATGGCCCCAGACTCAAGCCTAGTTCCGGAAATCACACCTCCGTCGAGGATCATTAATAGGATATGCCGCTGGTGGCCTCACCGGCAGATTCGACATGCGGCCCGGCCGGTAAAAGTGGGGCCTTCCGCGACGAAATACCACCAAAACTCGCAGTCGGGACACGGGCGCCACACTTTGCCCCTGCCTGGAGGATCACTTCGGTCAAGTCGGCCGTGCCGCTCCAAGACCTCAAACCGGCACTACCGCCAGCCAGTGCGTCGTTCCAAACTTGGCCTTGAACCGTTCGGCGAGAACCTCCGCAGCCGCGCTGGATTTCGCCACGGCGAACGTGGTCGAACCGCTGCCAGACATGAGGGTTCCCTCGGCGCCGTTAGCGCGGAGGAATTCCTGAAATAAGGCCAGCAGGGGATATTTATCGAGCGCGGGCGGCTCCAGCGAATTGTAGAACTCTGCGCCGGCCAATTTGAGGTCGGCGCCTCGGAGCCGGTCCAGGAGCCGGCGGGCGCGTCCGGGCTGTCCGTGCAGTGCCTCCGGGTAGCGGGCCAACTGTTGGTAGGCCCAGGCGGTGGGAATCCCAAACCCGGGATGGATGAGGAAAAAGGCGGCGGAGCGCAACACGGGAAAGGCTCCCAGCGGCTCAATGTGCTCCCCTCGCCCCGTCGCCAACGCTGGCTGTCTCTGCAAGAAAAACGGCACATCCGATCCACACCTGGTCGCCAGGGACTGGAGATCCTCCGGCGTGAGTGGCTCGCCGAACAGTTCGTTCAGCCCCAACAACGTGCTGGCGGCATTGCCGCTCCCGCCTCCGAGCCCGGCGGCCATCGGGATCCGTTTCTCCAGATGAATCCGAACTCCCTCGGTGACGCCGGCCCGCTGGCAAAAGAGCTCAGCGGCGCGATAAACCAGATTGCGAGGATCGGTCGGCAGCGAAGGCTCGCTGCATGTGAGTTGCACCCCTGAGCCGCTTCGATCGAAAGTCAATTCGTCATACACCCCTACCGGGTGCATCACCGTCTCGAGCTCATGAAATCCATCCGCCCGCTTTCCCAGGATGTTGAGCAGCAGGTTGACTTTGCAGGGCGATCTTCGTTCAAGCGTCATTTCTGGTTCTCCTTCCGCCGATGGTCCAAACCGCCGCCATCAGGCTGGGCACAAAAAGGGCGCCAACGCGGAGCGCGGGCGCCGTCGAAATCAGACCTTTGGGAAACCCTCAGTGAGTGTCAAACACCCGGAAACGGCTGCCCGGAACAAACGGCGTCAGGTCGCCACCGGAGAATCCCAAATTGGTGTCCGTTGAAAAATTCGGATCCTCGATGAGGGTCGGCTTGTAATTGTCCGGAAACACCGACCCCGGGGGGAAGGAGTCAGCGAACGGCTGATCGTAGGACGGAAACGGGCAGGTGATCACCTCGTAGAGGCCGATGCCCGTGCGAGCCAAACTCCGGTTCAAACCATGAAAAACGCCATAAGTGTAGCCGACGTCGGGCCCCTCAAAGAGGGCGCTTTGCTCCACCGTCCGGCGCATTTCGCCCCACCGGACGATCTCGAGAGTGTTGTTCATCCCGCGCCCGAGCTTTCTCTCGGCATTTTCACATCCAGCCAGCAAGGCGCTGCCCACCACCAACGCGGCCAGGAAAGTCAGTCTGTTTCGCATAAGTTTCAAAGCTGGGATCAAATTACCGCCAAAAAGTGCGGCCTGTAAAGAGTTTTTTTTCGCTTTTCACCAGTGCCCGGAGCCGACATCCAAGCTCCGCTGCTGTCCCCTTTCCTGCCTTCCCTAGTCTCCCTTGGCCGAAGTGCGGCAGCCCGGTACACCGGTGGCCGTGACCGCAGCGACCCCACGGCCAGGAAACGGCGGCGTTTCAGATCGAGTGTCATTTCCGATCCGTGGTAAAGAGTTCGTCGGAGATGGCTGCCTTGAAGTCGCGCAGGCGAAAGTAGGTGGCCTTCCCGTCAGGATCCGGAAACTCGGTGAGCACCAGCTCATAATCGGCCTTGGCGGCCAAACCGAATCCCGCCTTCCAGGCGGAGACTTTGCAGCCCAAGCCGTTGGGGCGCACCGCATCAGTGGGGACAGGATCGCCCAGCGAGGCAGGATCGAGCGCCAGGTAACCCAGGTCCGCCCCATCGAGCTTCGCCAGCGTCGGGTTTTGCGCCGGATTCAGGCAGAAAACCTGCGGACCCCGCATCACGGCCACGCGCCCTGCCTGGCGCTGCCGGCCCTTCACCAGGCGCCAGGACATAGGCAACTCCAGCGTGACCTCGTCGCCAGCCTTCCATTGGCGAGCCAACACGAAGAAGGTCCCGGCCGGCACCGCCCCGTGGACACGCTCGCCGTTGACGGCGACCGTGGCCTCCAGCGCCCAGGCGGGAATCCGCAATCGCAGCGGAAACTCCGCCGGTTGGGCCGGATCCAGCCGTAACCGGACATGGCCGGAATTCGGGTAATCCGTCTCCTGTCGGATGGTGAGCGGCACGTCTTTCGCCACTATGAGCTTCGCCTGGGAGGGGCTGTACAAGTTGACCGCCACGCCCCCCACCGCCTGGTAATACACCATGCCGGGCAATTCGGCGATGATGCGGCGGTAGTTGCACGGACAGCAATAGGTGTCCGTCGCCCAATAGACTCGCATCCCCTCGGTGGGAGCGAAGTAGCGCAGGCGGCGGCCGTCGGGGGACTGGGCTGCGAAGAGCGCATTGTAGATCGTCCGCTCGATGAGATCACCCATCCCAGCGTCCCCCGCGAGGCGCAGTCGACTCTCATAAACCCGCAACTGGTAGGCCGTGGCGCAGGTTTCGCCGAGGTCGCCCCGGCCGTCCTGGTCGTCGGTCCAAATCTCGCATTGCCCCACGCCGCCGGTGATATGCAGGCCATCGTGGCCCAGCATGAAACCCAACGCCCGTTCGGTTTGGCGAAGCAGGCGCAGATCGGGTTGCTGGCGATAGAGTTCAAGCTGCGCCAGACACCGGGCCATAAAGGCGTAAACGTGGCCCTCGATGCCCTGCCGGCGCCCGATGACGACCGGCAGATCCCAGTCCGGCAGGGCCCTGGTTTTCACCACAAAATCCCGGTAGGCACCTTCCCCGGTCTGGCGCGACAGCGCGAGCATCGTACGCTCGATCCCCGTGACCGCGACATGCGGCGCCACCTCCGTCCCCTGGCACCAGTCGCCAGGCAGCGAGGACCAGTTTTTCACCAGGTAATCCGCCGCCCGGCGCGCCGCCGCGAGCGAACGCTCGTCCCCGAAATACTGGTAGTCGGTCAGCAGCGCCCAGATGAGGTAACCCATCTCGTGGATGTCCCACAAACCGCGGACGCGCCGATCCGGCGCCATAATACCGATGTAGCCATCGGGTTCTTGGGCCGCGATCGCCTCCGCCACCAGGTGACGTCGGAGCATATCCACCCGGGAATCACCCGTGCCGGCCGCGAATTTCACCGTGGCGTCGATGAGCTTGCCAAGACCGACGTAGCCGTCCTTGGCCACCTTCGTCTTGAAGGGCGGCAGGAAATCGCGGTCCGCATTGAGCACCAGCAGGTTATTGGTAACCGTAATCGCGATCCGCCGGCCAATCTCGCCGCCGACCTGGACGTCGCGCAATCCCACGGGCGCGAAGGCCTCCGCAGCCAGCCCGGTTTCGCGGTGCAGACACACCGCCACCATTACTGCCATGAGGAAGCCGGGACTTCTGGAACCAATGAACCTGGTGATCTGTTTCATGATAGATTACCTTACCGAATCCGCGGCCCAGAGCCAACCAGGAATCCAAGCGTTCCGGAATCCTAGCGTTCATGGAAGCAGGGGCACCGGCGAGGGGGACGAAAGTTGAACAAATGAAGACAAAGGAAACGCCTTGACACACCCTCTCCCTCAACCGGCCGCCGATAACTCAACCTGAAAGGAACTTCTCCAACCAAGACAGAAGCGAAGGGATCGGTGATCGGCTGCGGTCAGATCCGCGGCTACGGCAGGACCATCACCCGGTAGAATCGCCGTGGGCCGGACCCGAGCAGGTCCGAGACGCTTGCCGAATTGGTGGTGGCGGTGACGGCCCCGCCAAGATTGAGCCAACTTGTTTGCGTCAGGTTCGTCTTGTATTGCGGCTGGTATTGCATGCCGGCGAGGGCAGTCCAGTCGATCTGAATTGAACCGCCGGCCTGGACCGCCGCCCCGATGACCGGCGTGGGCACGGGCAGAACGCTCACTCCATCGAGGCAGATGAAGTCGCTGTCGTTCTGGAATCCAAAGCGCAAGGTCGTGTTGGTGGTCGCCGCCCGGACCACGAATTGCAGGTTTGTCCAAACCAAGATGGTCACGTTTTGTTGGTCAAAAAGTGTGTTGACCGAAGCGGAGTTGGTGTTCCATTGAACGAGGAACTCACTGGGGGTATAGCCTGAAGGATTCATCAGCCACAAGGAGAGCAGATAACGCTGCCCGGGCCATGTCGGCAGGGTTTGTGAGAGATAGGCGAGTGAGGAAGCTTGGCCCAGAGCGCCGAAATAAAGCCCCGAGAAGGGACTGTAGCCAGTAGCCGTTCCGTCATCCACGTAATTATTCGTGTAGGCGGAGACGTCTCCTGTCAGGGTCCAATAGGCAAAATCCCCCGTCTCGAAACCACCGTCCTGGACTAAGTCCTGGCCCAGCTGGACGGTGAACTGCCGAACTTGAACCAGTCCGCTAGTCAAATTGGTAAACCCGAGGTTGGCGGTGTAAACGCCCGGTGCCAACTGGGCTATAGCGGGATTGAGGGAAGCGGAAATGGAGGCAACCCCACCACCGGGTGACAAGGTACCGTTGCGGCTGGACACATTCAACCAGGCTGACGTGCTACCCAGCGTCCAGTTGAAGGCCGTTTTCCCGAAGTTGGTGAGCGAAAAGGTCTGGGCCGTGACCGTGAATGGTCCACCGGCCGGGCCGTTGGCCACCGGTCCGCGTCCCGGTGTGATTTGAAAGCCATCCGGCTGGGTTAAGGCGATGATCAAGCTCCCTCCAGAGGGACTGCCCCAACCGGTGCAAAGGTCGTATCCCGGCGTCGCCACGTACTGAGCCGGGTTGCCGTTGGTGTTGTTTCCCATGCGGATGTCGTCAAAGCACGCGGCATAAGCGGCGTTGGTGCCAATTTGGTAGATGGCCGGATTGACGAACCCGATGGCGGGCAAGCTGGCCGCAGCCGCTTGTTGGTTGGCGAGCGCGGCAAACCCCGCCCACAGCGGCGCGGACGCACTGGTCCCGCCGGTAATCTCCGGCTGTCCATTATCCGCCACAATAAAAATGTTGTCAGCCACCATGGCGACGTCCGGGGTGTTCCGTTTGGTCGTGGATCCCTTGTTGGCCGACATGCTCACGCCTTGCTGCCACGGGGGAATACTGTAGATAGTGCTGACACCCCCGCCACTGGCGTAACCCCCCAACCCTTCCTGCGCGTTCCAAACTGCCTCCGACAACCAAGCACCACTCGGGCCGGCGGTCGCGAGCGTTGTCCCGCCCACCAGCGTGATGTACGGGTCGTCATCCGGCGCGTCGAGTGCGCCTGAAATCGCGCCGACGTCACCGGAGGCGTCGAAAAACGACTGTCCTTGAGCAATCATCTTCTGGAAATAACCGTCCATGGCCGTCCGGACCGGGGTGGTAATCGTGCCCGTAGACCACGAGCAACTGAATTGCTTGATCGCCGTATTGGTGGACATCGCCTGGAGCACAGTATTGAAGTAAAGACCCTCGAAGACCACCACCTTGGAAAGGCCGGGCGCCATGGAAATCGCCAACTCGATGTCCATGGCCACCTCGCTGTTGGCGGCATTAGCTCCCGTGATGGGAATACCGTTAAACCCATCCAGCAAGGTCTTCTGCAGCACGACATTCGGCAATCCCATCTGGCTCTCGTAGGAGGTGATGTCACTGGCATAATATCCGTCGAACTCCATCAAACCAACCACCTGTCCTGCCCCGGTCAGGGTGGTACCGGGGACGTAGGCCGCCCGATAGTCGGGCCCCCCGAGTGTGCCATTAGGGCCCGAGCCCATCTTGGGAGTCGCCTTGGTCGAAGCCCTCAGCGGTGACCGATGCAGGTTCTTGGGATGGGGGCGCTGGAAATCGTCCAGGCCGCCAACCCACAGAATCGGGAGCCCTGATGGAACCGACGGCTCGGCGTCGGGCGCGTAAAACGTCCGTGGCTCCGTAGGATGCGAATACCGTCGCATGGTAACCCCCAAGGCGCGCTCGATATCCCGCACGGCCCCACTGACCTGGAGCAGCATCCGGTTAGGATGACGAGCAGTGACGTCAAAACCGCTGGCGGCGGTCCATTGGAGCACCGCCTGGTAGTCGTCCTCGGTGGGGCCAAACCTGGCATCGAATTCGTCCGGCGCGAGATAATGGTGGTAGAGGGGGTTCGCCGGGTCGTAGAGCTGCTCCATCAGGTTGGTCAGCGCTTCCCGATTGTGCAACGGCAAGTTTATATACAACTCCAGCCGGGTGCCCCCGTCCAATCGGTCCAACGCGTGCAAATTGGGCACCACCGCCGGCCGGTGGCCGGTCAGCAGCCTTGCTTGCGCCGGCTGTGCCGGCGCAAGCAAACACGCCAGCAAGGTGAGGGTTAGGCCAACGCAAAAAACCTTCTCGAAACGCTCGATACGATGCATCCCCGCTACAGTATTCGAGAGCACCCCACGGCGCAAGTCGGCAGCCGCCAAACCGGAACCGCTCCCTGGGCTGGCAAAGGTCTTTGCGAACCGCCTTGCCAGCCATCCGATACCGGCGAATAATAGCCCCGCATGAACCGACGAACTTTCATCCGCACTGGAGCCGCCGCCGCGGCTGGACTGGCCGGTGTTTCTGCCCCCGAAGCACTGGCCGCTGATAGAACCAACTGGCCGATCGGCTGTTTCAACCGCCCGTGGACCAATTGGAGCTATGATGAGGCGCTCGATGGCATCGCGGCGGCGGGCTACAAACTGACGGGCCTGCTCTCCGCTCACCGTGGCGAGGTATTCACGGCCGCCACCGCCACCCCCGAATACCTGGACGGTTTAAAAAAACGCATTGCCCAGCGTGGCCTGGCCGTGAACATGACTGCCATCCGTTTCCGGCCCGAGGGCCCCCTGGCCGAAAACATCGCCGACCTCCGCAAACAGATCGAGAACGCCGCCCGGTTGGAGTTGCGCTTCATGCTCACGTTCGGCGTGGACCGCCCACAGCACTACGAGAATTACTATCGCTTGATGGCCGATGCTGCGCCGCAAGCGGAGAAACGAGGCCTCAAGCTCGTCCTCAAACCACATGGCGGCGGCAGCGGCGCCTCGGAAGAGATTCTCCGCTGCATGGAAAAGGTCGGCCATCCTAACTTCAAGGTCTGGTACGACGCGGGCAACATCATCTATTATACCGGCAAGGATCCCTTGGTCGAGTTGGAGCCGATCGCCCGGCAGGTCACCGGTTTCTGCGCGAAGGATTGCCCCTCGCCCAAGGGCGAAGTCATGTCCCAATTCGGCACCGGGAAAGTGGATTTCAAGGCCGTGTTTGCCAAACTCAAATCGGTGGGTTTCGATGGGCCGATCATGGTCGAAGGCGTCAAGGTCGGGGCCGACGCAGGCGAAACCACGGCCAATGCACGGGCCAACCGCGAGTTTTTGGAAAAAGTGCTAGCGTCCCTCTGAGCAGAGCTCGTCGCGATGGGGTGCGATGCACAGCTCAAGAGTCGCTAGCCTCGGGCCAAGGCGCCAAGGCAAACGACAGCTGAACCAGCACGGAAGGAAAATCTCCTATGACCCGCAAACTCCTGGGCCTCCTCGCCCTTTCCGCCATCAACCTCCCGGCTGCGGAATATTACCTGGACTCGCGATCGGGTGACGATAGTCGCGCCGGGACGGCACTGGAAACCGCCTGGCGGTCCCTCGATAGAGTCAACGCGGCGGCTTTCGAACCGGGTGACCGCGTGCTCTTCCGCGCGGGCAGCGTCTGGTCGGGGCAGCTTCTGATTACGGCCCACGGCACACCGGGACGCCCGATTACGTTCCAGGCGGACGGGCCGGGGGCGCGACCGCGTATCGACGCGGCTGGGGCCGTCGAAGACGCAGTATTGCTGCGCAACGCCCAGCAGGTGGAACTCCGCGATTTGGAGTTAACGAATTCCGGCACCAACAACGCACCGCGCCGGGGTGTCCACATCATCGGCGACAACGCCGGTACGCTCACCAACATCCTCGTGGCCGACCTGTTCATCCACGACGTCAACGGCACCGAGGCCAGAAAAGACAACGGCGGGATCATCTTCCGTACCCGGGGTGAGCGCACCCCGACACGCTTTGATGGCTTGCGCCTGGAACGGAATGTGGTCTGGCGGGTCGACCGCTCGGGGATCGCGGCGCAAAGCTCGCACGCCTCTCGCACGCGCTGGTTTGCCTCCACCCACGTGATCATTCGTGATAATTGGGTGGGCGACGTGGGCGGCGATGGCATCGTGCCCTGGGCTACTGACGGCGCTGTGGTCGAGCACAACATCGTACAGGGGGCTAACGAGCGAGCGGGCACTTACAATGCCGGAATTTGGCCGTGGTCGACCGACAACACCCTCATCCGCTTGAATCGCGCTTCAGGTCTCAAGACCTTGCTGGACGGACAGGGGTTTGATTCCGATTACAACTCACGGAATACCGTCATCGAGTTCAACTTGAGCCACGACAACGAGGGCGGCTTTCTGCTGGTGTGCTCGCCCGGTCACCGCCGGCAACACGAGAATAGCGGGAACCTCGGCACCATCGCGCGTTACAACATCAGCCGGCATGATGGAGCGCGCACCTTCCACGTCAGTGCCGCCGAGCAAACCCTCATCCATGACAACGCCATCTACCTCGCCGCCGGTGCGGACGTGCAGGTATTGCTGTTGAGCGACTGGAGCGGTTGGGCCAACGGGTTGGAAATCCGTGACAATCTCTTCTACTCGGAAGGGGTTGGTCGCTACGGCCACCAGGTCCATCGCTCTGACAATGGCGCCTACGGGATCACCGCGGGTTGGGGACCTGCGACTAACGTGGTCTTCCGCGGCAATCGGTATGTGGGACACCACGAGGACCGCCCCATCGAAGCCGCTTCCCCAGACTCAATGGCGCCTAAACCCATCGCCTTTGACTGGCCTGGTCCACAGTTTGATCCCCGGCATCCCGAGACCTTCCCCGCTTTCATCACGCAACACCGGGTGTGGATGTTGAGCCTCATGCAGCGGCAATTCGGCCGCCGTGCCCCCAGCCTGTGAAACGCCTTTTTCCTCCGTGATCGACCTGCCGGACCAAATCGAAAGCAACCTCCGACTCCAGCACTTGCTGGCCGACGGCCAACGCGTCCTGGTGGCGGTTTCGGGGGGGCTCGATTCCATGGTGTTGCTGCGACTGCTCAGCGAGTTGGCGGGCAGCCACGGCTGGCACCTCAGCGTCGCCCATTTCAACCACCAACTGCGCGGCCGCAGCAGCGACGCCGACGAACGACTGGTCCGGCGGGAGGGAACCCGTCTCGGTTTGCGGGTCGAGGTCGGCACCGCAACGGTCGCCCGCTTCGCGACGAGGCACAAGATCTCCACCGAAATGGCCGCCCGCGAGTTGCGCCATCGCTTCCTGGCGCGCCTGGCTCGGCGGCGGGGCATTCAAACCGTCGCCCTGGCGCACCATGCAGACGATCAAGTCGAGCTTTTCTTCCTCCGCCTCTTTCGTGGGAGTGGCGGCGAAGGTCTGGGTGGGATGCAGTGGCACGCAGTGTCCCCGAGTTCCTCAAAGGTTGAGCTGGTCCGCCCCTTGCTCAACGTGACCAAGGCAGCCCTGCTCGATTACGCTCTCCAGCACCAAGTCTCCTACCGTGAGGATGCTACCAACGCCTCACTGGAACCTCAGCGCAACCGCATCCGCCACGAACTTCTCCCCTTGCTCGAAAGCAAGTACCAACCAGCCCTACGCCAGACTATCCCCAGGGTAATGGAAATCCTGCGCGCGGAGGCCGATCTCGCCGCCGAACTCGCGCGCCGATGGAATCAACGGTTCCGAGCGGGAACGTCGCCCGCCACCACAGAAACCCCTGGCCACCCGGGACAGGCCCCGTTCGCCGAGCTGCCGGTCGCTGTCCAGCGAAAAAGCATCCAACTCCAGTTGTTGGAGCTTCGGGGCACCCTGGATTTTGAGACCATCGAACGGCTGCGACTCACTGCGGACCGCCCTTGCACGATCGCTGCATCCGCCCCGCCGGAGCAGGCGACCAACTCGCCGATGCGAATCGTCCGAGGCGAGGATGGACGGCTCAGGCTCGAGTCGGATCGGCTCGTCCGCTTTGCGGATGACCGCCGCGACCTTCGCCTGAGCTCGAGGGGAGGGAAAACCCGCTTTGGCGGGCTCCAAGTCACCTGGTGTGTCTCGCGGGCGAAAAAGAGCCTGGTCTTTGGGGTTGCAGGCCAGGAGTTTCTGGATGCGGATAAAGTGGGGGCGGAGGTGGTATTGAGGCATTGGCAGCCGGGGGATCGGTTCCAGCCGATCGGGATGGCAGAGGGTGTCAAGTTACAGGATCTCTTTGTAAACCAGAAGATCCCCCGCCACCGCCGGCACGAGCTCCTGGTCGCTGCGACCGCCGCGGGCAACCTCTTCTGGGTCGAGGGCTTGCGTGTTTCAGAGGGCTTTAAGCTCACCCCCCGGAGCAAACGCTTCTTGCGCTGGCGGTGGAATCGAGGCTAAATAGCTTATTGCGGGGTTCGCGATGCAATGGTAGCTTTGGCCAACCGAAAGAAGAAGATGGCTGACGACAACAGGTTCAATATTAACAGCGACGACAAAAACCAGAAAAAAGGCGGCGAGTTCAAAGTGCCGCCCCGTACCTACATGGTGTGGATCGTCATTCTCGGGGGTATTATCGCCCTGATGATGCTGCGCCAGAAGATGGATCGCCCGGGGGACACCCTCTCCCAGTATCGCTTCCAACAGTTGGTGGAATCGAATCAGATCGCCGAGGCGACCATTAACTACAACGCCCAAAACCCCTTTCTGACCGAAATCGTCGGCAAATACCACCAGTCAGACGGCGACGGCAAGCGGTTGGCCGAGTCGGATGCCCAGCACGGTTTAGCCTTGTTCCGGACCAAAGTGCGGCTGACCCCGAGGTTGGAGGAGAAACTGCTTTCGTTGCCCCAGTTCCAACCCCACGAGCAGAACCAGATGCTCCTCAGCGTGATCTATAGCCTATTGCCGATCCTGCTCATCGCGGCGCTGGTCTGGTTCTTTTTCATCCGCCAGATCAAGATGGCTGGGAAGGGCGCTCTGAGCTTTGGCAAAAGCAAGGCCAGACTTTTGGCGAAGGAACGGAACAAAACCACCTTCAAAGACGTTGCCGGCATTGACGAAGCCATCGAGGAGGTATCGGAACTGGTTGAGTTTCTGAAGGACCCCAAGAAGTTTCAGCGGCTCGGGGGCCGAATCCCCAAGGGCGTGCTCATGGTCGGGCCCCCCGGCACTGGTAAGACCCTGCTTGCCAAAGCCATCGCCGGGGAAGCTGACGCCGCCTTTTTCAGCATCAGCGGTTCGGATTTCGTGGAGATGTTCGTCGGTGTGGGTGCGAGCCGCGTGCGGGACATGTTCGAGCAGGCGCGCAAAAACACGCCGTGTTTGATATTTATAGACGAAATTGACGCCGTCGGCCGGAGCCGTGGCCACGGGTTGGGTGGCGGCAATGATGAGCGCGAGCAAACCCTGAACGCGCTGTTGGTCGAGATGGACGGTTTCGACACCCAGGAAGGTATTATTATCATCGCGGCCACCAACCGGCCGGACGTGCTGGATCCGGCCCTCCTGCGGCCGGGACGATTTGACCGCCAAGTGACCGTAAACCTTCCGGACGTGCGCGGGCGTGAGGCGATTTTGAAGGTACACGCCAAGAACGTGAAACTGGCACCCGTAGTGGATCTTTCCATTATCGCTCGTGGGACACCGGGATATTCCGGGGCCGAACTGGCGAATTTGCTCAACGAGGCCGCCCTGCTGGCGGCGAGCGAAAACAAGAAGGCCGTCGGCATGCCCGAACTGGAAGAAGCTCGGGACAAAGTCCGCTGGGGGCGAGAGCGTCGCAGCCTGGCCATGACCGACGAGGAAAAGCGATTTACCGCCTGGCACGAGGCAGGCCATGCCCTGATCAATGTGCTCCTCCAGCACACTCATCCCCTGCACAAGGTGACCATTATTCCGCGCGGCCAGTCCCTCGGCTCCACCATGTCCCTCCCCAAGACCGATGTTCTGAGCCGGCGACGAAAAGAGATGCTGGACATGATCTCGGTAACCATGGGAGGCCGGATTGCCGAGGAGATCATATCCGGTGATATTTCCAGCGGCGCCTCGGGCGACATTCAGCAAGCCACCAACATGGCGCGGGCCATGGTTACCCAGTGGGGGATGAGTGAGCGCCTGGGAATGGTGCAGTATGGCAATGATGACGAGTTCGTCTTTCTGGGTCGCGAGGTTTCCCGCGCCAAGGTCTATAGCGAGTCCACCGCTCAGGAAATCGATACCGAGGTCAAGCGGATTATCGATGAGGCTTACCGGATCGCCAAGGACCTGATCGTGGGCCATCTGGATAAACTGGAGATGATCGCCAAATGCCTCCTCGAATTTGAGACGCTCGATGGCACGCAGGTCGACGAGATCGTTCGCACCGGCAAGTTCACGCCACCAGCGCCGCAACCGCAGGTGGACCCGCCTCATGGCGCGCCGGCAGGCACTACCCTGCCCGAGGTCCCTGGCAAACCCGCCCCCCCCAAGCTGCCCGGACTGGGGACACCTGCACCGGCTACCGTTTAGGTGGCTTACTCCGCCTCCGTTCAACCGCCGGGGAAGACCCTCGGCCGAGCGGTGTCAGCGATGACTGATTGACCCATGAACGAAAAGACAATAGCTCCGGCTCGTTCGAGCAGCGACAAGCGGATTCAGATGAGCACGGATGGTTTGCGCCTGGATTTCGAGCACCACTTGCGTTACACGCTGGCCCGTGACCGCTATACGGCGACCGCCCGTGACCGCTACTACGCCTTGGCCAGTGCGGTTCGGGATCGGGTCGTCGAACGGTGGATGGCCACTCAGCAGACCCACCACAAACAGAATGTTAAACGGGTCTACTATCTATCGCTAGAGTTCCTCATCGGCCGCCTATTGGGGAACAACGTGATCAACCTGGAAATGGATGGGATGTGTCGCGAGGCTGTGGCCCAGGAGGGACTGGATTGGGATAAACTCCGCGACTCCGAGGTGGATGCCGGGCTGGGAAATGGCGGATTAGGACGCTTGGCAGCTTGCTTCCTGGATTCCATGTCGACTTTGGGGCTCCCCGCTGTGGGGTATGGACTCCGTTACGATTTCGGCATTTTCAACCAGCGCATCGCCAACGGCTATCAGGTCGAGCAACCCGACGAATGGCTCAAACTGGGCTACCCATGGGAAATCGCCCATCCCGAGTTTTCCTTTACCGTTCAGTTCGGCGGTCGGGTCGAGTCACGCAAGGGTCCCCACGGCATGGAGTGGAGTTGGATGGACACGCGTAACGTCGTGGGGATGCCCTACGACCTTCCCATCGTCGGGTACGGCGGCGAGACGGTAAACACGCTCCGCCTCTGGTCGGCTAAGGCGGCGGAGGAGTTTAACCTCGACGATTTCAACCGCGGCAGTTACATCGACGCGGTTCAGAACAAAGTCCTGGCGGAAAACCTGACCAAAGTCCTCTATCCGAATGACAACATGGTGGCGGGCAAGGAACTACGGCTCCGGCAGGAGTACTTTTTCGTTTCCTGCACAATCCAGGACATCCTGCGCCGTTTCAAGGCGGACGGCAATGAATGGTCATCCTTCCCGGACAAGGTTTTCATGCAGCTCAATGACACGCATCCGGCCTTGGCCATCGCCGAGCTCATGCGGTTGCTCATGGACCGGGAAGGGCTGCCCTGGGATGAGGCCTGGAGGCTGACCACGGCGACGACCGGCTACACCAACCACACCATCCTCCCCGAGGCGCTGGAAAAGTGGCCGGTACCCCTGTTGGGAGGCCTCCTGCCCCGCCACTTGCAGATCATCTTCGAGATCAACTCCCGGTTTCTGCGGGAGGTCGCCTCCCGTTACCCGCTGGACGGCGCCCGATTACGACGGATGAGCATCATTGAGGAGGGCGGGCAAAAACAGGTGCGGATGGCGCACCTGGCGATGGTGGGTTCGAACTCGATCAACGGCGTGGCCGCGCTCCACACCCGGTTGCTCAAGGAGAAAGTTGTCCGGGACTTTGCCGAGTTCTGGCCGGGCAAATTCAACAACAAGACCAACGGGATTACGCCTCGACGGTGGTTGCTCGAGGCGAACCCGCCCTTGGCGCAGCTCATTACCGAGGTCATCGGAAAGGGCTGGATTACAGATCTTCAGCAACTCCGCCGCCTGGAACCGCTCCAGGATGATGCTGCCTTCCGCGACCGGTTTCGCGCGGCCAAGCGTCAGAACAAGGTTGCCCTGGCGGATTACATTGCCGCTACCCTGGGGATTAAGGTCTCGCCTGACTCCCTGTTCGATGTCCAGGTAAAGCGCCTGCACGAATACAAACGCCAGTTGATGCTGGTGCTTCAGACGATCATACGCTACAACCGGCTCAAGCAAAACCCGGCGTCCGAACTGGTCCCGCGTACCGTCATCTTCAGTGCAAAGGCGGCTCCCGGCTACATGATGGCCAAGTTGATTATCAAGTTGATCCATCAGTTGGCCGAAGTGATCAATGCCGACCCGCAGATTGGCGACCGACTAAAGGTCGTATTCGTGCCCAATTACCGCGTTTCTTTGGCGGAACGGATCATTCCCGCGGCGGACTTGAGCGAACAGATCTCGCTGGCGGGCACCGAGGCCTCCGGCACCGGCAACATGAAGCTCCAACTCAACGGCGCGCTGACCATTGGCACGCTCGACGGCGCGAACGTGGAGATTCTCGAAGAGGTCGGGGCGGAGAACATCTTCATTTTTGGTCTTAAGGCGGAGGAGGTGGAACAGCGCCGACACTCCTATAACCCGAAAGAGGTTTGTAACCGCGACCCCGAAATCCGCCGGGCCCTCGACATGATCCGTGAGAACTTCTTCTCGATGGTCGAGCCTGGCATCTTTGAGCCTATCCTGCGCGAATTGTTGGATTACGGGGACCGCTACATGCTGCTGGCGGATTTGCGGGATTACCTGGAGACCCAGGATAAGGTCGATGCGGTATACCGCGACCGCGACCTGTGGACTCGCAAGGCCATACGGAATGTCGCCCGTTCCGGCAAATTCAGTTCCGACCGCACCATCCGCGAATACGCCACGGAAATCTGGCAGGTGGTCCCCTGCCCCGTCCGAAAGTTCCAAGCGGATTAACTCCTGAGCCGCTCCTCGCGCAGGATTTCAAGAAAGGTCCCGAGGCTCGCCGAGGGATTGTCTCGCCTCCAGGCGACATGAAACTCGAAACGGGGCAAGCTGGACGGCAGCGGTCGGAACTCGACGTTGATCTTCAGGAACTCTTGGAGCACCTCGGGCACGATGGTCACGCCCACCCCGGCGCACACCAACTGGAGGAGACTCTGCGCATTGTTGGCTTCCTGGACGACGTTGGGGGTGAACCCTGCGGATCGGCACAGATCAAACTGGGCCTCCCGGTAGAAGGGCACCGTGACCGGCAGAGAGACAAACGGCTCCCCCGCCAGTGACCGCAGGTTCAATCGCCGGGACCGGGTCAAGGGATGACCCGGTGGCAAAGCCACGCAGAGCGCGGCGCGCCGCACACATTCGAAGGTCAAATCCACGCTCAACTCGGGGAAACTCATGCCCACGTACCCGGCATCCAGTTCCTTGGCGAGCAGTTCCTCAATTTGTTGGTGTGAGGGCAGTTCCTGGATCTGTAGTTCGACCCGGGGGAACCGCTGACGAAACCGCCGAATGGCCAGCGAAAAGACAGGGTCGCAGGCCCAAGCGGTATAGGCCAGGCTCAACCGTCCGGCCTCGCCACGACCGGCTGATTGAGCCAACTGTACGGCCTGCTGGGCTCGAGCAAGAATCTGCCGCGCCTCCCCCAGGAAAAGCCGTCCGGCATCGGTAAGTTCCACCCCCCGTTTCCTCCGGAGGAACAACCGAACGCCGATCTCCGCTTCGAGGTCATGAATCTGCCGGCTCAAGGGTGGCTGGGAGACATGCAGTCGGAGGGCAGCGCGCCGCACGTTGAGTTCTTCGGCGACCGCGACAAAGTAACGAAGATGACGCAGTTCCATACTTGTGATGCTTTCATGGTATCATGAATTGATCAATATGATATTATCCAGGTATTCATAAACGGTCTATGCTCAAACCATGACTAAGTGGTGTTCATGGTTCCGGGGCTTGGCCTTCGCCGCAGTGCTTGGCGGGTTGGTCGTGGGTTGCGGCAAGCCGCCGACTCGCCCGGCGCAGACACTGTTGGTGCAGACGGTGCGCACGAAGATGCTCAGGGATTCCAACCGCACTTCCGGCCCCGGTTACATCGGGATCGTCCGTGCGGACACCGAAACGGACTTCAGTTTCAAAGTGCGCGGCATCCTGGAGTCCATCGGCCCCGACGCAGACCACGATTGGAAGGAAGGGACGCGGCTGCCCGCTGATGCCGTGTTGGCTCGGCTGAAGCCAGCGGACTTCGACAACGCGCTAGCCTCCGCCTCGGCTCGCACCAAGTTAACGGAGGAGACGCTGGCGCGATTGACCAAGCTCCGGGGTTCGGAGGCGATTTCCCAGCAGGAATTCGACATTGCCAAGGCGGACGCGGAAAATGCCAAAGCCCAGCTAGCCCAAGCGGAGCAGAACCGCCAGGATTCGGTGCTCCGAGCGCCTTTCGACGGAGTCGTGCTCACCCGGTATGTGAACTCGGGGGTCACGGTGGATTCGGGTCAGAAAGTCCTGCGCTTTGCCAAGAATGATTTCATGTCCGTCGAACTAGGGGTGCCGGACCGTTTGGTAAGCCGGTTTTGGCCCGGCAAGGAGATCGACGTCGAGATTTCCGCTTTCGAAGGCCAGCCCTTGTTTCCCGGCCATGTCTCCGAAGTGGGGGTGGCAGCGAGCCATGAGGGCCGCCTTTTCCGGGTCGTAATCCAGGTCGACAACCGGGCGGGGCGAATCCGCTCGGGCATGACCGCCACGGTTCGGGTGGGGGATTTGGCGCGCTTCAGCCCCGGCGCCTTGCTGGTACCGTTATCGGCCCTGATCACCGCGCCGGCGGGCGAGGGTTCGACGAACCGACTGGCGGTTTTCGTCTGTCACGCGGGGATGGCGTCGCGTCGATGGGTCGAGACTGGGGATATTATTGACAGCTCGATCATTGTCACCGCCGGACTCAAGCCCGGCGAGGAAGTCGTCCGGAGTGGCGCCAGTTTTCTCTATGACGGCGCGCCCGTAGAGGCGGTCGAAGGGGGCGAGGTCATCCCATAACCCGGCATTGCCATGTCCACGTCATCTCGAATCGGTTCTGGCGGGCTCGCGCAGTTCTTTGTGGAGCACCGGGAAGTGAGTTGGACGGCCCTGATCGCGGTGCTGATCTGGGGGGCCGTTTCCTACAAGAAGCTCGGCCAGCAGGAGGATCCGACTATCCCACATCGGACCGCCATGCTGACCTGCGCATTCCCGGGGGCGACCGCCTCCAAGGTTGAGGAATTGCTCACCAAACCGCTCGAACGGAAGGTCTCGGAACTCCAATCTTTGGAGGAGATCAAATCCCAATCCCGATCGGGGATTTCGACGATCACCGTGAAACTTCAACCCGGGTCCGTAACCTCGATCGACCTGGAGTGGGCCAAGTTGCGCGCGAAGATCAAAGAGGTAGGACTGCCGCTGGGCGCACGCGAACCGTGGCTCAACACCGATTTTGGGAACACCATCACCATCCTCTTTGCGCTGGTCACCCCGAAGATCAGCGAAGCGGAGTGCGTCGCCCGCGCCAACTTAATCCGTCAACAGCTTGGCGAACTGCGCGGAGGCCGGCCGGACAGCAACCGTGCCGCCGCCCTGGCCTTTTTTCCCCCGGGCGTCGCGCAGAGCTACCGCGAATTCGTCCGCCAGCGGTTCGAGACCGGTATCCGTAAGGCGGGGCTGGCCAACGACGTTCAGACCCGGCAAGGCGAATCCTTCATCCTGGCTGATTTAGCCACCACCGCCCAGCGTCCGGAACTCGAAGCCTTCATCGCGGGTTTTGTTCAGCTCGTGTCGGGATCGGATCACGAGATGCAGCACCCGGATTTCACCGCCCCGATCCTGCTCATGGGGAACGAGGATCCGCTGCCGCGCATTCGGGCAACGGCGCCTCCGCGTTATAGTTATCGCACCCTGGAGATCCTGGCTCGGGATTTTGAGGATCAACTCAAACAACTGCCGAGTGTCGGGAAGGTGTCCCGCATCGGCATCGTGGCGGAAACGGATTATTTGCTCTTTTCCGACGCAAACGTGACCGGGTTTGGCTTGACACCCAACGCCATCATGGACGCCATCGGCAGCCGCAACGCCATCATCCCGGGTGGGACGCTCCGTACCGGAGGCCAGAATTTTCCGGTCCAGCTTTCAGGCGAGTTCCGCGACGAAGACGAGATGCTCGGAGCCATCGTCGGTGTCGGCAAGGACGGAGCCCCGGTTTACCTGCGCGATTTGTTTGAGGTCCGGCGGATGTACGAGTCGCCCATCCCCCTCAAGGTCGACGTCTTGCGGCGCGAGACCCAGGGTGGCCCGCTGGCAACGCGACGCGCGGTCATGGTGGGGGTCGAGATGAAGGACGGGCAAATCATACGCAACTTCGATGAGGAGGCGCGGGGTGTGGTGGAGCGGATGGGATCCCGGTTGCCCGAAGGCGTCGAGATCCAGCGGTTGTCGGATCAACCCGCAGCGGTCGCCCATCGGGTGGACCACTTCGTTCGCTGCTTGATCGAGGCCATCGTCATTGTCATCGTCGTGGCGCTCTTTCTGATGGATTGGAGGGCGGCGCTGGTCGTGGCGGCGGCTATTCCGCTCACCATCGCCATGACGGTGGCGGGAATGTATGCCCTCAACCTGCCGGTCCATCAGATTTCGATCGCCGCGCTCATCATTGCCCTCGGCATGTTGGTGGATGACCCGGTGGTCGCCTCGGACGCCATCAATCGCGAACTCCATCATGGGGAACCCCGCGACCGCGCCGCTTGGCTCGGTCCCTTCAGGCTCCGCCGCGCGATCCTGTTTGGCACCATCATCAACATCGTGGCCTTCCTGCCGCTGGTTCTGCTGCCCGGCGACAAGGGAGCGTTTATCTTCGCCCTGCCCGCCGTGGTGACTTTGGCTCTCATCTCCTCGCGGATCGTATCGATGACTTTCATCCCGCTGCTCGGTTACTACTTGCTCCGGGGGCAGAAGGGCCTGGAGGAGGGCGGCGAACTCCGCTCGTTCCCCCTCTTCCGCCCGGTGGACCGGGCCTTGCAAGGCCTGCTCCCCCGCTACCGCCGGCTCCTCGAACAAGCGCTGCGGCGCCCCTGGCTCGCCATCGGCTTGGCCTATGGCCTGCTAGGCGCCAGCCTGAGCATCGCCCCGTTCCTAGGCAAACAGTTCTTCCCACCCGCCGAGCGGAGCCAATTGATCGTGGATATCGAGTTGCCGGCCACCGCTTCACTGACCAGCTTGCGCGAGAAAGCGGACCAGGTGGTGGCGGTGCTTCAACAGTACCCGGAGGTGGCCAGCGCCGCGGTC
>Ga0316227_1001829_pt1 | contig 21100 bp, 30 predicted proteins | sample TBH18019metaG_FD_206012 | JGI IMG/M metagenome (GOLD analysis project Ga0316227, IMG submission 206012) | Freshwater microbial communities from Trout Bog Lake, Wisconsin, USA - TBH18019 | ecosystem: Environmental > Aquatic > Freshwater > Lake > Hypolimnion/Profundal zone | place: USA: Wisconsin... | reverse complement strand
ATAGAATGTCTAGAAAATTATCAGATATTATGTAACCCATGTAATACTGCCAAAAATGCCATGCACGGGGCAGAAGATGCTGAACGTTTACGTGGTCTCGCAGACATGATAGATAAGGAATAATTGTGGCACTGACTAAAAAACAATTAGAGTATCAACGAGAATGGCGTAAACAAAATCCTAAAAAATTTGCCCAACAACAACAAAAAACAAAAGAGTCACTCAATCGTAAGTTAGAGGAAGATTTAAATTTTTTTGTAAATTACACGTACAAAAGTCTAAAGTCGGGCGCATCAGCTAGAAATATATCTTTCAGATTATCTAAGAGGCAGTTGTATAACTTTGTTATAACACACCCACGCTGTGAATTATCTGGTAGATTACTAACTAGGAAAACGGGTTGTCCTAACAGGTTCAGCGTTGATAGAATCAATAGCAGGTACGGGTACTCTATTAAAAATATTCAAGCAGTAGTCCGCCTTTATAATATGGCGAAAGGAGACAACTCAGACGATGTTATGACTGAATTATGTAAGGATGTAGCCAAACATAGCCAGAAAAAATAATTTTATATAATTTAGGCATCAGAATACCCCGTTTTTCGGGGTATTTTTTGGTTGACTCAAAATACCAAATTCTGTATAATACTTGTATTATGAAAAATAAAGCACAAAATACGCAAAAAACTAGGGCTCATATTGTGTTGTTTTTGAACAACAGTCCGTTTAAATCACGTACTGTTGAACTTAAAACACGGTATAAACGCCAAGAAAAACACAGAAACAACGTCTATTTTGGTTGACTAAAATTACCAATTTCTATATACTATGCATATAGTTAATAACAAGGAGCCGAAATGAAATTAAATGTTAATGATAAAATTACTTGGGTTAGTGCCGCAGGTAAATTAAACGGAACAATTAAAAACATAGCATTATCAGAAAATGCTGCAGGAAAAACAGTTCCTTGGATTGATGTACTTTACGGTGAAAATAACTGTAATGGCGTTAGAATCTGTGCCACAGACAGCAATCTTAAAATGATGAAAGTGGCAAAAACGGTTGACGCAAAATTAGTTTAATATTATAATATATGTATATTAACAACAATAAAAGAAGGAGCTGATAAATGGCAACTGTTTTAATCAAAAATGGCACTTATCGTAATAGCACAGTACCAAACAATTTTGCTTTTGAGATGGTAAAAGGGTTTACTACTGGTGCGAAGGGCGGATACATTACGGTAAAATCTGCGGGTTACTTTGGTGAAGAATTTGATGTGGTAAGAGTTAAAGTCAATAGCATAGAAGATATCGAATTTGTAAATGGAGAAGACATGACAGTTAGTCAAAAAGTAGTAGAGCTTAAAGCAACAGAACCAATTGAGTCAGACGAACAAGTTATGGATCGTATTGAAAAACGATTTGACATTTTACAACAGATGACTCGCGCTACTATTTCTGGTGATGTACGGGCAATGATTGTGGTTGGTCCCCCAGGAGTTGGCAAGAGCTTTGGTGTTGAATATGAATTAGAAAAAGCTGGGTTGTTTGATAAACTGTCAAACAAACGTATTAAGTATGAAATTATCAAAGGTGCCATGACTCCGGTGGGATTGTATTGTACTCTCTATCGCATGAGTGCTAGTAATAATGTACTGGTATTTGATGACTGTGATAGTGTATTCCAAGACGATTTGAGTTTGAACATTCTTAAAGCGGCTTTAGACTCAGGTAAAAAGCGTAAAATTTACTGGAATTCAGACAGTGCTATGCTACGTCGTGAAGGTGTTCCAGATAGTTTTGACTTCAGAGGTGGTGCTATTTTTATCACTAATTTACAATTTCAAAATTTGAAAAGTAAGAAATTACAAGATCACTTGGAAGCATTACAGTCACGTTGTCACTTTTTAGATCTTACTTTGAATACCATGCGTGACAAGTTCTTACGTATCAAACAGATTTTCCGTCAAGGTAACTTGTTTAAAGACTATGACTTTACTCCCAAAAAAGGCGAAGAGATTTTAGATTTTATGGAAACAAATCAAACAAGACTACGTGAGATAAGTTTGCGTATGGCATTGAAGATAGCTGACTTAACCAAAGTAAGCGATACTAATTGGAAGAGTTTAGCAGAATCAACATGTATGAAAAATTCTTAATGCTTGGTAAATTATACTAAGTATTTAGGTAGCTCCTGTGCTGTACAAGTTACAGCACATTTTATAGGTACCCTTAAAAAGGTACCTATTTTTTTGACTTGTTGAAATAAGTATGCTATAATAAATCATATGCCAACAGCTACAATTATAATTAAAGATGAAGTTAATATTAAAATAGAAGGACTCGAGCTCAACGCTCGTAAGGCTTTATCTAACGCCTTTAAATACGACGTACCGGGAGCTAGGTATCTTCCGGCGGTCAGGCTTGGACGCTGGGATGGCAAAATTAGTTACTTCCAATTAGGCGGATCTACCTTTGTCAATCTTTTACCAGAGATTATTCCCATATTAGAAAAATACAACTATGATATTGAACTAGATGATCGGCGTGACTACAGTACCACATATGAATTTGAATTGGTAACAGAGTCGGCATTTAGCCATCTTACGTGGGGCAAAGGTCATCCGATGGAAGGTCAACCTATAGTATTACGTGACTATCAAGTTGAAATTATCAACAACTTCTTGAAGAACCCTCAATGTATTCAGGAAGTGGCCACAGGTGCTGGTAAAACTATTATGACAGCGGCACTGAGTCAACGATGTGAACAACATGGACGTACTATTGTAATCGTTCCTAACAAGAGTCTAGTAACACAAACAGAAAAAGACTACCGAGGCTTGGGCCTAGATGTTGGTGTATTTTTTGGTGACCGCAAAGAATTTGGAAAAACACATACCATATGTACTTGGCAAAGTCTCAACGTACTATTAAAAAATACTAAAAATCAAACTGCTGATATTACCATAATGGATTTCTTAGAAGATGTGGTATGTGTAATGGTCGACGAGTGTTTTACTGCCGATAGTAAAGTATTAACACCTTTGGGATATGTGGCAATCAAAGATATTAAAGCAGGCGATACAGTTATTAACTATTCAGAAAATACAAAAGAATTTAAAACCGATATCGTAGTTAAGCAACATATAAATTTAACCAATTCCTCTAGCGAAAAAATGTATGAATTAGAGTTTGATAACGGAAGTAAAATACAAGTTACTGGAAATCATAAGTTTTTAACCAAAGCTGGGTGGGTACGGGCAGACATGTTGACAGAAAATCACGATTTGACAACAACACAGCAAGAAAAATTAAGACACTGTATGAAACTAATTAAAAAAACTGAAATAATCAAACCGGCAGAAGTATATAATTTACATATAGAAAACGATCACAACTATGTTGTTGACGGGGCAGTAGTATCAAATTGTCACATGGCAAAGGCTGATGCTTTAAAAAATTTAATGACCACTGTAATGTCAAAAGTTCCCATACGTTGGGGATTGACTGGTACTGTACCTAAAGAAGAATTTGAATTCCAAGCATTAAAAGTCAGTTTAGGACTGGTCATAAACAGGCTATCGGCATCTGAATTACAAGACCGTGGTGTATTGGCACAGTGTCATGTTAATATTGTACAGCTAGTAGACCACGCAGAATTTACCAACTATCAATCAGAATTAAAATTTTTATTAGAAGACAGTGATAGATTAAAAATTATATCCGATCTCGTAGCACAGGTCAATCTTACAGGCAATACACTAGTGCTAGTGGATCGTGTTGCCGCAGGACACGCATTAGTTGACCTTTTGGGCGAACGTGCTGTGTTTGTCAGCGGGGCCACCAAAGGTACTAAACGTGATGAAGAATACGGCGAAGTGGCTACCAGTGATGATAAAATTATCGTAGCCACGTATGGAGTGGCCGCAGTTGGTATCAATATTCCGAGGATATTCAATCTAGTATTACTGGAGCCTGGCAAGAGTTTTGTACGTGTTATACAGTCTATCGGTCGTGGCATACGCAAAGCCGAAGACAAAGATTTTGTTCAGATCTGGGACGTGACTAGTACATGTAAATTCGCACGACGACATTTGACTAAGCGAAAGCAGTTTTATCGCGAGGCAAATTACCCCTTTACCCAAGAGAAATTAGAATGGAAGTAGTATTTTTAGAAAACAAATACACTAAGTGGTATTTTAGCATTATTCGAAACGCAAATAACAAGGCGGGAGAATATGTCGAAAAACATCATATTATTCCAAGATGTATCGGCGGCAGTACGCAAGGCAAAATTAGCAGGACATTTGAACTAATTTACAGTTATCACCGTGCCATCGATCATAGTTTGCTTTTCCGCCAACTAGCTTATTACAATGCGGGCATTGATATTTAGACTTTGGTACTTTTAATTTCTTAACTGTTTCTGCTGTATGCGGCACTCCGCGATTAGGAGCCGGTTTTCCTTTTAACCAAGTATTAGATCTTCCTTTAGCGGCAACTGATAATTTTTTCTTGGTTTCTTCTGAAACATTAACTACTTTACCTTTATTACCAGCACTTATTTTTTGTTTAGTTTCTTCCGAATGTTTGTAATCTTTCCTAGACTCGAGAATTTTAGCTACTGTTTCTGGAGCAATAAATTTTCCTTTATGAGCAACTGATAGTTTTTGTTTTTGCTCAATAGACATTGCTATACCTTTGTTTGGGCCCGAATGTTCCTTTCGAGATTTTGACATTTTTGCCCGAGTTTCTTTAGATACAATTTTTCCCTTGTGTAATTGCGATGAATACTCGGCGATTTTTATTTTAGATAGTTCGTATGCTTTACCTTTTGAGATTTTTCTTTCTTGATTTTTATTACTAGTCCTTAATATCATCCAAGCGGCATACCACATACTTTTAGTATGTTCTGCAGTAGAAGTCATTTTTGGTAATAGGATATGAACTAATCGATGTTCTTTAGCTGTTAATATTGCCAAATTTTCTGTAGTATCTGCTCCGCCTAGGCTTTTTGGTATAATATGATGCAATTCGGTATAAATTTCTTTTGATAATTCTCTTGACTTCGCTCTGTTAATGATGCTATAATAACAACATGAATACTTATTTTGTAAAAACATATGACCCTTTAGTAATTAATATTCTTATTTATGAGGAGAACTAAAATTAGAATATTAACCCTTGATAATGTTGCTTATGATTTAGATCATTTGCCCGAAGAGATTGATGATATGCGCTTTGCCATATTAGATAATAGTAATCCCCAAGATCCAGACTATATGTACATACCATTGATCTTCTTGGAAAGTTTTAATGCTCCTGCTCTAGTGCTAAGAATTGGAGAACATCGAGTGCGTATGCCGGTAGATTGGCAACTGTTAATTGGCGAGCCAGATTTAGGAGACTTAGAAGTTATTCCCTTGTCAGCTTTAAACGACAGAGGATTCAAGGCCTATCAGTTCAATCCCTTAACCAGCTTCCGTCCAAGTTTTTTAGAAGTAGAAATACTCGATGTCTATCAAGATGTAGCGTGGTATGCCCCAAAGATAAAAAACGGACAGCTACTTTGTATTCCTTTAAGTGATGACCCAGATCCTGAATGTGTTTATTTTGTAAAGGACATCAGTCGTAACTGTGAAATTATAGATTATAATAAGGCGTTCTAGTGGACAAACTAAACATAACTTATGAAATGGCACAATTTGATAAAAAGAATCGTGACTTTTATAATGAACTCACCGTTGAAGAAAAGAAAAAATTCAGCAACTTCCTGATGATAAGATGGGGTAGCAGTGTACAAGGCAGTAAAGATTTACAAGAATTTTATCTAATCTCCTCTAATGAGAGACTTAACAAACACTGGTACGCATGTAGTAGGCATCCGCAATTACAGTGGCTAATGGCTAGCAGTGTTAGTCCAAATATGGGACTACAACGTCACACGTGGATCGGCACAAAGAAAAAAGAAGCTACTGGTATCAAAAAACAATTAGCGGATCTATTCCCTCATCTCAAACAAGACGAAGTAGAAGTATTAGCCAAGATAAACAGCAAAAAAGACTTAGATGACTATCTACGGTTGTTGGGTCAAGACACCAAGAAATGAAATATACTTGTCAGTATTGTAAGAAAGACTTTATAAAAGAAACCAGCCTCACAGTTCATAGCTGTGAGCCTAGACGTCGAAGACAGGAACGAGATGAAGTAGGAGTACGGCTGGGATTCCACGCTTATTTAAAATTTTATGAGTTGACACAAGGCAGCGCCAAGTTAAAGACATTTGATGATTTTGCCGAGAGTCCTTACTATAAAGCATTTGTAAAATTTGGTCGTTATTGTGTGTCAGTCAAAGCCATTAATCCTGCTCGATTTACAGAATGGGTACTAAAGCAGAATAAAAAGATAGACCATTGGTGTAAAGATACAGTCTATGAAGAGTATTTGTTGTACTATCTAAAATTGGAAACTATGGAAGACGCAGTAGCTAGAGCCATTGAACACAGCATAGACTGGGCAGAAGAAAAAGATAGCCATCCGCAGGACTATCTTAGATATGGAAACCACAACGCTATAACCTATGCCGTTACCGCAGGACGCATAAGTCCTTGGGTGTTGTATAATTGTGAATCTGGACAGAGGTTCTTATCTGAATTAAATGAACAAGAACAGAGTATTTTGTGGCCCTATATTGATCCCGATATTTGGCAAAAGAAACTTAAAGAAGACCCGGCAAATAGAATACAAGCGCAAGAAATATTGAAAGAGGCAGGCTGGTAATGAGTGCTGATATTGATTTAGACTTAGCCGACAGAGATCAACTTTTAAAATTAATTGATGTTATTCCGGCACGACAGGGATCAGCGAGACGGCATAATAGTGGAGTATACCCTACTGATATTCCATACGACCCCATACTAGGCTGTGCCGCCATAGACTACGAACAAGCAGAAGAAAGAGGATATTTTAAGATAGATCTCTTGAACATGTCAGTATATCAACTGATAAAATCACCTGAACACTATGAAGAAATGCTGGCTAAAACTCCTGACTGGGCTAGACTATGGCAGGACCCAGACTGGGTCAGTCAACTAGTTCATATAGGAAGTTATGCAGAATTGTTGAAGTCGATGAAACCGGACACTCTACCTCGTATGGCAGCTTTTATATCTATTATACGACCCGGAAAAGCACACTTACAAAACCGCCCGTGGTCTGAAGTTTTTGAAACTGTATGGGATGGTGATGATAGTCGGGGTTTTGTGTTCAAGAAGGCCCATTCAATTTCTTACAGCGCCTTAGTAGTATTGCACATGAATATTCTTAGTCAGGCATCCGTCGAACAAGTGTTATAGATTTTCTTTTGCTTTTCTTTTGTGCTAACTCAGATAAACTACAGACAGGACCGTGTAGTATTTCTAAATCTTTATTGATAAATGTACGCAGATAATGCCTAAAAGGCTGCCATTCCATCTTTAAAAAAATGTTGATTGGTATGGTTCTATTGCTTTCCCACCACCATATATTGGCTAATTCTAAGAATTCTTTTTTGATCTCTAGGTCAGCAATACTGCCAAAATCATAGATAGTAGTTATGACCTCGTCACGATTTTGTATAATTCCTATATATTCTTGATTAGCATAAACACAAAGCGTAATGAAGGGATACTTTTCGGTTAGTTTTTCAAATAATTCGGCACTCATTAGCTTGTCATTTTCCTCTTCACCGGGTATTTATGTTCAAAATATTGTGGCTTAATAATCGCTAAATACTAGCTATGTATTCTACACAAGTCTATCTCTATCAACAACGAACGCAAGTATTGTTAATGGACACGAGTGGACAATATTTTACAGCGAGGTATAGCCCAGTGTACGCAAAGAAACTCACCATTAATTTAGGGGTTGACAATGTTTTGTTATTCAGCTTTGTCAACCAAGATCAAAAACCAGTAAATGTTACCGGGTGTACATTCACATTCCGATTAACAGATACCCAGGGAACGAATCTTTTATTACAAGAGCCAATGTCAATACTTAATGCTCCGACTGGACAGGTCAAAGTATATATTCCGGCAGCACATACTCTAGAACTAATAGCCCAACCAGCATCTTATTCTATATCAGTACAAAGCGGAAATCTTACCCAAGCTACATTTGTAAATGCTCAAGCTGGGGCAAGAGCCGATGTAGATTTGGTCAATAGTGTGTATCCGCAGTTTGTTCCTAGTGCTTTCCTTACTATCCCCACAAATAAATTAGCGGCACAAGGGCCATTAGACGGTGCTGGTTATGAAAATGTCCCTGACTACGCTGGCCCAGGTGGGTGGGCAGCCAATGCCAACGGGCAGTGGTATTATACTTCATTTATCAATACTGAATTTTATTCTAGTTTTATCAAACCAGAAAATTATGTTACTACAGTACAGATGGATCTAATAGGGTATACTGGTACTATCAAAGCACAATGGTCTCAAAATTATCAAAGTCTTTGGTACAACGTAACAGAAAGCCACACGTATTATAATGAAACTAAAACCATATACATGAATATTATAGGTTGGTATCCATTATTGAGATTGTGTTTTAATAACAGCGTAATAGCCACTCCCAAACCACCAGGAATTCCGGCTCTGGCCTATGCTATCTGTAATCAAGGAGTAGTTACTGATATTGTAGTGACCAACGGCGGATACGGATATCTGGCACCTCCTAATATAGCTATTTTAGGAAATGGATCCGGAGCAGCCGCCCAAGCAACTATAAACGGCGACGGTGTTGTAACTGGTATCAATGTTATAAATGGCGGATCTGGTTATTGGCCCATACCAGCGGGCGGTATCAATCCCAATGCTTATCCAGTTCCAGCCGCAAATCAAGGCGCCTTTCCGATAATATCTACAGGATTTGTTACAAATTTATTATACAGATAGACTTGTATTGTAGCAGAATAAATGCTATAATAAGCTATGATTGACATAACCTCTTTCTTGCCTGCGAAAAGAAAAAGCACAAGCTCTGGTTGGATATCATTCAACGCTCCTTGCTGTACACATCGCGGAGAAAATCAAGACCGCAGACAGCGGGGTGGATTGAAGCCAACCCCAGACAACGGATTCGTTTATCATTGTTTTAACTGTGGCTTTACAGCCAGCTTTGTACTGGGACGCAGTTTGACTTTTAAAGCTCGCCAGATGTTGGAATGGTTGGGAGTTGATCAAATGATCATAGAGCAAATCAACATCGAAAGTCTAAGACATCGAACTATGCATGGCATGTTGGAAAACAACAAGAGCATCGTTAGACCTGTAGAATTTGAAGAGCGTGACTTGCCTGCCGGCTTGGAACTTATAGATATTGAAAATCCCAATCATTTGTGTTATATTCAGTATCTAGAGCATCGGGGGATAGACAGTACTGGTTACCCCTACATGGTAAGTCCAGATGGGGAAGGGAGACTATCTAAACGTATAGTGATACCATTCACACATAATGGCACAATGGTTGGCAATACAGCCAGATACATTGACAATAGAATACCCAAATACATATCAGACACACAGCCAGGATATGTATTTGGCGGTGATTTACAAAAACCAGAATGGCAACATGCAATAGTGGTAGAAGGGATATTTGACGCATTGGCTATAAACGGATTGGCAGTGTTACACAACGATATAAATGCTCAACAGGCGCAATTAATACGTAGTATGAGCCGGCTTATAACGGTGGTACCTGACCAAGACAAAGCTGGCATGGCTTTGGTGGATAAAGCAATAGAATTAGGGTGGGCAGTTAGTATGCCCGAGTGGCCTGTGGGAGTTAAAGATGTAAATGATGCCGTAATTATCTTGGGCAAAATGGCAACTTTACTAACTATATTACGAGCCAGAGAAACTAACCGATACAAAATTGAAATAAAAAGGAAGCAACTTGCTAAACGATTACAACATCCAAGTACAACAACTTTTTCTTGAAATGATGCTAAATGATGCTGAATCATTCGTGCGTGTTCAGAATATATATAATCCAGAAAATTTTGATAAAAGCCTAAAACCTGCGGCAGAATTTATCAAAACTCATTATGATGTTCACGGCAGTTTGCCATTACATCAACAAATATCAGCGACAACTAATATAAAATTAAACAAATTAGATGATTTGCCCGAAGGCAATCTCAGTTGGTTTATGGAAGAATTTGAGTCATTTACTAAGAAGGAAGAACTCAGCAGAGCCATATTAAAATCTTATGACATGCTGGATAAGGGTGACTTTAGCCCAGTAGAAAAGTTAATCAAAGACGCAGTTCAAATCAGTCTGCAGAAAGACATGGGCACAGACTATTTTGCCAATCCCAAAGAACGCAATGATAGATATTTTAACAGCGGCGGGCAGGTAAGCACAGGATGGCCAAGTCTCGACAAAATACTTTATGGCGGATTTAGTAGAGGAGAACTTAATATTTTTGCGGGCGGTAGCGGGTGTGTAACTGCTGATACTATGGTTACTATCGTTGAATTACCAATTATACCCTATTCCTAAACCGTAAGCATAAATAAATATGCTTACAGGAGAGAACGATGAAACCGCATGGAAACAAAAAAAGTACAGGAGATTTTTTTATGGGATTAAAACAAGTAAGGAATATATTGCCAATTGGATATGTTCCTAGTGCCGAGGAAGAAGCGATGTTAGCTGAGTTTTTTAATGAATATCCCGACGAAGATAGATCAGGGGTATGGAGAAAAAATATAGCTATTTGGATAGTTAATTCGTTGGGAGACTGGGTAGCTAGGAGAGAGGCTTTGTCTAAATGTCAAGCCAATGGCCTTGAATGGCATAAATTAATGTACGGCGACAACTGGAAAACAACTCATACCTCGATGGTAGATCGACTTAAAAAACAGTTAAAGAATACTAGAGAAGGCTGGGCTGATTCTGGGTTAAGCGAAGAGGAAATAACTCAAAAGATTAAAAAAGTACAGCAAGAAAGAGGTAGAAAATTTGGAGCAATGAGTAAAGGAACCGGGCTATATTCTGTGAGGTCGAAAGACTATTGGATTCGTAATGGCTACTCAGAAGACGAGGCAATTGATATAGTTACTAATTTTCAAAAACGTGATCTTGCATTTTTCATTGATAGATACGGTATAGAAGAAGGCACATTACGACATCAGCAATCTATCGATAAACGTAAAGAAACATGGAAAACTAAAGACAGATACCAGCATGCCATGGTTACCTTGCCAAAGTCATTCAATCCAAATGGCAAGGAAATGCAAGCAATACGCGGATTTATTGCTGCAAATGATATTAATATATTATGTTGTAGATTTGGAGCTCCGAGTGAACAATTTTGGCAGAATATTTCCAATGTTGGTTATAGACGATATGATTTGGCAGTATACGAAGACGAGACACACAAAAAGTTAAAACTTATTTTTGAATTCCACGGCCCAGGGCATATCAACTTTTCAGATTACCGAGATGAATTAGAACATGTTCCAATTACAATAGGCCAAAGAACTTTAACACATTTGGGTACATATGGCGAGTCTTATAAAAATGATTTAGCAAAACGAAATCATATTTTAGAAAAATATCCAGACGTAATGTATGTAGTAATGTGGTGCGACGATTTATTTAACAAAAGGTTTACGATCAATGAACTACTATGAAAATTTATCAACTGAGCTTGCTTATTTAAAACAGTTTTATACCTATGCTCAAATTGATACATACGCAAAAGGCAAGTCCGAAAAAGTTGTTAAATTGTACAATCTCACACAGCCTAAGCAGGTACCAATAGGTAGCTTAATGGGAAAAGTACATGAAAACAATATACTTGTATCTAGTCCAGATGGTTGGGTTCCTGTGTTGGATTGTATTGAAAAAGTTAAAAAAGATTTGTATACCTTTGAGTTTGCTTCAGGTAAAAAGATTGTTGCGAGTCATGATCATTTATATCAATCTCCCGATCAGCAATGGCATTATGCTCGTGATATTTCGATTGGAAGTACTTTGCTTTCGGAAAACGGTGTAGATACTGTAATCAATATTCTTCCGCAAAGTAAACAAACTAAAGTATATGATCTTTCGGTTAATCATGATAATCATAGATATTATACTAATGGTATATGTAGTCATAATTCGGGTAAAAGTCTTGTCATGATGAATATCGCTATCAGTTGGCTTGAACAAGGATTGAGCGGTGCTTATATCAGTTTAGAATTAAGCGAGGAATTGGTTGGCTTGCGAACTGATGCTATGTTAGCCGGAATGGGCACAAAAGACATACGCAAAGATTTAGAATCTGCTGAATTAAAAGTTAAAATCTTTGGTAAAAAAGCAGGAAAATATCGAGTCAAGGCACTGCCGGCACAGAGCACAGTAAACGATATACGTGCCTATGTCAAAGAAGTACAGGTACAGACCGGCATTAATATTGATTTTTTAATGGTGGATTATCTAGACTTATTAATGCCGGTCAGTGCCAAAGTCAGTCCTAACGATTTGTTTGTCAAAGACAAATACGTATCAGAAGAATTGCGTAATTTAGCCAAAGAATTGAACGTGCTATTTGTCACAGCCAGTCAGTTGAATCGTGCGGCTGTAGAAGAGATAGAGTTTGATCACAGCCATATTTCAGGTGGTATTAGTAAGATTAATACAGCGGATAATGTGTTTGGCATATTTACTAGTAGGGCTATGAAGGAACGTGGGCGATATCAATTACAATGTATGAAAACTCGTACAAGTAACGGAACAGGACAAAAAGTCGAGCTAGAATATAATGTAGAAACTATGCGTATAACTGATTTACCTGAAACAGATGCTCCTGTGAATTCCTTTAAAAAACAAAATATCTATGAAAATATCAAAACACAAAGCAAAATAGTTAACAGCGAAGCCATAGACACTGACTTAGGGGATACTGGAAAAATCAAAGCTGATGTACAGAGCAATAAATTAAAACAATTATTAGGGCAGATCAAAGCACAATAAACCTGTGTCTTAAATCCAAAATCTGCTAAATACTTAAAAGGAATCTGTACAATGCAGAAAAAAACACGTAGCATCTTAGAGGAATTAGAAAGCTTATACACTGAGCGAGATAATAGACATATTATTGAAAACCGTGCTGCTAATATTATATCTAGTGCCATACGTCTACTAGAGCAAATAGACTCTACATATACCTCGGAACAAGCGGAAAATTTGAGTAGGAAGTTGATTAACGCTATCAAGTTACGCGATCCTAGTAAGTTTACTCGTACAGTTAGGAAAACTGATGCAAATTTATGAATTAACTAAACAATCGCGATTAGACGAAGGATTGTTGGACGGTGTTAAAAAAGCGGTAAGTGCGGCAAATACCGGTCTGAATAAAGCTGCCGATACAGCTAATCAATTATTCTTCCCTAATAGCCCTGCTAATGCTTTGGCTGCGGCTAATCCATCTAAGGTAACACGGCAGTCACAGACTACTAAGAATCAACAATTAGTGAAATCGGCTCAAGGCAAAGGTTATCTAACTCCGCCGGAAAGTTATCAGGATTCTATACAACAGGTCCAGCGTAATCCTGAGGTAAAGAGATTAATAGATTTTTTGTGGCCTCAATTTCAAAAAGCATTTGCTGATAATAACTTTGGTAGCATTCAAAATCCTACTACAATACCTAATACTGAATCACCGAAAGCTGCTGGAATTAAAAAATTAGCAGTTAAAAAACCCCTAGCTAAACCTACTAATACTGCTAACACTCAAAACTATGGCAAAGGTCATATATCTGGAAAATCTTATGGTGTACCAAATCAAGCCAATGCCTACGGCACAGGAATAGGTAAACCTGCCGATAATCTGGCCACAGCACTAGCTGAAGAATGGGACATATTTGAACAGGATTTGTACGAAGCTATACCTAATGTAGTTCCAAACAAAATGTCACCGGGCGATTTAGCAAAAAGAAGCAGCCAAAGAAATCAAAAACAGCCTGTTCAACCAGCAAATACAGCCAGCGTTAATCAACCTACCAGGCCTACAGTGAAGTTGGCAACTTCACCATCTGCGGTTAAAACTCCTAAAAAGATTGCAACTCAACCTACTATAGATAAATCTAATGACGTCGCACCAAGTGCCAACCCCAGTGCTTCTTTGCTACAATGGATGGCTAAAAAAATAACCCCGCAATATAGTGTAAAGTATGCGGAAAAAGAAGCAGATGCCGACTTACCAGGTACTGCCCAAAAAATATTAGATCCAAATACAACTGATCAAAATCGCAAGATGCAGTTTGAGCTTTTTGTTCAAAAAGCTATCGCAGCTGCTTTATGGAAAAAATATGAAAACATAAAAGACGTTGCCTCTAATACTGGGGATTATGCGTCAAATCCTCTAGACAAAATTAATATAGATAATTTCTTAAAATCTATAAAAAACGCTGATGCTAGAACAAAAATTGCTCTGGCCAAACAGATAGCGCCAATACTAGGGTTGAGAGAAGATTCATTATGATACTTAAAGAAGGTGGAAATGTATTTAAAGATAGCGATGGCAAAGGAACTACTCAACGTATCGCGCAAACTGACATACCCATTACGGTAGACTGGCTTGAGCAATTAATAGGTCTTGACCTACACGGCGAAACGGATCCTAAAACTGGGTATCCTGTACGTTGGTTAGGCAGTACTGGAAAAAAACCCAGTTCGGGAGATCTTGATTTGCAGGTCAATATACAAGAAATTTCACCTGATCAACTAATAGCAGAATTGACCCAATGGTGTAACAGTCATAAACTTAAACCGCAAGAATATGTTAAAAAGGGCGGCGATCAAGTTCATTTTAAAACACCAATAGGTGGTAATCCCAGCAAAGGTTATGTACAAACAGATTTTATGTTCATGGAAGACATGGCCGTTGGGCAGTTTTTTATAACGCATCCTGTTAATAGCAAATACACCGCAGTAGATAGACACATAATGCTTAATAGTATTGCCAAAGCATCTGGATATAAAATTATAACTCGCAAAGGATTAGTAGATCGCGCAAGCAATCAAACTGTATCATCTGACCCTGATGAAATAGCAAAATTAATGTTGAATAAACGTGCCACTCGTGATGACTTATACAGTGTTGAAACTATGTTACAGGCATTGCAAGGCGATGCCAAACGAGAAGAAAAACTAGCAGATGCTAGAGCAGCCTTTGCCAAAAACGGAATTGAATTAGATGAATCACGTGGTGAAAGCGATGTACATTTCTTGGCAAAATTACGTGATAGAATAGTCAATCAAGGCATGACCAAACTGATAGAAGAAGTTGAAGGTGGCAAGGCCAAAGGTATAGAACACATAGAAGATTTAGTATTTAGGCGTGGCAGTGCTGGTGTACGTGATGCATTGGGAGTAATAGATCATCTCAAAGACAATACAAAAACGTCTACTAGTGTAAAATGGGACGGTACTCCCGCTATTATATTTGGTCGTGATACTGCGGGTACTTTTATACTTACAGATGTAGCTGGATTTTCGGCTAAAGGTTACAACGGGCTATTTACAAGCCCTAGACAAATTAGAAGTCATTTAGAAAAAAGAGATGCAGAAGCATCGGCACAGGGTAAATCAGCTAACCGCACTGCTAATTTAGCCCCATTATATGAAAAACTTTGGCCTATGCTAGAATCGGCTATACCCAGTAACTTTAAAGGATTTATACAAGGTGATCTTTTATATACCTCTACTCCTCCTGAAAATAAAGGTGCTTATGTTTTTAAGCCTAATATAGTTCAATATAACATTCCGGCAGCCAGTTCCTTGGGTCAACAGATAGGTAATAGTGAAGTTGGTATAGCTATACATACTAGAATAAAAGAACCTGGTGGAATTAGAGAACCTTTAGGAAATGTAAAACTGAATTCAGTCCCGGGACTATTGCTTATAGAGCCTATCCGGCCTAGCGAAAACGTACAGCCTAGTGACAGCAAACAAGTCAAGCAGTTAAAACAGATTTTAAGTCAACATGGAAAAGATATAGACATGTTGTTTAATCCAGTTGAACTGAGGCAGTTACAGATTACAGATTTACCAAAATTATGTGTAGACTACATCAATAGTTTGATAGGAAATGTAAATGTTTCTAAATTTGAGGTCAATCAATTAATACCAGGATTCGCAGAATGGTTGAAAACTAAAGTTACACCAAGAAAATATAATAATATAGTAGAATATTTCCAAAGCCCTAGAAGTAATCTAGCTGGATTATCGGCGGCGTTTTCTGCTTTTGTATTAATACACGATATCAAAACTGACTTATTACGTCAACTAGATTTACAACATCCTGGCCAAGAAGGCTGGGTAGTAGCTATACCTGGAGGTACTGTAAAATTTGTCAATCGGTTTGATTTTACACGTGCCACTAAACAGCCCAAAAGCTAACATCCAAACTCCTAATTTTTGCCATCAAAGCTAAATAAATGCAGAACCGAGAGGTTCACATATAAAGGAGATTTAACATGGCATTTATTCCATTAGTAAACGGCGGATCACAACCAGTATTCGCAACTGACGTTCTTAACGGACCACAGTTAGCAGCAAACACAGCATATAGTCCAGCTGGTACACCAGTAAACTTTGCTGGTCCTAAATTAGACTTTTTTGGTATTGGTCTAGGTAATTCAGCTTTTAACCAAGCTGGTGTTAACGGTGCTGTTCAACAGATTCTTCAAGCTATTCAGCAAACTGCTACAGTAGCGATTTATCAAGTTGACAACACAAACAACACAGTTGACATGAGTGTTGCTATATTCCCAACTGGGGCATATACAGCTACTACATTACAAGCAACTATTCAAGGTTTAGGCAACATTTATAATAGTTCTGCTAACACATATTGCAATGTGGCGGCGGCTGCTGTTACTAACGTTGGATTCCGTTTGGCATCTACAGCTACATCAGCAAGTTAATTTTAAAGGCAACTTTAAATACAAAAACCCACTTCGGTGGGTTTTTTGTTGACTTTACTTGACACGCCTGCTACAATAGGTTAAATATTCCTATCATGACAATTAGTAAAATAACAGAATTAACTATCTTTGAAAGCCCAGATGGCGGGCGAACTGTATATGCTCGTAGACCAGGAGATAAAGCACGTGAATTACATTTACGAGATCCGTTACTAGATGAAGAACTAGCAGATATCGAACAGCAAAAGCGTTGGATGGAGATATTTAACAGTAGGAATGTAAATATTACTCTTGATGAAATGTGTAAAAAAGTTGAAGTTTTATACGAACTATCGAAAAAAACTTCTAAATGAGATTTGCCTGCGAAACTTTCTTTGATATCACAGCCACCGGTATTGTTGGTCATTTTAAATCCTCGCGAGTGCCGTTTCGTGATCAATTTAATCAGCTAATCGAAGACGAGCGTTCATGGAATTTTTCACGCAATCAGCAGAGAAACTGGGAAACTATTACGCAATTAATAGGCATGCGCTCTCAAATTTTTGAATTATCTAGTCCCGAAAAAAAAGACGATATTTGGTATTTTGAATTTGCAGTAGAAACACCAGGAGTATTTGGACCTTTAGAAGATCCATTTAGAGACTTAAAAAATGACTGTGATACTGTGCCTATGCTAGTAGAGTTGTCTAATAAAAAGGATCTATCCGATGTTATAGTAACCAGCGGAGACAAACAAAATGTATGGTTTAGACAATTAGAATAAATATATCAAAGGGAATGTTATGATCGAAGCTACCGAGATAGAAAAAAAGAGTCTAGAGGCACACGTCGAGCTTTGCGCTGAACGTTATAATAGTTTAAATAACAGATTGCTAGACCTAGCCACTAAAATTATTGATGTATCAGAATCCATACACAAAGTACATACCATCGTGGAAGACATGTCAAGCAAACGTAATGATCAAATTATTGGTTGGGGAATAGGAATTATAGGATTTTTAATCGGTACTATAGGATTTTTAATTGTGCATTATGTTGTCAAATGAACTACAATAAAGAATTAAAACAGATACTACTGGATGAATTTGGTTCCCAACTATCCAATGTCATATATCAAACAGACAAGGGAACTTACGAAGTTTTCCACAAATATCATCTCATATTAGAAAAATCTGGGTGGAGAGTATTTTGTTCAGCCACTGATGTGGGAATTTTTACCAGCACAAAAACAGCAGTATCTTGGTGTATAGCAGACAAATATAAAAAGTACAACCTAGCAAGAGATATATTTAATTTAGACACTAAATTATCATCTTTGATTAATGATATTGATGTTAGAGCTAGAATAGGTGATAAAAGCAAAGGTTGGCTTTTTAAAGAAACTATAGGAACCAAGTTGGAAACTAAGATTATACACAAGAAAAAGTTAGAAAATGATTTAACGATTTGTATTAATCAAGCTAAATACTTGCAACAACAAGGATTTAATAATGAAACTGTTCGAACTATCCGCTCCGGTACCTTCAAGACAAGCCGCTAACGTTTTTGAAAGTTACTTTGGTGACACTATCAATGTAGATATTATATCTGCTAAACAAGCACGTACAATGCTGGAAAAAGTACGTAAACTAGCTAACGCCCATCGTCAGACTAGAGAATTTCACACCAGCGAACAGGATCCAGCTTATCTAAAACTAATGATGATGGAGCAAGTTCTTGCTACTAAGATCAAAGAAGTATCTACAGTTCCAGTCGGAGCCGCCGCCGGATCCACACAAAATGTGCAACAGCAACAGAGCGCTGTCCCGCAACCTAATCCAACTGTAGCCGCAGGTCAAGCAGCCGCTCAAGCAAAATTAAGCAAGCTTAAAGATCCTCAGCAAAAAACTGCCGCCCAAAACGCATTAAAAAGTGTCCAAACAGGCAAAAATATTACTGATCCAGCGCAACAACAAGCACTGGCTGCTCTAGCAACAGTCACAGAAAATTCAGCTTTCCGTCGTCAGGTATATAGTATTCTGCGTGAGTCAGAAGTACAACAAGCACAAGTGGTATTGGCTGCCCAAGATATGGTAGACAATGTACAGAAAATGCTAGAGCAAGTAACTAGTATGCAGTTTAAAGACCTGCCAGCATTAATAGATCAAATCAAAAATCAAATAGGTGTTGATCAAGCTATGCAATTTAATACAGATGCTACTGCCGCACTGGCAGGATTAGTACAAAATCTACAACAATCCAAACAACAGTTGGATGCCGCGTTAGGAACTGTTACAGGGCAAGATGTGCCGACAGTACCAGGAATAGATGACGGAATGGCGGGCGAAATGCCAGAAGAACCAATGCCAGACGACGAAGGTTTAGCCCCTGGTATAGAAGAGCCCGAAGAACCTGAATCTCCAGAGATGGGTGGTGCTGGCCTAGGCCGCGCTAAAAGATAATGTTAATTTTTGAAGTTGAAGATAGCAGAGCCGTTGACTCGGGAAAACTTCTAGCTCTAACTAAATTTTTAGCAGGGCGTGCCAAAGACACCAACGCTAAATTACAAGTATCATCTAAGGCATTTATAAAATTTGCTCAAGGTTTAGGAGTGAATATTACAGAAGAAAACTTAGGTGATATCATATCTCGAGAACCTTTATCAAATGTACTAGAACCTTACCAACCCAACAGTAATGTTGTCAGCTTCAAAGGTAATACCGACGCTCCTGATACTTCTATGAACGCTAATCAAGCGCAAGAAGTAGTGGCTCAAAATGCCAAAGATGCTATGAAACGTGGAATGAACAAGTAACCAAATCTGTTGATGTTGTAAGCGTAATCTGTTATACTAACATAGTATAAACACAATTAAATAGTGTTAAGGAGAAATAAATGAAAAAACTCATATTAGCTGGTATTCTTTCAGTATGTGTATTTGGACATGCTCAAGCCGAATGGCACCACAGATGTTGCTATCGTGGTTACAGTGGTTGGGTGGCGCCAGCCCTGATTGGTGGGGTGATTGGGTACGAACTGTCAAGACCCTATTACTATGCTCCGCCGCCAGTAGTACTAGTTCAACCGCCGGTAGTAGTTCAACAACCGACTCCGGTCGATCCCCCAGGATATCATTGGCAACAGATGACAGATCCACAAACTGGTCAGAACAAGATGGTACTGGTACCCAATTGATTATGAAAGTAAAAAAACTGATTCGACGACTGAACATAGCAGAAGTAGAACACAACTTAGCAAAAGTTAAAAAACTTTGGTTCAAGATCCTCAAAAAAAGTCTTAAACACAAACACACCCAGGATGTGCAATAATGGCTTATTCGGAGAAAGTTTTAGATCATTATAATAATCCAAGAAATGTAGGTTCATATAAAAAAGGTGACCCAGGAGTTGGAGTAGGATTAGTGGGAGCACCATCCTGCGGTGATGTTTTACAATTAAGTATAAAGGTAGAAGATGGTATCATCACAGATGCGAGATTTAAGACATATGGTTGCGGTAGTGCGATTGCTTCAAGCTCGTTGGTCACAGAATGGGTTAAAGGTAAAACACTTGACGCCGCGTTAGAGATTAAGAATAGCGAGATTGCTGAAGAGCTCGCGCTTCCTCCAGTTAAGATCCACTGTTCAATACTTGCGGAAGATTCAATCAAAGCAGCCGTAAATGATTACCGTAACAGACACAGCCAGTAAAAAAATCAAACAGAATTTGGCACGTCGAGGTAAAGGCGTTGGCATTCGCATAGGCGTAAAAACTACCGGTTGCTCGGGCCTGGCCTATGTGTTAGAATATGTGGACAAGTATGACGGAGAAGAAGGCATAATCAATTATGCCCAAAACGATTTCTGCGTACTAGTCAGTTTGAAAGATGAGCCTTACCTAGCAGGCTTAACAATGGATTGGGTTCGCAACGGACTCAACGAAGGATTTGATTTTATCAATCCAAACGAGCGCGACCGCTGTGGTTGCGGTGAAAGTTTTCGAGTATAAACTCCGTTGACATAATTTGAACAAGCTAGTATAATACTAGTATTGTTATAACTTTTGGAGTTCAAATTGACACCAGATCAGCAACATTTTTGGAACATACTTAAATTTGATCCTAAAACTATGGCAGATGAATTGGGTAATCTAATGCAAGA
>Ga0316227_1001828_pt1 | contig 21102 bp, 20 predicted proteins | sample TBH18019metaG_FD_206012 | JGI IMG/M metagenome (GOLD analysis project Ga0316227, IMG submission 206012) | Freshwater microbial communities from Trout Bog Lake, Wisconsin, USA - TBH18019 | ecosystem: Environmental > Aquatic > Freshwater > Lake > Hypolimnion/Profundal zone | place: USA: Wisconsin... | reverse complement strand
GGCGACGCGGCCGTTGGCGATCGGCGACGGCATGCCCACCGACATCAAGGGCGCCAACGCCCAGGGCCTGGATACGCTCTTCATCGCCGACGGCATCCATGGCGAGGAAATCGAACCCTATACCCCCGCCCATCTCGACGAATTGCTGGGCCGCAATGGCCTGACCGCCATCGCGGCGCTGCGGGATCTGAAGTGGTGAGGCCATGACCGTCTATCTGGAAGACCTGAAGCCCGGGCTGAGCGCCCGCGCCACCCACACCATCACCGAGCGGGAGATTGCGCTGTTCGGCCAGGCCACCGGCGACATGAACCCGGTGCATTTCGACGAGGTCTTCGCCAAGAAGACCGTGTTTCGCGGCCGCGTCGCCCATGGCGCGCTGCTGGTGGGCTATGCTTCGGCCATCATCGGCAATGACCTGCCGGGGCCGGGCACCATCTTTTCCGGCGCCAACATCGCCTTCAAGGCGCCGGTACGCCTGGGCGACACGGTGACCATCATCTGCACCGTGCGCAGCCTCGAAGGCCGAAACGTCACGCTGGACTGCATCGCCCGCGTTGGTGAGGTGGTGGTGGCGGAAATGGAAGCCCGCGCCATCGCCCCGAAACGGCCGCCGTCAGCGAAGACCGAAGCCTGATGCGCATCTTCCGCCATTTCGAGGATGCGCCGGCCCCGCTCCGCGGGGCGGTGACGGCGGTGGGCAATTTCGATGGCGTGCATCTGGGCCATCGCGCCCTGATTGGCGAGGCGGCGCGGCAGGCGCGTGAGACCGGCCGGCCCTTGACGGTGCTGTCCTTCGAGCCGCATCCGCAGGAGTTTCTGAGACCATCGCCGGAAAGCTTCCGCCTGACGCCGCTGCGGATGAAGGCGCGGCTGCTGGCCGAACTGGGCGTCGATGCTTTCTTCGCCGTGCCGTTCGACGCCGCCATGGCAGCACGCACCGCCGATGTCTTTGTCCGTGATGCGCTGGTGCAGGGGCTCGGCGTCTCCGCCGTGGTGGTGGGCGAGGATTTTGTCTTCGGCAAGGGACGTGGCGGCAACCTCGCCACGCTGCAAAGCGAAGGCGCCGCGCACGGTTTTTCCGTCACGCCGTTCCACACCATTTTGGCGGGCGCCGGCGAGAAGATTTCCTCCACCCGCATCCGCGAAGCCCTGAAGGCGGCACATCCGCTGGAAGCGGCCAAGCTGCTGGGCCGCCACTGGGCGGTGGAGGCGCGGGTCGAACATGGCGATGGCCGTGGCCGCACCATGGGCTTTCCCACTGCCAACATGCATCTGGGCCACTGTTTGGCCCCGGCCTTCGGCGTCTATGCCGTGCGTGCCGCCATTGTCGACAATGACCAGATTGTGGAGCGCCATGACGGTGTCGCCAATTTCGGCGTCCGCCCCATGTACCAGGTCTCGGTGCCGCTGATGGAAACCCATCTCTTCAACTTCGACGGCGACCTGTATGGCCGCCATCTGTCAGTGGAGCTGGTGGACTATATCCGGCCCGAAACCCGCTTTTCCGGTCTGCCCGCCCTGATCGCCCAGATCGCCGATGACGCCCAGGCGGCGCGGCGGATCCTGGCGGCGGTCCCCCGTACCCCTGCGCTGGACGCCTGACTTTAATTTGCCCCCTCCGCCCTTCGCTGGCGACGGGCGCAAGCGCCCTGCCAGCTATGGGCACCTCCCCTTAGGTGCGCTTCGCGCAAAGGGGGGGAGGCGGGCCGCTGGAATTCGGCTCCCCCCCCTGTTAGAAGCGTCGGCATGTCCGACAAACCCGCCGAAACCCCGGATTTCCGGGCGACTCTCTTCCTGCCCGCCACCGATTTCCCCATGAAAGCGGGCCTGCCCGAGGCCGAGCCCAAATGGCTGGCGCGCTGGGCCGAGATGGACCTTTACGGAAAGCTCCGGGCCAAGGCCAAGGGCCGGCCCCTGTTCCTGCTGCATGACGGCCCGATCTACGCCAATGGCGACATTCATTCCGGCACCGGTCTGAACCACATTCTGAAGGACTTCGTCGTCCGTTCGCAGGGCATGCTGGGCAAGGACGCGCCCTATGTTCCCGGCTGGGACTGTCATGGCCTGCCGATCGAGTGGAAGGTCGAGGAGAAATTCCGGGCCGAGGGCCGCAACAAGGACGAGATTCCGAAGGACGAACTGCGCCGCGAATGCCGCGTCTTCGCCGCCCACTGGCTGGGCGTGCAGCGCGAGCAGATCAAGCGGCTGGGCCAGATCGGCGATTTCGCGCGGCCCTATACCACCATGGCCTTCAAGGCCGAGGCCAAGATCGCCCGCGAGGCGATGAAGTTTGTCGAGAACGGGCTGCTCTATCGCGGCTTCCGTCCGGTGATGTGGTCGCCGGTGGAGAAGACCGCCCTGGCCGATGCCGAGGTCGAGTATCACGAGAAGCAGTCGCCCACGATCTATGTGAAGTTTCCGCTGGTGAAGAGTTCACCGGAATTGGCGCATACCTTCATCGTGATCTGGACCACCACGCCCTGGACCATTCCGGGCAACCGCGCCATCGCCTTCTCGCCGGAAATTTCCTACGGCCTGTACGAAGTGGCCGACGCCACCGACGGCTCGCTGGCGCGGGTCAGCGAGCATCTGCTGCTGGCCGACACCTTGGCCGAGCAGGTGGCCAAGCATGCCAAGATGATGTTGTCGCGCATCCGCACCGTGCCCGCCGACGAACTGAAGTCGCTGGTGGCGGCGCATCCGCTGCGCAGCGCCGGCTACACTTTCGATGTGCCGGTATTGCCCGCCGCCTTTGTCACCGCCGATACCGGCACCGGCTTCGTTCACAACGCGCCGGGCCATGGCGAGGACGATTTCGAGTTGATGGTGGGCGCCGACCGCGACTATCCCGCCAAGAATCCGGATGCCTTCGCGCTGATCCTGCCCGATGGCTCCTATGCGCCGAACGTGCCGGTCTTCGCCGGCAAGCGCATCCTGACGCCGGAAGGCAAGGATGGCGACGCCAACGGTGCGGTGATCAAGGAACTGATCGCCCATGGCAAGTTGCTGGCCAAGGGCACGCTGCGCCATTCCTATCCGCATAGCTGGCGCTCCAAGGCGCCGGTGATCTTTCGCGCCACGCCGCAATGGTTCGTGGCGATTGATAAGCCCTTCATGCACGGCAAGACGCTGCGCCAACTGGCCCTGGCCGCCATCGCCGAGACCAACTGGTATCCGGCGCGTGGGGCAAACCGCATCGGCGCGATGGTGGAAGGCCGCCCCGACTGGGTGCTGTCGCGCCAGCGCGCCTGGGGCGTGCCGCTGGCCATCTTCGTGGAAAAGAAGACCGGCCAGGTGTTGAACGACAAGGCGGTGTTCGACCGCATCGAAGCGGCGTTCGAGGCTGAAGGCGCCGATGTCTGGTTCACCTCGCCGCCGGAACGCTTCCTGGGCGAAGGCCGCAAGGCGGCGGACTATGAGCAGGTGACGGACATTCTCGATGTCTGGTTCGATTCCGGCTCCACCCACACCTTTGTCTTTGAAGACCCGATCGATCCGGCCTGGCCCAAGGCGGAACAGGCCGACCTTTATCTCGAAGGTTCCGACCAGCATCGCGGCTGGTTCCAGTCCTCGCTGCTGGAAAGCGTCGGCACCCGTGGCCGCGCGCCCTATAAGGGCGTGCTGACGCATGGCTTCGTCCTCGACAAGGAAGGGCGCAAGATGTCCAAGTCGCTGGGCAACACCCTGGCGCCGCAGGTCATCGCCGAGAAAAACGGCGCCGAAATTCTGCGCCTGTGGGCGGCGTCAAGCGATTTCACCGAAGATTTGCGCATCGGCGACGACATCATCAAGGCCAATGTCGAATCCTATCGGCGGTTGCGCAACACCATCCGCTTCATGCTGGCGAACCTGTCGGGCTTCACGGAAGAAGAGCGCATCGCGCGCGACCTGATGCCGGAGCTGGAACGCTTCATGCTGGCGCGCCTGGCCGAGATCGACGCCACCGTGCGCGCCGCCTATGAGGCGTTCGACTACAATCTCGTCACCACCACCCTGTTCAATTTCTGCACCAACGACCTGTCGGCCTTCTATTTCGACATCCGCAAGGACGCGCTCTATTGCGACCCGAAGGAAAGCTTCCGCCGCCGCGCCGTCCGCACGGTGACGGACGAAATCTTCCGCCGCGTCGTTACCTGGTTCGCGCCCATTCTCTGCTTCACCATGGAAGAGGCATGGACGACGCGCTTCCCGGACCAGAGCGTGCATCTGCAGGACTTCCTGGCGACGCCGTCCGGCTGGGGCAGCGCCGACCTGCTGGAACGCTGGAAGCGGCTGCGCGAACTGCGCCGCGCCATCACCGGGGCGCTGGAGATCAAGCGCGAGGAAAAGCTGATCGGCTCCAGCCTGGAAGCCTCGGTGCTGCTGCAGCTTGACGACCCGAACGACCTTGCCTTGTTCGAGACCATCGACCTGGCCGAGATCGCCATCACCTCGCTGGCGCGGATCGAAACCCTGGACAGCGCTGATCCCAACCGCGCCCCCGGCTATATCGCGGTGGAAGTCACCCGCGCCGATGGCGAAAAATGCGCCCGCTGCTGGCGGGTGCTGGCGGAAGTTTCCACCCATGCCGACCATATCTGCGACCGCTGCACGGGCGCGGTGCATGGCTAGCGCTGCCGCCGCCAACTTTACGCCGCGCTTCCTGGGGCTTTGCGCCGCGGTGCTGGCGCTGGTGGCCGACCAGGGCAGCAAGGTCGCACTGCTCTATGGGGCGGGGTTCGGCCGCATGGCCCCGGGCGAAACCATCCCGGTCTTGCCGTTTTTTAACCTGGTGATGGTGTGGAACCCCGGCATCTCCTACGGCCTTTTTCCGGCTTCGGGGGTGGTGGGAACCTGGGCGCTGGAGGCGGCGACTCTGGCAGTGATCGGTTTTCTGGGCTGGTGGCTGTGGAAATCCCGGGATTGCGTGGTGGCGCTGGGCTGCGGCCTGATCGTGGGCGGCGGCCTGGGCAACCTGATCGACCGGCTGCTTTATGGCCGGGTGGCCGATTTTTTCCACTTTCACGGCTTCGGCTATGACTGGTATGTCTTCAACATCGCCGACCTTGCCGTGACCCTGGGCGCGGTGGCGTTCATCTATGATGTGCTGAAGCCGTCGGAGAGTTCGAAAGATGCGTAGAACGATGTATTCGGGCGTTGCCCTGCTGGCAGCAGCCACGCTGCTGAGCGGCTGCACCTATCTGAGGCAGCAGGCCGGTTATGGCCACCAGATGCCGGACGAGTTCGCCGTCACCACCAAGGCGGCGCTGGTCATTCCGCCCGGCTTCAACCTGATTCCGCCTTCGCCGGGCGCCGCGCCGACCAACTCGGTGCAGACCGACGTCCAGGCCCAGGCCGCCATGTTTGGCGCCGGTGACACCACCGCCATCGCCGCCAACATCACGGGCAATTATTCCGCCGGCGAGCGCATGCTGCTGGCCACCGCCGGCACCAACCGCGCCGATCCGGGCATCCGCCAGCTGCTGCAGTCCGACCAGGGCAAGATGCAGGGCGCCGATCCCAGCTTCACCGCCCGCCTGATGGGCGCCGCGGCCCAGCCCAATAACGGCCAGGCCGTCAACGCCAATGCGGAACTGGAACGCCGCGCGGCCGCGCCCAAGCCCGTCGCCCCCAAGAAATCGAGCGGCTGGTTTGACTGGTTCTGATTTTTTGGGTCGCGCATCCCGCGCGCGGATGCGCGCATTGTTGAATGGCGCTTCCGGCGCCGCCCGGAAAACCGTCCGCGTCATGGAGCGGCTGAAAAATTTTCGCCGCCGCTTGCGTTTTTCCTGGCCGCTGCTCCTGATGACAGCGCTGACGGCGCTCGCCCCGGCGGCGGCGGCGCCTCCCGCGCGCGAAGATGCGCCGGCCAGCAAGGGCGTGCAGGCTTTCCAGTTCGCCCTGGCCAACGGCATGCAGGTGCTGGTCATTCCCGACCATCGCGCGCCCGTCGTCACCCAGATGCTGTGGTTCAAGGTCGGCGGCGTCGACGATCCGCAAGGCATTTCCGGCCTGGCGCATTTCTTCGAGCACATGATGTTCCGCGGCACCAAGAAAGTGCCGGGCGATCTCTTCTCCACGACCATCGCCAAGAATGGCGGCGAGGACAACGCCTTCACCACCCACGACTACACCGTCTTCTTCGAGCGCATCGCCAGGGACCGGCTGCCGCTGGCGATGCAAGTGGAAGCCGACCGCCTCGCCAATCTCGATCTCTCCGACACCAATGTCGCCACTGAGCGCGATGTGGTGATGGAGGAGCGGCGCCTGCGCACCGACAGCGACCCGCAGGCGCTGTTCGGCGAGCAGTTGCGGGCGGCCCTGCATCTGTCGCATCCCTATGGCCGCCCCGTGGTGGGCTGGGCCGAGGAGATCCGTCATATCGACCGCAATTCGGCGGCGGATTTCTATCGCCACCATTACGCCCCCAACAATGCCGTGCTGGTGGTGGCGGGCGATGTCACGCCCGACCAGGTCCGCGCCCTGGCGCAGCAATATTATGGTCCAGTGCCGGCCCGCCCGCTGACGCCGCGCGCCGAGAATGCCACCGTGCCGCGCCTGGCAGAAGCCCGCCTCGCCATCACGCGCCCCGACGCCAAGGTGCCGATGGTGGAACGCATCTACCGCGTGCCTTCCTATGCCACGGCGCGGCAGGGCGGCGCGGAATCGCTGGAGACGCTGGCGCAGTATCTGGGCGGCGACCAGACGGCGCTGCTGTATCGCGTGCTGGTGGAGCAGAAGAAGCTGGCCAGCGAAGCGGGGGCTTTTTACGACGGCTGGCGCCGCGATGCCGGCGAGTTCATCGTCTATACCGTGCCCCGTCCCGGCGTCAGCCTGGAAACGCTGGAAAAGGCGATGGACCAGGTGCTGGGCGCCGCCGCCGCCATGCCCGCCGCCGCGTCCGACCTGGAGCGCGCCAAGACCCAGCTGGTGGCCAGCGCGCTTTACCGCCGCGACAGCCAGTCGGAAATGGCGCAGGCTTATGGCCAGGCGCTGATGGTCGGCCTGACCGTCGATGATGTGAATGCCTGGCCCGCCCGCATCCGGAGCGTGAATGCCGGCGGCCTGCGCGCCGCTGCCGCCGGGCTGAACCGCCGCGATGCGGTGACGGGCCATCTGATCCCGGGAGGCAGGTGATGCGCATGCATCTGGTAGCCCTGTTTGGTGCCGCGGCCGCGCGCTTGGGCTCGCGGCGTTCCCCGCGCAAAGCGATCCACCGGATCGTTTTGACCGGCGTTGCCGGATTGCTCGCCACTGTTTTCACCCTCGCCGCGCCGGCCCAGGCGGCCGATGTGAAGAACATCGATCTGGGCCGCCAAGCCACCGTCTGGTTCGTCGAGGACCACACCGTGCCGATCATCGCGGTCAACATCTCGCTGCCGGCGGGCGCGGCGTATGACCCTGGTGCCAAGCCGGGACTGGCCGCCTTCGCCGCCTCGCTGATGGACGAGGGCGCGGGCACCATGGACGCCACCGCCTTCCACCGCGCGCTGGCGGCCAAGGCAATCCAGTTCTCGGCCCGTGCGGAGCGCGACTACACCGTCATCAGCCTCACCATGCAGTCGGCCGATGCCGCCGAGGCGCTGCGGCTGCTGCAACTGGCCTTGACCAGGCCGCGCTTCGACAATGAAGCGGTCGCGCGGGTGCGCACCCAGATCGTGCAGTCTCTGCAACAGGAAAGCGCCGAGCCGGGGCAGGTGGCGGCCAAGAGTTTCATGCGCGTCTTTTTCAACGGCCATACCTATGGCCATGCCACCGATGGTGAATTGCAGAGCATCGACGCCATCACGCCGAACGACCTCAAGGCATTCGCCCGCACCCACTGGGTGAAGAACGGCCTGAAGATCGCCGTGGCCGGCGACATCCCCCAGGACGCCATCACAAAACTGCTGGGCCAGACCTTCGCGCCGCTGCCTGACGCCGCGCCGCCGCCGCCGCCGGATGTGGGGCGGCTGGGCGCGCCGGGCGTGCATGTCGTGCCGATGGCGGTGCCGCAGCCCAACGCCGTGTTCGGCCTGCCGGGCGTGATGCGCGCCGATCCCGATTTCCTGCCGGCCTTCGTCGCCAACTATATTCTGGGCGGCGGCGGCTTTTCCTCGCGGCTGATGAACGAGGTGCGCGGCAAGCGCGGCCTCACTTATGGCATCTCCACCAGTCTCAATCCCTTCGCCAAGGCCAGTGTCTGGGTCGGGCAGGTGGCGACGCGCGCCGACGCCATCAACCAGACCCTCGATGTGGTGCGCCAGACCATGCGCGATTTTGCCGCCAACGGCCCGACGCAAGCGGAACTGAACGACGCCAAGACCTATCTCACCGGCTCCTTCCCGCTGGCCTTCGATTCCAATGCCGGGATCGCGGCGCAGCTGGGCACCTATCAGCGCCAGGGCCTGGATGCGGGCTATGTCGCGCGCCGCAACGCCCTGGTGCAGGCCGTGACGCTGGCCGATGTGCGGCGGGTGGCCAAGCGCCTGTTCGATCCGGCACGGCTGACGGTGGTGGTGGCGGGCAGCCCGGCGGGCGGGCCCGCGCCGCAGCGTCCCAAGCCGCCCGCGGCCACCAATCCGGCTGCAAAGGCGGTGGATAAGCCCATCGTCAAGCCGGTGCAGAAGCCGCAGCCATAAGCATTCGCCGCCATGTCCCGTTAAAGTGCGGGCTTCCATGAGCAAGATTCGCAGACTTTCCGAAGGTACCGTCAACCGCATCGCCGCCGGCGAAGTGGTGGAGCGTCCGGCTGCCGCCATCAAGGAGCTGGTGGAGAATGCCGTCGACGCCGGCGCGACCCGCATCGTCATCGCCACATCGAATGGCGGCGCCGACCTGCTGCTGGTCGAGGATGACGGCATCGGCATGAATGCGGACGAACTGGCGCTGGCGATCGAGCGCCATGCCACCTCCAAGCTGCCGGTGCTGCGGGGCGAGGACGATCTCTCCCACATCGTCACCATGGGCTTTCGCGGCGAAGCGCTGCCATCCATCGGCGCGGTGGCGCGGCTGAGCCTCGCCAGCCGCACCGCGGACGGCGAGGCGGCGGAAATCCGCGTTGATGGCGGTGCGGTACGCGGGCCGTCGCCTGCCGGGTTCCTGTCACGCGGCCAGCATGGCACCCGCGCCGAGGTGCGCGAGCTGTTCTATGCCACCCCGGCGCGGCTGAAATTCCTGAAGTCGGCGCGCTCGGAAGATTTGGCCATCCTCGACATGGTGAAGCGGCTGGCGATGACGCGGCCCGATATCGGCTTCACCCTGACCATGGATGGCAGGCTGTCGCTCGATCTGCCGGTGGCGGGCGATCTGCTGGACGGCCGCCTGCCAAGACTTGCCAAGATCATGGGCCGCGAGTTCGGCGACAATGCCGTGAAGATCGACGCGGTGCGCGAAGGTGTGGCGCTGTCGGGGTATGCGGGCCTGCCGACCTATAATCGCGCCAACGCGGCAATGCAGTTTTTGTTCGTCAATGGCCGCCCGGTGAAGGACAAGCTGCTGGTGGGGGCGGTGCGAGGCGCCTATGCCGATTTTCTGGCCCGCGACCGCCATCCGGCGCTGGCGCTGTTCCTGGATGTCGATCCGGCCTTTGTCGATGTGAATGTCCACCCCGCCAAGAGCGAAGTGCGTTTCCGCGACGCCGGGCTGGTGCGGGGGCTGATTGTCGGCGCACTGAAGCATGCGCTGGGCGCGGCGGGGCACCGCGCCTCCACCACCGTGGCGGCGGACGCGCTGGCCGCGTTCGCGCGGGAGCCGTCGCCGTTCCAGTCGCCCAACATCTTTTCCGCCATGCAGGAGGCGGCGCCCTCCTACAATGCCGTGCCGTTGTCGGTGCGGATGGACGCGGCGCCGGAAGCCGCGCCCATGGCGGACCAGCCGCTGGGCGTCGCCCGCGCCCAATTGCACGAGACCTATGTCGTGGCCCAGACCGCCGACGGCATCGTCATTGTCGACCAGCATGCGGCGCATGAACGGCTGGTCTATGAGAAGATGAAGGCGGCGCTGGCCGAGGGCGGCATCACGCGCCAGCCGCTGCTGATCCCCGAAGTGGTGGACCTCGATCCCGCCGAGGTGGTGCGGGTGACGAGCCGCGCCGCCGAACTGGCGGAACTGGGGCTGGTGATCGAGGCGTTCGGCCCTGACGCCGTGGTGGTGCGCGAAGTTCCCGCCATGCTGGGCCGGATGGACGTGAAAGCGATGGTGCGCGACCTGGCCGACGAAATCGCCGAAACCGGCAACGCGCTGGCGCTGAAGGAAAAGCTGGAAGAGGTGGCCGGCACGCTGGCCTGTCACATGAGCGTACGCGCCGGGCGGCGGCTGACGGCCGAGGAGATGAACCAGTTGCTGCGCGAAATGGAAGCGACGCCGCATTCCGGCCAGTGCAACCATGGCCGTCCGACTTATGTTGAACTGAAGCTCGCGGATATCGAGAAGCTGTTCGGGCGGCGATAGGCGCAGCTGTCATGGCCCGCATTCGTGGGCCATGACATTAGGGAGGAGGCGCCGCTGGCGCGTCAAGACTCAATAGAGACACCCGTGTTTCGCCATAGTCGCGTTCGTCCAGTTTGGTGAAGCCTTCCGCCGCCAGTGTTTCGTCGGTCGCGGTTTCCACCACGATCACCGCATCCGCCGCCAGCCAGCCGCCGGTCTTCAGTGATGCGAGGGCTTTTTCCGCCAGGCCCTTGCGATAGGGCGGGTCGAGGAAGGCAAGATTGAACGGGCCGCCGCTGCCGGTGTTGAGGGGGCCCAGATCGCCCGCGTCGCGCCGCCAGATTTTCGAGATGCCGGTGAGGCCCAGCTTTTCGACATTCTCGCGCTGCAGCCCGCGGCTTTCCGCATCGTCATCGACAAAGAGGCAGAATTTCGCGCCGCGCGACAGCGCCTCGATCCCCAGGGCGCCGGTCCCGGCGAAAAGGTCGATGACGGCAGCATCCTCCAGTGCGAAACCGTTTGCGAAATCGCGATGTTCCAGAATGTTGAAGATGGCCTGGCGCACCCTGTCGCTGGTGGGACGCACGCGCATGTCGGCGGGCGCAACAAGTGCGCGTCCGCCGAATTTTCCGCTGGTTATCCGCATGTGCGCTGCACGATTGACCCTTCCAGACCCCCTAGCTAACGTGCCGGCCAACTTAGAACAACAGTCTCTTCGCCCGTGGAAGGCACCGCTTCATGACCAGAACCAGGGTTCGCGCCTATCTGACGGTGTTCATCTTCATCCTGGCGGCGATCAGCTATCTCGACCGCACCAACATCTCCATCGCCGGCGTCCAGTTGATGCCGGAGTTCGGCCTCAGCAACCAGGAACTGGGGTATATCCTCAGCGCCTTTCTGGCGGGCTATGGCCTGTTCCAGATTCCCGGCGGCTGGCTGGCCAAGCGCTTCGGGCCGCGCCGCGTCCTGACCGGTGGGCTGGTCTGGTGGGGCCTGCTCACCTGCGCCGTCACCTTGATCCATCCCAGCATGGCGGGCGCCTTCTGGCTCATCATCGGCGTGCGCTTCTTCCTGGGCATGGGCGAAGCGGTGATGTATCCGTCGTCCAACCAGTTCACCTCGACCTGGATTCCCACCCAGGAACGCGGCCTGGCCAATGGCCTGATCTTCGCGGGCACCGGCACCGGCGCGGCGCTGACCGCGCCCTTCATCACCTGGCTGATGGTGACGTATGGTTGGCGCGAATCCTTTTATGTCTCCGCCGCCATCGGCATCGCCGCCGCCTTTGTCTGGTACTGGTATGCCCGCGACACGCCGGAAGAACACAAGGACGTCAATGAAGAGGAAATCGCCTACATCAAGGCGGGCCTCACAGGCGGCAAGAAGGGCGCGGCGGAGATTCCGGTGCCCTGGGGCCGCATCCTCACCAACAAGGATGTGCTGCTCAACGCCTTTGCCTATTTCTGCTTCTGCTGGGTCGCCTTCATCTTCCTGACCTGGTTCTTCATCTATGTGAAGAACGCCTATGGCCTCGATCTGAAGAAGAGCGCCATCTACACCATGCTGCCGCCTGCGATGATGGTGGTGGGCTCCATCATCGGCGGCTTCGCCGCCGACCGCATCACCCGCAACCGCAGCGCCAAGGCGGGGCGCTGCAGCTTCTCCGCCGTGACGCTGGTGCTGACCGCCGTGCTGCTGGCGGCAGGCTCGCAGATCGCCGATCCGATGCTGGCCGTTGGCGTGCTGGCGCTGGGCGCGGGCGCGCTCTATCTGTCGCAGAGCGCCTATTGGGCGCTGGCCGCCGATTTCGGCGGGCCCCATGCCGGCGTGGTGTCCGGCCTGGTGAACATGAGCGGCATGCTGGCCGGCACTCTGACCGCCAGCGCCACGCCTTGGCTGGGCGAGCATTATGGCTGGTCCTCCGCCTTCCTGGTGGGGGCGGGTTTCGCCCTGGCAGGGGCGGTGGCCTGGCTTATGGTCAATGCCAGCGCCCGCCTGCATCATGAAGACCAGATACAGGTTGAGGGCTGATTGAGGGCCCCTTGAGCATTGCTTGAGAATGGGATGCTGCCCTTTGCCGCCGATTTGGGCTAAAGCAGCGGCCATGAAACGCCTGTTCCTTGCCCTGGCGCTGCTGTGCGCCGCTTTTCCCGCCCTGATTGAACGCAGCGGGGCGCAGGAGATCGACCGCGCCCCCAAGGTGCAGGCGCGGCTGGTGGCTGAAGGTGAGGCCAAACCCGGCGCCAGCGTCTGGATCGCACTGGAAGAGGTGATCCGGCCAAGCTGGCACACCTACTGGATCAATCCCGGCGACGCCGGCAATCCCACCACCATCGACTGGACGCTGCCTGCCGGCTGGAAGGCGGGCGAGATCGTCTGGCCCCGGCCCAAGCGGCTGCCGGTGGGGCCGCTGATGGATTACGGCTATGAAGGCAAGCTCTGGCTGCTGACGGAAGTGTCGGTGCCCGCTGATGCCAAGCGCGGCGAAACGGTGACGTTGAAGGCGGCGGCGAGCTGGCTGGTCTGCCAGCAGGTCTGTGTGCCGGAAGACCGTGCGCTGGATGTGACGGTGAAGGTCGGCAGCGGCGCCATCGACATCGCACAGGCCAAGAATTTCGCGGCGGCACGTTCGCTGTTGCCGGTGGCGTCGCCCTGGCCGATCACTTTCAGTGCCGCGCCCAATTTCGACCTGTATGTCGCCGCGCCTGCGCTGGCGACGGCGCACCCGAAAGCCGCCGAATTCTATCCGTTGGAAAGTGGCATGGTGAAAGGCGCGGCGCCGCAAACGATGGGCTTCGCCAAGGATGGCCTGGTGCTGCGCCTGACGCCCGGCAGCAAAACGGCGCAGGCCAAGGCGTTGACCGGCGTGCTGGTGCTGACCGGCAGCGACGGGGTGGTGCAGGCGCTGAATGTCAATGCGTCGCCCGGTGCCGTGCCGGTTGCGGATTTCGCAGTGCCGGCTGCCGGTGAGGGCGAGATCGCGCCCGGGGCGCTGCCGTTGTGGCTGGCGCTGGTCTTCGCCGCCATTGGCGGGCTGATCCTCAACATCATGCCCTGCGTGCTGCCGATCCTGGCGATGAAGGCGCTGGCGATGGCGCGCCATGCCGGCAGCGAGCGTGCTGAAGTGGTGCGCGAGACGCTGGCCTATAGCGTAGGCGCGGTCGTCAGTTTCTTGGCGCTGGGGCTGATGCTGGTGTTGCTGCGCGCGGGCGGCGCGGCGGTGGGATGGGGCTTCCAGTTGCAGTCGCCCATCGCGGTAGCGGGCTTTGCGCTGCTGGTCTTCGCGGTGGGCCTCAACCTGTCCGGTGTGTTTGAAGTCGGCAGCGTCACGGCGGGCGAAAGCCTGACCCGCAAGAGCGGTCCGGCGGGCGCCTTCTTCACCGGGGTGCTGGCGGTGGCGGTGGGCGCGCCCTGCACCATGCCGTTCGGCGCCGCCGCGCTGGGCTTCGCCCTGACGCAGGGCGCGGCGACGGCGCTGCTGGTTTTCCTGGCGCTGGGGCTGGGCTTCGCATTGCCTTTCATGATCCTGGGCCTGGTGCCCGGTGCGTTGGCCTTTGTGCCCAAGCCGGGGTCGTGGATGCTGCGCTTCAAGCAGTTTCTCGCCTTCCCGATGTATGCGGCGGCGGCCTGGCTGGGCTGGGTGCTGGCGGTGCAAGCGGGCGTCAACAGTTTGATCTTCCTCTTCGCCGCGCTGGTGATCATCGCGCTGGCGGCCTGGCTGTGGAGCGTGACGCGCGATCTGGCCACGCGCGGGCGCGTCACCGGCACGGTGGCGGTGATCCTGCTGCTGCTGGCCGCGCTTGCCGCGGTGGCGCAACTGAAAAATGCCGCGCCGCAGACGGCGGCGGTTTCCGGCGCGCTGAAGAATACCGAACCTTACAGCGCCGCGCGGCTGGCGGAATTGCGGGCGCAAGGCCGGCCGGTCTTTGTCGACGCCACCGCCGCCTGGTGCATTTCCTGCCTTGTCAATGAACAGACCTCGCTGTCGCGCGAAGCGGTGCAGAAAGCTTTTTCCGACAAGAAGATCGCTTACCTGGTGGCGGACTGGACAAACCGCAATCCGGAAGGCACCGCGCTCCTGACGGCGCATGGCCGCGCCGGACCGCCGCTCTATCTCTACTATGCCCCGCATGCCTCAACACCCGCGGTGCTGCCGCAGGTGTTGACCGAGTCGATTGTCTTGAACGCGATTCAGTGACGCCTAGTATTTGTGCGGCGTAACCTTGCCGTCCTTGACCTGCTTTTCCGCTTCCTTGACGGCATGCGTATCGGGGGTCGGCGACTCGCTTTCGCGGTTCACCGGCGCGCCGATGGCATGGTTGCCGCCGGAATAGGAAGGCGGGTCCGAAGCCGGAAAGGAATCCTCCACCTGGTGGTCGATCTTCTCTTCCTTGGTTATAGCGGGTTTGCGCCGCAATGCCGGGTCGGGCATCTTCGGTGCGGGCGTCTCGTGCAGCTGTTGCGATGCCATCGTCAACTCCATTGCTCTCAGTGTCCGGGAAGGGTGGTGAGAAGATTGGGAAACAACCCGATCAGCCCGATGAAGATCAGGTAGAGCGCGATCAAATAGCTGAGCAGGCGCGGCAGGATGAGAATGAGAATGCCCACCACCAGCGCCACCAGCGGCTGAATCACGACCAGACTGAGCATCGATCAGGTTCCCTTCGCCCGTTCCCGGAAGGTAACGCGCGAAGCGGATAGGCGGTGGCAGAACGCGGAACTTTTTCCCTAAGAAAAAGGAACCCGGCGTGGCCGCCGGGTTCCCGTTTCGGGACCGGGCCCTTACGACTGTGGGCGCCGGTGCTGGTCGTTCTGGCTGTCACGGCTCTTCTGGTCGCGGTCCTGATTCTGCTGCGACGGCTGGCGCTGCTGCTGGCCAGCCTGCTGTCCGGATTGCGGCTGCTGCTGGTGCTTCTGCTGCGCGCCGGAGCCGGGATTATGCTTGTTGCTCATGGGATCGATCCTTTGGGGAGGTTGTGCCCGCCAGTCCCTTGTATGAACCCACCCCTGGCGTCTCCGTTCCGAAGAAACCCGGGCTCTCATTCTGTTGCTTCGCGCGTGCAGCAATTCGCGCCATGCCCACAAATCAGGCTTTGTCGGTGATGGAACTGGCGGCTAAGCTGAAGAAAATCGTTTTCGGGGAGGGTGCATGAAGCCGCTGGTCTGGACAGGATTGCTGCTGGCCGCTTTTTCGCCCGCCATTGTGCTGGCGCAGCCCATCGGCATGACCCTGCCGGAGGATCCCTACACGGCCTCCAGCCCGCTTTCTCGCGTGCATGTTCCCCTGGCCGAGCGCATCGCCCACACCGATCCGGCCAAGATGCGCGCCATGCCGTCGGTCCATAACGGGTCGGGGCCGATGAACTATTACCCGCTGTTCAGCGATGCCGGTCCCAGCGACGGCAAATTCAACCTGGGTGTCAACCTGCATTTCCTGCATCGCGGCTACCTGCCGCCGGGCGGTGGCATCGGCGAGCATTTCCACAATTTCTGCGAAGAGATGTTCGTCATCTTCAATGGCGAGGCGGAGTATTCCATCGACAGCCGCATGTCGGTGCTGAAGACCGACAGCGCCACGGGCGCGGTGGCGCGGCTGGGCCACAGCCACGCCATCACCAACCAGTCGAAAGAGAATGTTCAGTGGATGAACATCAATGTCGATCTGCTGCCCAGACATTACGACGCCACCAACATGGATGACGGCCGTGTGGGGGCCCAGAAGGATGCCATTCCGCAATTCATTCATATGGACCTGTCGCGCAGTCTCGACCGGCCCGTGGACAATTTCATGGGCGGCAAGGGCACGGTGCAGTTCCATCGCGGCCTCAATCCCGCGGAGTTCTATTCCACCTGGTCCTATGTCGATCATCTGCTGCTTCCGCCCGGCACCAGCGTCGGCCCTGAGACCAAGAAGGACATGGCCGAGGTCTATTACGTGCTGAATGGCGAAGGCACCGCCACCATCGGCGGCGAGACCCTGCCCATCCACAAGGGCGACGCCATTCCGGCGGCGCTGGAGGAAAGCCGCGCCTTCGCCCAGACCGGCGCCGCGTCGCTGGAATTCATGATCATCGGCATCGCCCGCAGCCAGAACGCCAAGCGCGATTATATGCTGTCGCCCACCGGCATGGCCGGCGTGGCGCGCGGCGCCGTTGGGCGTGGCCCGGCTCAAGGCGGCCGGGCAAACTGAAACCCCGGACAAACGGGCGATACAAACGGGCGCTACAAACGCCAGGAAACACGAACACCGTATCCCAGGAAGGAACGAAAGCATGCGTAATGACGAGAAGAAGATCAGTCTGTCGCGCCGCGGCATCATGGGGCTTGGCGCCGCCATCGCCGCCGCGGTGCCGTTCGCGGTCAGGGCGCAAGCGCCGGCGACGCCGCCGGCCGGCGGCGCGCCCGCCGCTGGTGGCCGTGGCGCCGGCGGCCCGCCGCGCCTGACGCCGGGCGGCAGCGGCCCGATCAAGGTGCTGTTCATCACCAAGTATCACCCCTTCGACCGCGAGAATCTGTTCCTCGCCTTCGACAAGATGGGCGACGACATCACCTGGACCCATGTCGAGCATCCCGCTGCCGAAGCCTTCTTCGATCCCAAGCTGGCGGCGCCCTATGACGTTCTGATGTTCTATGATGCGTATACCGGCCGCGTGCAGAAGCCGGGCGCCACGCCCGATGCCCGCCCGATCACCAGCTATGATCCGCCGTCGCGCGAGCTGGTCGCCAACTTCAAGCGGCTGCTGCAGAACGGCGACAAGGGCTTCGTCTTCCTGCATCATGCCATCGCGTCATGGGTCCATAGCTGGCCGGCCGGCGTCAACGGCTCCAACGCCTATGTCGAAGTGATGGGCGCCGCCGCCGACTGGGGCACGCCGATCAAGAACATTCGCGGCGTCGATTATCCCGCCTCGGGCGCCAAAGGCGGCAACCCGCAGCACATCACCGTGGTGGACAAGGCCCATCCCATCACCCAGGGCGTCGAGGATTTCGACATCACCGACGAATCCTATCTCTGTCCCATGTTCGAGGATTCGGTGCATCCCCTGCTGCGCAGCAACTTCATGCCGACGGCAGCGGCTTTCGCCAACCGTGGCCCCGCCATCGCCAGCCATCCGCCGGGCAGCAACCTGACCGGCTGGGTCAAGACGGCGGAACGCTCGCCCATCGCCTATATCCAGCACGGCCATGACAATACGGCGTGGAGCAATCCCGCCTGGGCCAAACTGGTGCTGAACGCGATCAAGTGGGCGGCGTCGCCGGAATCCAAGGCCTGGGCGCACGCCAACCCGAAGAAGATATTCGTCTGATGAAATCGCTTTCGGCTTCCTTGGGTCTCTTGCTGCTGGCCGCGCTGCCGGCGCAAGCGGCCAACATCACCGCCCGCGATTGGGGCACCACCGCCAAGGGCGAAACGGTGCAGCTTTTCACCCTGAAAGGGCGGCACGGGCTGGAAGCGCACATCACCAATTTCGGCGGCGTGATCGTCGATCTTCTTGTCCCCGCCAAGGGCGGCAGGAAGATCGACGCCATGCTGGGCTATGACGATTTCAAGAGCTACGAGAAGGGCGGCGTCTATGGCGCCATCATCGGGCGCTATGTCGGGCGTATCAGCAAGGGCGGCAGCTTTCCGTTCGAAGGCCGCACGGTGCAGCTGCAGAAGGCCAATCCCGCCGCCAAGTTCGTCATCCATGGCGGCACCGCCGGCTTCCAGAAGAAGCTGTGGCATGCCGAGATGGTGGATGGGCCCGAGCCCAGCCTGATCCTGACAGTCTCCAGCCCCGATGGCGATGGCGGCTATCCGGGACACCTGATCACCACCGTCACATACACGGTGACGAAGAACAACGAACTGAAGCTGGATTACAGCGCCGTCTCCACCGGCCCCAGCATCGCCAACTTGACCAACCACGCCTATTTCGCGCTGCAGGGCGAGGGCAATGGCGATATCTCCAAACAGACGCTGCAGGTCTTCGCCGACCGCTTTCTGCCGCAGGATGCCGACAACCTCGTCACCGGCGAGATCAGCAGCGTGAACGGCACGCCGTTCGATTTCCGCAAAGCCACGGTGCTGGGTCCGCCCATGGCGTCGTCCGACCCGCAAGTCACCATGCGCGGCGGCCTGGATATCGCCATGCTGATCAACGGCAAGGCGGGGGCGCTGCGCCCGGCTGCGGTGCTGACCGATCCGGGCACCGGTATCGTGATGACGGTTTCCACCACCCAGCCGGCGCTGCAGCTTTACAGCGACAATGTCGGCCGCGCTTCTGTCGGCAAGGGCGGCAAGAGCTATGGCAATCACTTCTCCCTGAGCCTGGAGACCGAAGGCTATCTCGACGCCGTGAACCATCCGGATTTCCCCCAGGCCGAAGTGCGGCCCGGCAAGCCGCTGCACGAGGTGACGGTATTCCACTTTGGGTTGACAAAATAAGACCGGCAAAACAGGTCTGGGGCCCAGATGTTGGGGTTGTCCCCAGTCGGGACGGTAAATTAAGCAATAAAATAGCGGCCCCTTGCGCCGGTTCCGGAAAGATTTAACGTTATTGGCGGGTCAAACATGTGCGCTCAACGGCGCCGGCTGGGGATATGGATATGAGCGACAAGCTGGGTGACAAGAGTTCGGAAGGTTCGCTGTTCATCGGTACCGGCGTGACACTGAAGGGCGATGTCGATGTGCCGGGCGCCGCCTCGGTGGACGGCAAGTTTGAAGGCACACTCAAGGCCAAGACCCTGATCGTGGGCCAGACCGGCCATGTCTCCGGCCAGATCAGCGTCGAGACTGCCGAGATCGGCGGCATGGTCGAGGATCATCTCACCGTCCGCAACCGCCTGGTGCTGCGTTCCAGCGGCAGCCTGTCGGGCACCATCGCCTATTCCAAGATCATGGTTGAAGAGGGCGGCTCCATCACCGGCACCGTCGAGATCATGGAAAAGAGCGCTTCGGTGCAGGAGCCGGAAGCCAAGGTGGTGCAGTTCCACCAGAGTGCCGAGTAGCGGTTTTGCGGCCTTCGGGCCTGGGCTCGCGGAGCGGCTGGCGAACCGATGAAGTGTGATTTCACCGCCCTGCGCTTGCCGGAAAGCGACGCCGAGATCGACGATTTCGACTGGAAGGCGTTTCCACCGGCCGTCGCCAGCCGCAAAAGCAATTTCTTCCTGATCGTGGACGCCTCGACCGGCCTCGGCGGCAAGGTCGTGACCTGGACCACCTTCATCCATGGCCAGGTCGACGGCATCCTTTTCGCCGAGCATGTCACGGTGGAGGAAGGCGGCATCGTCAAGGGGCGTGTCTTCTGCCGAACCATGACGGTGATGGGAAAGGTGGAAGCCGATGTGGTCTGCGACACGCTGCATGTGCGCGGGCAGGGCGTGCTGTCGGGCTCGGTGCGGCACAAGTCGGTGAAAATCGAAGGCGAAGGCCAGGTCACCGGCAGTTTTGCCTGCCGCAGCCGCAAGCCGGATGGCCGCCGCGCCGCCGCCGGACGCTGATCCCAGGTCAGGCCGGCAGCAACAGCCGCGCCAGCGCGGCGTTCTTCTGCGTTAGGTCCGCCAGCGTGTATTCGTCCAGCACCGCCAGATAGGCCTGCAGCGCCCGCGACAGCACGCCCCGGAGGCGGCAGGGACCGGAGACGGCGCAGCGATCGGTCTTCGGATCGAAGCATTCCACCAGGATGAAATCCTCCTCGGTCCTGCGCACCACATCGCCCAGCCCGATCTGGCGCGGCGGACGCGCCAGGCGCAGGCCGCCGCCCCGGCCGCGGACCGTTTCCAGGAAGCCGTGACGGCCCAGTTCGAAGGCCACTTTCATCAAATGGTTGCGGGAAATGCCATAGGCCTCGGCCACCTGCTGAATGGTGACGAGTTCCCCCGGGCGCAGCGCCGCATACATCAGCAGGCGCAGGCTGTAGTCGGAATAGACGGTCAGGCGCATGCGGCGGTGTGCCTCCCCTGAAAGATATATCCTTGATATTGCTTTCAGGGCCTGCGGGCAATAGCGTTTCGTGTCATGAACGAGCCGCACATCGACGAGACGATGATCCGGAGGCTCTGGCGCGCCTTCGCCGCCAAGGTGCGCGCCGACGCCGGAACCGGGCCTGACTTCGTGCGGGCGGCGAAGGTGCTGGGCGCCGTCCTGCTGCTGGGCCTGCTGACACTGCTGGCGCTGCCGCCATCCTCGGCGCAGGAACCGCCGCCCAGCAACGTGGTGGAAGCGCTGCAGAAGGCGCTGGACGCCGGCACCGCCACCCTGCCATTCGCCACGGACGGCCATGGCTATGTTCCGGGCCTGCTGCAGGCCCTGCATATTCCCCGCAATTCGCAGCTGCTGGTTTTTTCCGCCAGCAGCCTGCAGTTCGACCGCATCGGCCCGAAGACGCCGCGCGCGCTTTATTACCAGGACGATGTCGCGCTGGGCACGGTGCTGGACGGCAGGCTGATCGAAGTGATGGCGGCGGACCGCGACACCGGCGTCGCCTTCTACACCATCGACACCGCCCGTGCCGACAAGCCCCGCTTCGAGCGCCGCACCAGCGAATGCATGATCTGCCACGGCTTCGCCAGCCGCTGGGCTTCCGGCATGATGGTGGCCAACATGGACACCGGCCCGGACGGCAAGCCGCTCAATCTCGATCCCGCCCATATCTTTCGCCTCACCGATGACCGCACGCCGTTCGAGGAGCGTTATGGCGGCTGGTATGTCACCGGCCAGACCGGCGCGA
>Ga0316227_1001824_pt1 | contig 21181 bp, 17 predicted proteins | sample TBH18019metaG_FD_206012 | JGI IMG/M metagenome (GOLD analysis project Ga0316227, IMG submission 206012) | Freshwater microbial communities from Trout Bog Lake, Wisconsin, USA - TBH18019 | ecosystem: Environmental > Aquatic > Freshwater > Lake > Hypolimnion/Profundal zone | place: USA: Wisconsin... | reverse complement strand
CGGCGTGAGTTGGAGAATCCCTCGGCAGGAATGGAATTGGATCATCCTGGCCATCATGGCGGTCTGGAGCGCCGAGGCTATGAATACGGCTTTCGAGTTCCTGGCCGACGCGACCACCCCGGCGTTCCATCCCCTTGTGGGCAAAGCCAAGGACGTTGCCGCCGGGGCGGTGCTAATTGCGGCGCTGGGATCGCTGGCCATTGGGGTCGTGGTCTTCGGCCCACATGTGGTAAAGATATGATGCCTTCGGGACTTGGACCGCCGGGTTGCTGCAGTTGGAGTCCGCCTTTGGCCGCCCCGGCCATACCGCCCAAGGAAGCGAGAAAAGTACGACTCGCTCTCCCCACGCCTCCTGATCCTTCCGCTCACCCCACGCCGCGATAGTTTTGTGGAACTGAACACCGGCATCTGTGCCCATCTGTGTGCATCTGTGGCTACCTCTTCTCTTCCTCTTGTTTTTGGACTGTCCAACCCCGTCCCCAAACCCCGCTCGATGCCAAGAAACTTCGCCTGACCTATTGACAACGCGCAATTTCTATGTTAGGTATATGTTATATAGTCGTCATCTCGGATGTACTCATGTCTGCCGCCACCCAACCGTCCTTTGCCACCGCTGCCGGCAACCAGAACTGCGCTCCGCCAGACAAACTGCCCGCCAGGCCATGCCCAGCCAGAGGACCATCCGCTGTGCTAACTGCGAACTCCCCATCCGCTTCCACCCTCTCCAACTCCGTGGCCTCTGGTACTGGTTCCTACCCATCCCTAACTTGGGAAATACGCCCAACTCTGCAAAGTCTGACCAAGTCTGGGAAATTCCCTCAAAAATGCCATTTCGTACCACACAATTGTGTGAACATAGTAGAGATAGTAAAGATGGGTGAACAAATTGATCCCCAATTCAAGCCTCAACGACCTCGGATCTCTCACCCCGCAGTTGCAAAACGTATAACTATGACAAATGTGGAAAGTATGGCCAATTCGCTCAAAAACAGGCTTTTGTCCCATTTCGTTCTGTTGCCATCGCGCCAGTTTCCGCCTCAACTTCTTTGGCTGGACAGATGCGATTGATTTAGGCCCGAAGAGGTGACATTCACCAAATAATTTGATCTTCATGGCTTGGGCTGGATATAGGAGCATGGATGCCAAGAACCCCTCGCCCTGTCCGCCGCCTGCGGATTTGCACGCGCCCAGCCTGGGGCCGCAGAGTTTTCCCCTTGTAACGCCAACAATCCCATGGGACGATGCTATTAGATAATGGAGCCTTGCTATGAGCAGTCTGCCCCGGCATCCCGCGTACCTGCTGATCGAAGATCAGCTTGACGCCATCGGCCAGCGTTACCGCGTGCAGCGGATTGTGCGCGGGGTCATGCTGTTCGTTGTCTGGGCTATAGTCGCCTGCGTCGCCGGTGCCATACTCGCCGACCGTCTTGCCGCCGTCGCCGGTGGGCCAAGCCACTGGTTGCGCCTGGTCCAGGCGGTCTGGATGGTCTGGCTGATGGCCAGTGGGCTTTATTGGGTCGCACGACCACTGATACTGCGTCCGCGGCCCCTTGAGGTGGCCCAACTTGTCGAAACACGCGTTCCCGGCCTGCACAACGGACTGACCAACAGCCTTCTCCTGGCCCGCCGTGACGATCTGGCTAATAGTCCCTGGCTGCCGCCGATCTTTCAGGAGATCCTCGGCGCCACCCACGACAAGCCTCTGGCCCAAGCCGTGCGGTTTTCCGACCTGCGGCCCATGGGGGTTCGTCTGGCTTTCATCCTGGTGCCTATCCTGGTGCTGGCGCTGGTGCCTTCGCTGGGGCGCATCCTCCGGCATGGTTGGTCGCAGATGCTCCATCCCACGGCATTTGTTCCGGCGGTTGGGCTGGTGCGCGATATCGAGGTTCAGCCCGGCGACATCACCCTGGTTTGCGGCCAGCCCCTGGAAGTGACGATCATTGCCCGCGGCGGGGACGCCAACCAGATTCCCGATGCGGCGCTTATTTTCGCAGGCGCCAAACTCAAGCCGGCCCGGCTGCTGGGCAGCGCCATCACCGAAAGCAGCGCTGCTCCCGGCGTGGCGCAGACCAGGGCCATCCGCTACAGCTATCGGGTGGAGCATGTCGATGCTCCCATGCAATATCGCGTCGAAGTGGCTGGCACCCAGAGTCCGTTTTTTAGCGTCAACATCGTGCGGCAGGTGAAGCTGCAACAGCTAAACCTCGAAATCGCGGCGCCGGCCTACACCCGCCTGCTGCCGCGAAGCCTGGTCCTCAAGCCCGATGAGCTGGAAAAAACGCCGGTTATCGTTCTCCAGGGCAGCCGGATCGAGCTTTCGGCGATCGTCGATGTCCCGGTGCGGGCGGCCATGCTCCAGGTGGGCGATACGGCGCCGGCGGCCATGGCCGTTTCCCAGGCCGGCCAGCGGTTCACCGGGTCCATGACCTTGATTGACGATGCCGATGTCTGTGTCCTGCTGACCGAGGGCGCCGGCCAGATCATCGCCACGGTGCCCCAGAGCAAGTGGACCATCCACGTCACGCGGGATATGCCGCCGTCAATAGAGATGATCTGGCCCACTCAGGATACGTCGGTGGCGCCCAATGCGGCTATCAAGGTGCATGCCCGCCTTAAGGATGACTACGCGGTCTCCGAGGCGCAGGTACTGCTGGCGACCAGTGCCGATGTCCCGCTGGCTCCCGTCGCCACCCTGCATTATCCGCAGTCCGGCTCCGGTGCGGCGGCCGGCGCCGATGGCGTCGAACTGGTTCAGGCCATCGATCTGGGCGCCGAACTGCGCAAGCACGGCACCACGATTAGGGTGCAGGTAACGGTCGTCGACAATCGCGATCTGAGCGGGGTCATGAAAGACGGGGGAGCGCAGCGTTTCGCCTCCCAGATTTACGAAATCCGCCTGCGCGATCCGCAGGTCCTGGCCAAAGAGGAGAAGGAAAAGACCGACAAACTGCGCCGGCGTTTGCTGGAGTTGCTCAGACAGCAGCAGGACCTGCACGTGGCCGCCCTGGCCTTCAAGGCCGGCGGCGATGCCAAGAGCGCGCTGGCGCCAATCATTGCCGGGCAGACCGATCTGCGGGCCAAACTGCAGAACACCGCCGAGACCTTCGAGTTCGAGACGGATACCCGGGTCATCCAGAAGACGCTCATGGTGCTGGCCTTGAATCCTGGCAAGGAAGCGGTTGACCTGGCCAGTTCCATCGCCACCGAGCCTTTGGAAAAGGAGCAGCGCAAGCTTGCGGACGACTTGCAGACCCGGCAAAGGCGGATCATCGCTACGCTCGAAAGCCTGCTGGCGCTGCTTAATGCGGCGCCCGAGCCGACGACTATGCCCACCAGCCGCGAAAGCGGACAGATCCCCGGCAAGAAGGAAAGCCTCGAAAAACTCAACGAGGCCTTAAAGCAGTTCCTCAAGGAAGAACAGCGCATCCTCGATCAGACCGCCAGCCTGGCCAAGAAGCCGGTCGACAACTTCGATGACAAGGACAAGAAGCTCATGGAGGAGCTCAAGCTGGCTCAGGAAAAAATGGATGCTTTCATGGAGCAGAAGCTCTCAGATTTCTCCAAGAACGCCGAACAGGACATGTCCAACGCTTCGTTGCTGAAGGATCTGATGAGCGTCTACAGCGAAGTCACCATGGCCAAGGACGCCTTGAACAAGCAGGCGGTGGAGATCGCCGTCGCCGCCGAGGAGATGGGGTTGGAAAATGCCAAAGAGCTGCAGAGCAACATCGAAAAGTGGCTTATGAACGAGCCGGACCGACAGAACTGGCAGCAGGAAGACCCCATTGGCAAGAACGACACCCCCATGCCCGAGTTGCCCAAGGAACTGGAGGATATGGTCGGCGAGCTGATGGAGCAGCAGGAGGACCTCTTTCAGGAGATGGAGGATGCCAACGCCAACTGGACGGATTCGATGGACAAGGGAGTCGGCTGGGACGCTGCCGATGGTCCCATCGCGGACATGAGCGCCAAGGGCGTGACCGGCAACCAGCTTCCCAACGATAACGAGATGGCCGGGCGCAGCGGCGAAGGCCGGCAGGGCAAGAGCCAGGGCGAATTCGTCGGCGACAGCGCCCAGGGCAAGGGCGGTCGCAACACGCCCACGCGGCTGGACCCCACGCCGTTCGCCAAGGGGCAGATCAAGGACGAAAGCAAGGATCCCACCGGCGGCGCTACCGGCGGCGGCAAGCTCAGTGGCCAGGGCGGGGCGGGCCTGGAAGGTCCGGTCGGTCCCAAGCAGAAAGAGGAGATGCAACGCCTGGCCCAGAAGCAGGCCGAGTTGCGCAACAACGCCGAACGGCTTAATCTCCAGTATCAGCTCAGCAAATACGACAACTTCAAGATGCTCGAGGCCGTCGGCCTGATGCGGCGGGTGGAATCGGACATCGCGGCCAATCGTTACCAGATGGCCATGCGCCGCAAGGACGTGCTTTTGGACAAGCTGGACACCAGCCACCTGTTGCTCGATGGACGCATCCACGTGCAGCAGGACACCACTCCCTCCGGCAACGCCAGGATGGAACAGGAAATTAATGATGCCATGAAGGGTGAACTTCCCGCCGCATGGACCGAGGCCCTGAAGCAGTACTACAAGAAGCTGGCTGCGGAGTGAATGGCATTCATGTCCCCATTCCCATCGCGGCCAATTACAGGATGTTTGGCGGTCATGACTGTGCTGCCACAGCCGGTTTGAAGTCAACCGTCCCATCGGCCTCACTGACGCTTATCTCCGGCCGCGCTGCCTTCACCGCCGCGCTGATGGCGGCAATCCACTTTTTCCGTTTGTCTCCGAATCCCGTGGCGGCCACCCGGAACAGGGAACCATCCGCCGTCTTGAGCTTGAAAATGATGGAACGCCCGGTGTCACATTCGATTGAGGCCAGGCTGCTTAAGGCGACTGCGAACACGATCTTCCGCCGCAGCAGCATGACGAAGATCCAGATCAACGGTCCCCAGGGATAATAACGCCGCTTTTTGCAGGCCACGAACCTGGAGGTGGTTAGAAAAACCGTGCATTCCTTGACCACCGATTGTCCTTTGGCTGCGGCCTTCATAGTGTCCCATACGCCCAGGGGGTCCCCAACGTAGTATAAGATGTTTCCCTTCTTCAGCACCTGTTCGCCCTTTTCCAGCTTGAACTTTTCCATTGATCCATCCTCCAAACAATTGTCTCTGTTCCATGCGGGGCATCCCGAGACGCCCACGGCGGGATTATAGCCTGTCATTTGACAAAAGAGACGAGAAAATGCAGACCAGAACCATGGAAGAAGGCGAGCCTTCTCCTTGCGTCTCTCTATGCTTTGCCGCGCGGTCACAGCTCCGCCGTGACCCACGCCACTTGATTTCCCTCTTGCCAGCGACTAACCACTACTCCATGCCCATCGTCACTCTCGCCAACCTCGAAAAGACCTTCGGACCCCGGATCATCTTCCAGGATCTGAACTTTTCCATTGACCGCGGCGAGCGCGTGGGGCTGATCGGCGCCAATGGCAGCGGCAAGACCACGCTCTTCAAGGTCATCACTGGCCAGATGGCCCTTGATAACGGGATCGTGGCCGTCGCCAAGTCCGTCAAACTGGGCATGCTCCCCCAGGATCCGGTTTTCGAGCCGGCCAACACCGTCATGGATGAAGCCGAACTGGCCTTTGCGGATCTGCATCGCCTTTCCCATGAACTGCGCCAGATCGAGCACGAAATGGGCGGCCACAGCGGCGCGGAACTCCAGAAAATTCTCCGGCAATACCAGGAGATTCAACACGAGTTCGAGTTGGCCGGCGGCTACGCCTTCCGCCATCGCCTGGAAGCCACCCTCCAGGGCGTGGGGCTGCCCCCCGAGACCTGGGATCAGAACGTGCAAACCCTCTCCGGCGGCCAGGCGTCGCGCCTGGCCCTGGCCGGACTGCTTATGGCCGATTGCGACGTTCTCCTGCTCGATGAACCGACCAATCATCTGGACCTGGCCGCCATCGAATGGCTCGAAAACTACCTTCTGGATTTCAAGGGAGCCGTCCTGATTATCAGCCACGACCGCTATCTGCTGGATCGCCTGGCCACGCGCATAGTTTTTCTCGCCCGGGCCCGGCTCAGCACCTATCGGGGCAATTACAGCGCCTTTATGGCTCAGCGTCAGACCGAAGAACTCAGCCAGCAGCGGCAGTTCCAGGAGCAGCAGGCCGACATCGACAAACAAAAGGAATTCATCCGCCGGTTTGGCGCTGGCCAGCGCAGCAAGGAAGCCAAGGGCCGCGATAAGCGCCTGCAACGCCTGCTCAAGAGCGACGCCATGATCGACGCCGTCGAGTCGCGCAAGACCATCAGCCTCTCCATGAACACCAGCCAGCGGGCCGGCGACCAGGTTCTGGGCTTAAACGACCTCTGCAAAGCATATGGCGACCGCCTTTTGTGGAAAGAGGTATCTCTGCGCGTGACCCGCGGCGAGCGCATCGGCATCATCGGCCCCAACGGCAGCGGCAAGACGACGCTTCTGGAAATACTGCTGGGCCGCCGTCAGGCCGATTCCGGCCACGTGCGGTGGGGGGCCAATCTGGCCATCGGCTACTACGATCAGAAGCTCGATGACTTCGATCCCCAAAACAGCGTCATGGAGGAAGTCCGCGGCGATCGCCAGGTCAAGGACCAGGAGCTCCGCAATTTGCTGGCGGCGCTGCTTTTCCGCGGCGACGACGTACACAAGCCCATGGCGCTTCTAAGCGGCGGCGAGCGGGCCCGGGTGGCTCTGGCCCAACTCCTTATTGACAAGCCCAATGTGCTGCTGCTGGACGAGCCGACCAACCACCTGGACATCGACTCGCGCACGGCTCTGGAAGGAGCCCTGGGGCTATTCCCCGGGACGATCATCTGCGTCAGCCACGATCGCTATTTCCTCGACCGGACGGTGCGCCGGCTGCTGGTGCTGCAACCGCCGGCGGTGCTGGATTTCGAGGGAACCTACAGCGCATTCCTTGCCAAGACGCGGGTGGAGCAGGCCGAGGAAGTCCAACGCAAGCTCACCGTTAAGCGTGAGCGTGCCGCGGTGCCGCCGCCCCGTGCCGCCGCCCGCGCCGACAACCCGTATCTTCGTCCCTTCGGGCGCCTGAGCACGGAAGAATTGGAACAGACCATCACCAAAACCGAGATCGCCCTGGCCGAATGCCAGGACCAGTTTGCCGATGCCGGCTCTGTCCGCAATCCCTCCCATATTCAACGGCTTCAGGATGAATATGCGGCCCTGGCCGAAAAGCTCCAGCAGCTTGAGGCCGAATACTTCAACCGGGAACAATGAATCGCCCGTGCCTGAAATCGCGGCTACGTTCCAGTCTTATCCCACTTATACCCACCGGGCCGGAACGCCTTGAAACTTTTGTTGCCGGCGAACTGATCGCTGAGTTGCTCGATTTTGGCTACGTAATCCTTGTACTCCGGTGACGAGGGACTGCGGAAACCGTCGATGCCGACGACTATATAACCTTTGCCCCAGCGGGGCAGTTCGCGCTCAATAGTGCAGGGAATCTGGTGTTTGGCCAGAAAATCCACTGCCTCCTGAGCCATCTTTTCTTCCGGGTAGCTCTGCACCACAACATAATTGAGTCCCAGCGTCCGCTTGGCGTCCTGGACTACGAATGGAGCCGGCGGACGCGGTTCGTTGAGCGTCGACGTCCCGCCACCAGTGGTCGGAGGTGGGGAACCGGTAGCGCCGCCGGGACCGTTGATTATAACGGTTGGTTGACCATGGGTGTCGCGTCCATCAGCAATGGCTGAGAGGGGCGTCGTTTTGATCCCCAGCACTTCCGGGTGGGCCGGGCCGGCCTGGAGCGTCGGTGTCGAGGGCAGTCCGGTGGGCGCCGGGCCGATGCCGCGGCTGAGATGTTGTCCCACGACCACGGCCAGCCCCACGACCACCAGTACCGAGAAGGCGGCGATTACCGTGGTGGCATAGCTCATGCGCAGCGATACCTGTCGCCGTTCCGAATCCAGAGCGACGGCGATGGACTGGGCTCGCTCCGGCCGATGGTATAGCTGGGGCGGTTGTTCCTCGCGGGGAGCGTCCCTCTGCGTGTCGGGGATGGCGGCCGGCGCTAGATCGGGCGCCACGGCGGCCTGCAACGGCGGCGCCACGGCGGCTGCCGAAGGTTTGACGGCGCTGCCGTGACGGCGACCGAACCAACTGGCGATAGGGCCAAAGCTCGCATTCTGGGCGGATAGTCCCCGATTCGATTGCCGCGACTTGTTGATTACTTCGAATAGGGCGGTCGCACTTTTGTGTTTGGCCATCCGTGACCTCTTTCTACAGTGGCAAACCTTCTGGTTACGAAGGCTAACGCACTCGTCGGGTTGGACATGTCGCCAGTCCGCAGACGCCTCATGCCAAGGCGCCGTCGTCCCGATCCATCGGGCATCAATATAAGGTACGTTTTGGCCGTCATGCGGTCAAGTGAATATGCGGTCAATCGTCCTTGCGTTTTTCCGAGCGGTGGATCGACCACAAGACACGCATGACCAGGAACACCGCCAGCAGATACCCGGCGGCGCCGAGCAGGGGAATTCCCCGAATTCTTGGGGGAATATCGTGGATCCACAGCAGGGCCGAAGAAACCAGCAAGGCACTGGTGCACAGGCCGAATACCATGCGGTTGGCCGAGGTTTCCAAAGGCTTGTGCTTGACGCGTACGGCGAACTCGCCGCCCTGGAGCTGATCCAGGAGGTTGTTGACGCCGCGGGGAATGGACGCGGCCAGCAATTCCCAGTCCCGGCGCACGCGCCTGGCCTTACGCAGCCAAGTTTGGGGGGAATACTGCTGCAACACGAACTGGCGCCGAAACGGCTCCAGTAACTCGGCCAGATCGAAACCAGCGTTGAGCCCCTTGGCGGTTCCTTCCAGGACGATAAGGCACTTGATCAGCATGGAGAGCCGGCTGGGCAGAAAGAGATTGTATTCGTGCAGCATGCGCGTGATGGCGGTCAAGGCCCCCCCGATGTCGAACTGAGCGACCGCCTGTGTGCCATATTGGGCGAACACTTCCATGAGGTCGGCGCTCAGTCCGCTGCGGTCCAGGTTGGCCGGGGCCTTGCACAGCAGGGAGATGATCTCCGCCAGCCGGGGCGCATCGCGGTCGGCGGCCGCCAGCAGTATCTCCACGATTCCTTCGCGCAGATCATCGTCGATTCGGCCGACCATGCCGCAATCCAGGATTCCCACACGTCCTTTGGACATCACCAGGATATTCCCTGGATGTGGGTCAGCATGATAGAACCCGTCGCGGAAGATCATCTGCACGAAAACTCCGGCTCCCTGGCGGGCGATAGCCTGGCAGGCGATCTGTTTTTTACGCAGTCTATGGGTGTTCCCTACGTTGGTTCCCTGGAGCAGTTGCATCGTCAGCACGCGGCCGGTGCTCAGGTCGGGGTAGGGCCTGGGGAAAACCACGGTCTTGTCGGTGGCGAAGTTTTGGCGAAACTGCTGAAGACTCCGCATTTCCCGGCGAAAATCCAGTTCGCGCATCAACGTGGAGCGGAATTCCCGCACCACTGCGGCCGGCCGGTAGTGCTTGAACGTCTCCTGCCGTTCGGCTACCGCTGCCAGACTGGAGAGGATGTGCAGATCGCGGCGGATCGTGCCTTCGATGCCGGCATGCTGCACCTTGACGACCACCGGCCGGCCGTCGGGAAGCCGGGCCCGGTGGACCTGGGCTATGGACGCCGAAGCCATCGCCTGGTGCTCGAAACTGCTGAAGCATTCGCCGATGGGTCGGCCCAGTTCCCGCTCGATGGTCGCGATCGCCGTCTCGGCCGGCCTGGCGGGCGTGTCGCTCTGCAGACGTGACAGTTCGTGGGCCACCTCCGGCCCGACCAGGTCGGGACGAGTGCCCAGGACCTGTCCGAGCTTTATGAAGGTCGTGCCCAGGTCGGTCAGGGCCATGCGCATGCGCACCGGGAAGGGTTGATCTGTGAGAACCTGTCCGCTCTGGCTGGTGAGCATGCGGCGGGCCGGTTCCCAACCGGTGCCTTGCAGCCACTCCGCAAGTCCGTGCTTGATCAGCACCCGCGCCACTTCATATGCGCGGCTGACATCGCCTGGAAGATGCACAGCGGCCTGGATTTGCATGGGCTAAGCCGAAAACGGCGGCTAGCGAACGCCCGCCTTTCGGGCACGGCTCTTGGGGCTTTTCCTGCCTCCCGTGTCCGCGATCTTGGCGCCGTTCATGCGGTCGGCGACTATCGCCACCAGGTTCAGATTCTTGAGCATGGCGTGGACGGCGGAATTGCCGACCTTCTCCAGAGCTTTTTGTGCCTGGGTTGACCGCCGTTGCAGTTCCTTGACCAATCTGCGGCCCTCTGTTTCCGAGAGCTTGCATTGATCCACGAGCTCCTCGGCGGTCTTCTGGATAGTTTCCTTGGTCAGGCTCGCCAGCCCAAGTCCGCACAACAGAGCTTTGCTGATGAAATCACTCATAGAAGCTCCTTCGGGTGGTGTGGCCTTCTTTGTTGGCAGGCGCGTACTTCCCGGCATGCAAACGGTTGTTCGATGGTTTAGGCCCAACGCTTGCCAATCTAGAAAGCCACATCCAAGTGTTAAAACGCTCAAGTTGCTTACCGACGTGTATCATTAGCCATTCGCGTTTGCTGCAGGCTTCCGACGTCCAAAAATGCGCTGATAGCTTTCTTACATTATATGCGCGCCGTCTGTCCGGGATAGGCAAGAATTTCGTCGCATAGTGTAGGGCTCCTGGAGTATTTGTTGCACAGTTGCCGCAGACTGTGATTCAGTGGCAACGCGTCTGGATCGGCATGTTGCAAACCAACCTCACAATTATCAGTACGTAAATCGTTGCCAAACTAACGGTTAGGTTTTTTCTGAAAAACAGACGCATCCTGCGTACACGCGTCTATATCGTAGTGGGTTCACCCAAAGATCCGCCCCACAGAGTTCCGTCGTCAGTAAATTTCCAACTGTCGCTCCAGGCGACTTCCCACGGGTATCCGTCGGGGTCTGCAAAGTAGCCGCTGTAGCCTCCCCAACTGGCCAGTGCCGCCGGTTTGAGGATACGGCCGCCAGATTGTTCGGCCAGGCAGAGGATTTCGTCCACGGCCTGGCGGGTGCGGGTGTTATGGGCCAGGGTGATGCCGCCAAAGCCCGGGCTGCCGTCGCCAAGGCCTGAAGCGATGTCCTCAGCCAGTTGCTGGCGTGGGTAGAGCGCCAGTCGCACGCCGCCGGTTCTGAATATCGCCCATTTGGCGTCATCGGCGGCGGTGGTTGGAAACCCCAGTCCATCGCGGTAGAAGCCGATGGAGCGGCGCATGTCGGAGACGCCTAGGGTGATGATACTGACGCGCGGCTCGAATAGAGGTCTTTCATGTCGCATGTGACGCTTCCTGGCGCAATCGCATGGTCACGCCGCAAAACCGCCATAGGCGGCGAAATTCGTCGTGGGTGAGAGGGCGAGCCCCGTCCAGCGGGTCACCGATAATTACCTGGCGATCAGTGACCTTCAGGATCGTGATGTAATGATCGACCATCAAGCCGAATTTTATGACGGCGACGGTGGGGACGTCGCGGGGCAATTCCTCGATGGAACTGAAGTAGCGGTATTTGCAGATCAGGCCTTGGGCTGCGTAGTGCTGGCCAAGAGCGGCAGCCATGACGCCGGGCTGTGTGCCACCGGCGCGAGAGGTGTGCATCAGGATGGCCAGTTCGCCTTCTTCGCCAGCCAGGCCAAGTCTCCGCAAGGCGGTCACGGCGGCGGCCGGGCCGCACGTGTAGTCAGTTTGTTGGAGACAAATACCCTGGTTGTCCAGGCGGGTCTTAAGCCCCTCCAGTTGCGAACGGACCAGTGCCGGGTCAAGGAATGGCCACACCGCCGTGACTAGCATGAAGCAGATGGCGAACGCGCCGACCAGGGTGCGCTGACGCAGAGCGCCAAGTCGATCCAGTGGAGTGCAGAGAAGCATGGTGGTGAGGGGGGCCAGCAGGGCAAACTGCCGCCGGCCGGCCACGAGCCATGAAAACGGGGCCACAAATTCCAGCCGGGCATCGCGGCGAGCGGCGCCGATCATCAACACCAGCAGCAGCGGAAGAAAGAACCCGCCGAGCCACCAGCGGGAACGAAGCCGGGAGAAGGTCCAGCCGGCGCCTGCACCCAGCAGGCCTAGGAGCGTCACGGCAAAAGCTTCTATACAGGGATTCATGGTGTCTATTTTGACCCAGTTATCTCAACGCTCTGGCTTCTCTACTGGCGACCTGGCCCACTTGGCCGGCCGGTTGCCCATAAACGCCGCGATTCCTTCGGCGGCTTCGGGCGTGTGTCCAGCAGAAAGGTGGTATTCCAAGGCCAGGTCCAAGTCCACGTCGATTGGCCGCTGGCACATACCTACCAACTCCTGCTTGGAGCGTCTGACGGCGGTGGGGGAGCCACGCGCCGCCGTGAGGGCCAATTCCGCTATCATGGCATCGAACTTGGCCGCCCCGGCGACGTGGTTCAACAGTCCGATGCGCAGGGCTTCGGTGGCGACCACCGGCTGCCCCATAAGTACCAGCTCGCGCAGGATGTGGTCCGACACCTGCCTTCGCAGCAGGCAGGTCACCAGTGCCGCCACCAGCCCGCGATGCACCTCCGGGAAGATGATACGCAGATCATCGGTGGCTACCGCCATGTCGCAGGCGCAAACCAGCCCGGCGCCGCCGCCTATCGCTGTCCCCTGGGCCGCCGCAATGGTGATCAGCGGGCAGTGGCAGATCGTCTTATATAGCGACGCCAGCGCCTTTGCCGACCGTTCCATGCCACCGGCGATCGCCACCTCATGCAGATCCAACCCGGCGCAAAAGACCGGGCCGGCCCCGCGCAGTACCAACACTCTCGCGTTGGCGTCCTGGCCGGCCGCCTCCACCTCCTGGAGTAATTTGTCAATCAGGGCAACGCTCAAGGCGTTACGTTTGGGGCCGCGGTTCATGGTAAGAACCTTCACCCAGGGTCCTTGATGAGTTACCTCAACCAGTTCTGACGATGTTCCTGTTGGCGTCATTGTCATCTCCCTATTTTACATTGACTGTCGATGGCTTGCTCCCTCACCGGAGGGGAAATTATTCCCGGAGTGCCCATCGCGGCGCCGGGACGCCAATAGAGGGGCTCATGACGGTCATCGTGAACCAGCGCGGCAAAGTCTATCAGAAAGACCTGGGCCCACAGATCATTGAACTGGCACGGCAGATGACGGAGTACAATCCGGATAACAGTTGAGCGTCGGTTTAAGGATTGACAGCAGGAGCGAAAAGATAGGACGCATTCAATTGGTGACACCCGGCCTATTGCACAGTGTCAAACAATTAGACCTGTCATGTATTGTCTATGCCTCGGGTACCAGCATCCACCACCCTTTGCCATCTGGTTTCACTTTGCACAGTGGATTGCCCGGTTCGTGATCGAGGACCAGGAGCCAATCATTTTCGGCCACGGCCTGGAGAAACCAGCGGCGGGTGACTGTGCTGGTGTAGGGTTCGACGTCGTAGGCCAGGTTGTAGGCAGCGCCGACGTGAGCGGCGGTGGGGATAAGATCGGCGCCGAAGACCACTCCGCGGCCCCGCTCATCGAGGAAAACTATGGCCTGTTGACCCCAGGTGTGGCCAGGGATGCTGAAGACTTCAATGCCTGGTAGCACCTCTACTTGGCGATGGGCCAGCGCTAGCGATGGCGATTCATCACGCTTGGGATGGTATCCTGGAGCAAACGGCAGAGGGGCATCGACCAGATGCAGGCGATCGCGAAGGGGCAGGAGATTCTCGTGTAAATAGGTGCGGGTCATTACCGACTGGCCGCCGGTGGCGTCTTCCCATTCGCGTCTTTGCACGATCACCTTGGCGTTTGGGAAGGTGATCTTCACGCCTTCGCCTCCGTTACCTGGCGGCCAATTGGCCGTCTCGCCGGGTCTCAACCGCCGGGTCAAGCCGCCGACATGATCGAAATGCAGGTGACTGACGAAGACATGCTCGATTTGTTCACAGGCGCAGCCGGTTTTGGTTACCGCCTGGCCGACCGTATCGCCGGTGAGGCCGAAGATGGCGCGGTTCTTTTCGTCGAATTTGTCGCCGCTGCCGGATTCGATGAGAATGCGCCCAGCATTTTCCTGTCCGACGGCTTTCAGCAGCAGGCAGTTATGGGCCAGGGTGATTCGGCCCTGGTTATCGCAGGGGACGGTGCGGTTCCAAACTACGCGCGGCACCACGCCGAACATGCCCCCGCCATCCAGCAGCAGAGAGCCAGCACGCAGCAAAGACCAGCGGTAGTGGGTGGTAGTATCGTTCATGTTCTCAGGTCCTTGGCGCCGGCCAGTAGTTCCTGCGGATTCTGCAGTAGTTGGATAATCGCTTCCAGGGCTGCCGAGGCCGTGGCCCCATCGACCACGCGGTGGTCGGCGGCGAGGCTCAGGGGCAGCAGTTTGCCGACGCCGAGCATTCCGTCGCGGACGATAACACCGTCGCGGGCGCGTCCAATGGCCAGTATGGCCACTTCTGGATAGTTGATTATGGGGGTGGCGAAGCGGCCGGCAACAGCGCCGAAGTTACTCAAGGTGAAAGTAGATCCGGCCAGGTCTGCGGTCGCCAGCGTTCTGTGCCGCGCCCCATGGGCCAGGCCGGCGATCTTGCGGGCGATCTCCAGCACGCCTAGTTGCCGGGCATCGCGCAGCACGGGAACCATCAGGCCGTTGTCGGTATCGGTCGCGATGCCCAGGTGTACCGCCCGGTGTCGCAGGATTTCCTCCTGTTCATCATCTACCGTGGAATTGAGCACGCCAAAGCGAGGTTCGATATCGCCGGCAAGGAGTTGGCAGACCGCCGCGGCTACGAACGGCAGCAGACTGAGTTTCTCATTGGACGCCGCCGCCAGTTTCCGTCGCAGCACCTCCAGGGCCGTCACGTCCGCTTCGTCCATCACCGTGAAGTGGACCGCCTGGTTTATGCTGTGCCGCAGGCGCTGGGCGATGGTCCGCCGTATGCCCCGGAAGGCAGTGCGCACAGGGGAAGAGGCCGATGGTGGGGATGAGGCTGTTTGGCGGGTAGGCGTACTTCCAGGGTTCTCCTCGGCGTGCTTGGACGCCCCCGCGTCTGGGTCTACTTCTTGCCCTCGCCCATCCTCCCCTTTCGCCTGTGCTTGGGTCTCCACGTCTCTGCCGGTTATCCTCCCTCCGATTCCTGTTCCCGTGACCCGGCTCAAATCCACACCCAACTCGCGCGCCAATCGCCGGACGGCTGGCGCTGCCCGCACTTTATCGCCGCCGACACCTTCGGTCGTTCCTCCAAGGCTTCCCACGACCGTTCCGGCGTCGGTGCGTTCTTCTTCCGGTGTTTCTTTCCCGGGGGTCGCCAAACCCGCCGCCTCTTGTTCCGCTCCATCCCGATAGGTTACCAGCGGCGCCCCCGTCTTGATCATGTCTCCGGCCTTGCCATGGAGCACCGCAATGACCCCATCGCGCGGGCTGGGCACTTCCACCAGCGCTTTGGCCGTCTCCATCTTCGCCAAAACATCATTCTCGCGCACTGTCTGCCCGGTCTGCACACACCATTCGAGCAACTCCGCCTCCTCCAGACCTTCTCCCAGGTCAGGCAGGCAGAAATCATTCGGATTGATACCAACATCTCGCGACATAAATCTTCCTCTTCCGTCGAACGGCAACGATTTCCGGATCCGCTGCCTTCCTCACTCCTGCATTCTAGTACGCCACCACCTGCTTTAAGCTCTCCACGATTGTCTCCACGCTTGGCAGATACTCCTGCTCCATCTTGTAGTACGGCATCATGACATCATATCCTGCGACGCGTTGCACCGGGGCCTCCAGGTGCAGGAAGCAGTGTTCCTGGATCAGGCTGGAGATCTCCGCCCCGAACCCGCAGGTCAGTGGCGCCTCATGCACCACCACGGCGCGGCCGGTCTTGGCGACGGATTCGACTATGGTATCCACATCCAGCGGGCTGATGGTCCGCAGGTCGATGAGGTCGGCGCTGGTGTGTTCGGGAAGCTGGTCCAGTGCCTCCAGGCAGCGGAAGACCATGGCGCCCCAGGTGATGATGGTCACGTCGCTGCCTTCGCTGAGCACCTTAGCCCGGCCAATGGGGATGGTGTATTCCTCGCTGGGGACCTCCTCCTTGAAACTGCGATAGAGCCGTTTGGGCTCGAAGAAGATGACCGGGTCCTCATCGCGGATGGCGCTGATGAGCAATCCCTTGGCATCGTAAGGGCGGGAGGGGATGACGATCTTCAGCCCCGGCGTGTGGGCATAAACGGCCTCCGGCGATTCACTGTGGAATTCCGGGGCGTGAATGCCGCCGCCTATAGGCACGCGTATGGTCAGCGGGCAGGTTACGGCGCCACGGCTGCGATTGCGGCAGCGCGCCGCCTGATTGACGATCTGGTCGTAGGCCGCCCCCATGAAACCATCGAACTGAATCTCCGGCACCGGGTGCATGCCGGCCATTGCCAGTCCGATCGACACGCCGATTATGCCTGATTCGGCCAGGGGCGAATCGAACACGCGCTCGGGGCCGAATTTTTCCTGCAAGCCAACCGTCACCCGGAAAACGCCGCCGTTGGCGCCCACGTCCTCGCCCAGGATGATCATGGCGCGGTCCTTCTCCATTTCCTGCATCAGGGCGAGGTTTATGGCCTGGACCAGATCGAGTTTTGCCATGGGGGTTCTCTTTTATCAGTTTGTTGGTTGGGAAGAAGGCACGTTTTCCACCGGCGGCCGCAGGCCGACCTGGCCTGGCTCCTGTCCGATGGAACTTGTCCGCAAAGTATTACGCTGGCGGGCCAGACGCTCGGGTATTTGCGCAAACGTGTAATCAAACATGTCAGTCCGCGGGGCAGCCTTAATGTCCAGTGCCAATTTGCATATCTCATGTACCGTTGCTGTGGCGCTGGCCTGAGCCCTTTGCTCCTCCTGCTCGTTCCATATCCCGATCGATTCCAGGTATTTGCGAGTGCGAATCAGCGGGTCGCGCCCCAGTGCCGCGGCGTATTCATCGGCGGGACGGTAACGCCTGGCATCATCGGCAGTGGTGTGATCGCCCAGTCGATAGGTTACCATCTCGACAAACTGCGGACCGCCGCCTTCGCGGGCGCGTTTGACGGCGTCGCGGTGGGCGACATAGGACGCCAACAGGTCATTGCCATCGACCTGTATGGTCGGCATTCCGTACGCAAGCGCTTTCTGGGCCATGGTTTGCGATCCACTCTGCCTGACAGTGGGAGTGGAGATGGCGTAATTGTTGTTGACGCAGGAAAACACCGCCGGAACCTGCAATACCGAGGCAAAATTCAAGCCTTCGTGAAAATCCCCTTCGCTGGTGGCGCCTTCGCCGAAGAAGCACATGGCGACGCGGTCTTCCTTACGCAACTTGAAGGCCCAGGCGATGCCGGCGGCATGCAGGAGTTGCATTCCGATCGACACGCACGATGGCATGATGCACAGGCCAGGCGGCAGGATATTACCCCGTTCATCGCCCATCCAGCGGAGCAGAATCAGGTGCAGTGGCATGCCATGCTGATATAGGGCCGGAACCTCGCGGTAGTAGGGGATGATGTAATCGTGCCCCTTACGCAGGGCCCTGGCTGCCCCTATGCAGCCGGCCTCGTGGCCGCGGCTGGGGCACCAAGTGCCCAAACGCCCCGAGCGTTGAAGTTTCACCGCTGCCTCATCGTAGAGGCGGCAGACGATCATCTTTTCATAAAGAGATTTGATTTCACCATCGCTCAATGAGTCTTTGGCCAATGCGGCGTCCAGCCGGCCTTCCTCATCGAGGATTTGCAGGAAATCAATGCTGGCCTGATAAACCGTCTTGCGGGGCATTTTTCATCACCTCGTCCGAACACATTCTGTGGCGTCCATCTCCGTCGATTCTATGCAGCCTCAACCGTGTTTGTCTCCGCCGGGGAATTGCGGGATATCCTCCTGGCGATTTTTTTTACCCGTCCCTTTTGCTACCGGCGAGCTTTCAGGAATGACATACCGTTCGTTGGCCAGCGTCGTCCCATAGTCGAATGCCGCCTTGGCGGCCGATTGCATGGAAGCATCATCGTGTTCGAAGACGCGGGTCAAGGCCTGGCGAATTTCCGTCCGGGCCATGTCCATGAAATACGAACCCGCCGCCTTGTCACGCTCCATGGTTATCAACTCTGGACCTTCAGGCTGCTTTTGATCGGCTGCGGCCAGCGTTCGATCCAGTTTGCTTAAAGTGCAAGCCCAGGCATAGAGCCACATGGCGCTTTCGGCGAAGCGTTGCTGCACCGCTTGTCTGGTGACGATTTTTTCGCCGTACTCTTTGCTGGCGAGTTTGAAGGCGTGGCTGTGTTCTTGCACCATGAAGGCCAGCCGGCCGGCGGCCTGTCGCAGCGATGGATGCACACGGGTTATTGAAGGTTTGGCTCTTCGCCAACCCCAAAATAACTCCGCCGCCAGAGGCAACGCGGCCCGCATGACCGCCGGGCGCAGGCTCTGGCGCACGATCCGCGCCAGGTTGGTAACAGCCGATTGCCCGCGGTCCCACCCCAGGGCTTGTTGTATCCCCAGCATCATTTCCGCCAGTTGCTTGCCGCCGTAGGCGAAGATGAACGACTGGATAACCTCGTTGGCCCCCTCGACGATCGTGGTGATCCGCGCATCGCGCATCATCCGTTCGATCTCGTTTTCGGTCATGTATCCTTCGCCGCCCATGATTTGCAAAGCATCGTTGATGCAGCGCCATCCCATTTCCGAACAGAAGACCTTGCATATGGCCGTCTCTACCATGATGTCCTCGTCATGGCGATCCAGCATGCCTGTGGTCATGTACAACATGGCATCCATGGCATAGGTAAGTGCGCTCTGGCGGGCGATCTTGGCCCCAACCATCTCGAATTCTCCAATTGCCCTTCCGAACTGGTAGCGGGTCTGAGCCCATTTAGTGGATTGTTCCAGCCCCCGCACCGCCGCTCCTACCATCCCCGCCGATAGCGTGCAGCGGCCGTAGTTCAGGCACGACAGCGCCACGTTCAGACCTTTGCCTTCCTGGTGTACCAAGTGCCAGCGCGGCACTTTGACGTTGGTAAATCGAATTCGCGCTTGCCACGTTCCGCGGATGCCGCACTTGGAACGGTTCTTCTGAAAGATGTCAATCCCCGCCATGTCCGGCGTACATACTATGGCCGTGACTTTATCCGCGTTCTTGCCGGTCTTGGGGTCGATCACTTTCTGCCGGGTCATAACCGTAAAAAGGCTCGACAAGGCTCCCGAGGTTGACCATTTCTTCTGGCCGTTGAGGATATAATACTGGCCATCCTCGGACACCTCGCACCGGGTGGTCTGTCCTCCGGCGTCGCACCCCACATCCGGCTCCGACAGGCAGAATGCCGAAAGCCAATCCTTGGCCAGGCGCGGCAGCCATTGGCTTTTCTGTTTTTCCGTGCCGAAAAGCATGATGGCCTTGCACCCTATGGACTGATGCGCCGATACCAGAACGGCAGTTGATCCACACACCCGGCCGATGCGTTCCAACACCCGGTTATAGCTGGTGATACCCAGGCCGCCGCCGCCATACTCTGACGGGATGGTCATACCCAGAACGCCCATCGCAAACAGCCGGTCGATAACCCAGGGCGGGATTTCCTGCTTCTGGTCGATCTGTAGCGCCGGATGTTCCTCCACCAAATATTTATCCAACTTGGCGATAAGAGCATCGCATCGCGCCGTTTCCTCGGCACTGACCTGGGGATAAGGCAATACCAGGTCTTGGCGGAAGTTGCCCCAGAACAGGTTCTTGACCAGACCCATGGCCGACGGTTCCGGTCCAAGCAGAACCTCCGCATCAGCGATGAGTTTGCGATCCTTTTCCGATACGCCCTTGAGGCTCTTGAGGTCGGCCATTGGTGGAGTCCTATGTGTATATGTAACCGCGAATAATAGACATCAAAAAATGGCGAATCTACTAGAGGGGGCGGCGGCAGAGGTTAAGGCTTCTGTCACGCTGCACTAACATGACCATCCCCAATAGGTCAATTCTTTGCCTTGGCGCCAACGCCGTGCTATCGTTCCGGGCGTCATTGCGGAGGAACCATGGCCTGCAGGCATCGGAAGCTACTCAGAAAATTATCAGCGACATGGCACGCCCTTATGATGTGCGCCTTGTTCCTTGGCATGTGGGTGGGTCATGTCGAAATGCTTCGCGCGATCGACGTTCCCCCGGCCCCGCAACCCGCTTTCCCGCCGCCGTCACAAGTGCTTACGCTACAGCCTACCTTTGCCGCGATCGGTGAAACTCTCCCACCCCCGGTGTATGCTTGCGCCTGTGGTTGCGGCGTGTTCGACGTCGGCACCAGTTCCATGTTTCCCCAGGGCTCCGGCGGCATGGTCTGGCTGGAATGCGATTATCAGGATCAAAACCGCAATTGGCATGGGAATTCATCGGCTCCCGCCAGCGACAACTCCGACAAGGATATCCGGACCTGCTTCTTCCAGGTGGGTCTTGAATACCTCTTCAATCGCAGTTGGGGCATGGAAGTCGAGGCCCCTTTGGTCAATCGATTCTTCAAGGGTATCGACGACTCCGGGAACCTGGCATCGACTTCGTGGACGGCCTTGGGCGATATTCGCCTAAAAGGTCTCTACAGCGGTTTTTTCGATGACCTGTCGCTGGGGCTGGACCTGGGCCTCAAACTCCCCACTGGCGACTACAACCACCAGGGCGCCGATGCCGATACCCAGATCGGAACCGGCAGCACCGACATCCTGTTCGGCGGGTACTACCGTTTCCACGTTACCGGCGATCATCTGTGGGACGCTTTTGTCCAGGTGGAGTTTGATCTGCCGGTCTGGGCGCGCACCACCTACCGGCCGGGAATCGAAGTTGATGGCGCCACGGGTCTCTATTACACCGGCTTTTCGCTTGACGAGGTAGGCATCGTGCCCATAGGCCAGGTGATTCTCTCCAAACGGACTTCCGACGGCGGCTCCGACGCTGCCCATCCTGTGTGCTCCGGCTTCGACCGCGTTCTCCTGTCGCCGGGGATAGAGCTGAACTACGGTCCCTGGCGGTTCTACGGCGACGTGGAATTTCCCGTCTATCAACACACCATCGGCGATCAACTCACCGCCCCGGCGCTGTTCAAGGTGATCGTGAGCTACAGCTTCTGAGCCGGAGATATGTTTCCAAGTTGCATCA
>Ga0316227_1001821_pt1 | contig 21239 bp, 17 predicted proteins | sample TBH18019metaG_FD_206012 | JGI IMG/M metagenome (GOLD analysis project Ga0316227, IMG submission 206012) | Freshwater microbial communities from Trout Bog Lake, Wisconsin, USA - TBH18019 | ecosystem: Environmental > Aquatic > Freshwater > Lake > Hypolimnion/Profundal zone | place: USA: Wisconsin... | reverse complement strand
TTTGTCATAAGGCCACGGTTCGAAAAGCTTTTCGATCTCGATGCGCCCAACTTTTCGCAATGGCGCCCAGGTACGGACGTAGGCCACGTATTTCAGCAGTCGTGTGTCATAGAATACCTGGTTGCTGGTGTCCGGCGAAAATGGCAACAGCCGGGTCTGATTCATGGTCCAGCGAATCCCGTCTGGCGAGACGCCCACGCGCAATCCGGCCTTTTCCGGGTCAGGCCAGTGCATGTCCTTGAGAATCTTGTAGCGCTGCTCGGCTGGAGCTGTGGGATCGAGGAAAACCGTCCCCAAACCCACCGGCAGGCAGTTGGTCTGGTCGCATTTCTCGCTGTATTCGTCACCGGGCCACTTGGTCAGGCCCAACATCGGTTTCTTCCAGTGAATGCCGTCGGTCGACTCGGCATAGCAGAACGAATTACGCCCCAGCTTGCCGTCCTTGCCACGAGCCATGCAGCGATACCACATTCGGTATTGGCCCGCATCGTCAATGATCGTGTCGCCCGCGCCGATCCAACCGGCTTCCCAAGGATACTCCGCTTGAAGAACAATTCCGTGTTTCTCTGGCGGATTCATGGCGAACGTCACATTTTCCGACGCCGCAATAAATCGCCGGTCGATGAACAGTTGTTTACGACTTCCCACATCGATTTCCGCCGCCAGAACGGCGGTCATCATGATTTGGATAAGGGCAATTGCTGACGCGAGTTGAAAGATCCAGGCGTTTGGCCGCAGGGTCCTTGTTGGCGCGTGATGTCGACGGCGGGAGACGGAAGTGAAGAGTTGTGATTGCATAAGCATTAAACTCCGTGTCGCACAATTTAACGGCCGTTTGGGGAACACGCCTGGCAGCCGAAACCATGGAATTCACTGTTTGACCACCAAGAGTTTGTCGGCGCCAGCCCACATACCGGCTTTGATAGACCGGCCAGTCGGGTTGGCGATGACAAGGAACGTACTGTTCGCCGACTTGATCACTGCCGCCGCTGCTTCATGCAACGACACAGGAGCATCGTTTTGCTCCGTCGTCACGGCGATGGCTGAGATGGTGGGCGACGCCGCAGCCGGGTTGATGGCGATGGCCCAGGCGAACGCGGTGGCTGCCGTCCGGCGGCGGGCGATCAACATCGGCAGGCGATCCTCGGTGTTGGCACCGACGCCCGTGGCTACCCAGTAACTGGTGAGCATGCCAGGGCTGGCCGCGAAGATGATGCTCGTGGCCTGGCCGCTCGGCTCTTTCACGGTTGCGGTATAGCCGTTCTCGCCCTTGGATACGCTCAGGTCGCGGAGATACGAATAGCCCGGCTTGTCGGGCGGCTTGGCCGCGTCGCCCTGTGGCCCACCCGCCCATGAGCCGGACAGGTGGCAGGCCAGGTCGAAGGTGCGAGCCGTGTCGTCGTCGGTGTTCACCAAGTCCAGAAAGACCACCAGATCCTTGCCGATCAGGAACGCCGCCCGGCGAAAAACCACCCCCGCATACGCATAGCCAACCGCGTCTGTGAGCGAGGCGGACCAGCCTTCGCCCGTACGAAAGTCCAGGCTGCTGCCGGTGGCAGGGTGCTGGGACGCCTCGTCCACGACGAGTGTGTTGTGGGCCAGCGTGGTCCGATACCAACCTGCTTGTATGGGGACGCCGTATCGGGCTGTTCCCGGATCGCCTGCAATCACATGACCCGCGCCGTAGAGCACGAAGCTGTTCTTGTCGGGATGGCCATGGCCGCCGCCATGCGGACCATACTTCATGCACAGCCATGTGGCGTAATGGCCCGCGCCGGATCGCAGAATCGCGTAGCCCGATGCCGTGAAGTTGCGGCTGGCTTCCGGAGCGGTCGTTGATGTGGGCAGATCGCATGCACCGTTGACGAATGCTTGAATCGACTGGCGGGAGCTGCCCGCCAGCGGCATCGCGAAGCGGGGCTCCTTGTACCGGGCCAACGCAATCTCGTAGTTGGCGTTTCCCATGGCCGTCGCCGTCTCGGAGTCGTTGAATGCCGGTAGCTTGCCGTCAGGCATGGCCATGTCCAGCGGCGACATGAACATCTTCTCGTAGCTACCACCGTAAAGGTTGATGCCGCATCGGAAAGCCGCCTCGGTCAGATAATGCACGGCGTTCATCGCGTAGAAGTGATAACCCCATGCACCCTCATACCACGCGCCGTCCGCGCCCACACCTTCGGCCATCTGCGCCTGGTAACCGGACTCGCTGTCGATGGCGTCGGAAACCAACGCCGCGTCCTCAAACAGCAAACCAACCAGCCCGACAGCCGAGTTCTTCCAGCACTGGATGTTATGGATGCCCATCCGGTGCTTTTGGATTACATCCACCGCGGCCGGGTAGAACAGCTTGGTCTTGAGTGTGTCGATGTCTGACGGGCTGAGCATGTCCCAGATCGCATCGGCCCCGTGGGCCATGGGGATCAGCCAGGCGCTTTCGTCCAGCGTCTGCGGGCCGATCCGCCCTCCGCCGACCTTGGCCTCGTTGGCGATGTTGTGCAGCGGATAGCTCAGGTAGCGATCGGCGTAGGCCAGCAGGATTTCGCGGGCCTTGGCAGCGTAGCGCTTGTCGCCAGTGATCTGGTAGAATAACCCCAGGTCGCGGGCGCCATCGGCCAGCCTGTAGTGTTGCTGAGCCAGAACGACATCGTCGTAGGGATACCCGGTGTAGACTTTGCCGCAAACGGGACAGACATGCCGGGTGGGCGACTCGGTAATTAACCGGCTGCCGTCTTTGGCGCAGGCGTAATAGTGCCACCACTGTGAGCCACGGGGCGGCAGTTCGACGGCCCGGGTTAGCCAGTCATCGCAGCGCTTACGCAGTCCGTCACCGTAGGCCTTGCCCCAGTCGGTCTTGGCCATCCGCTCTTTAATTGCTGGGATATCAGCAGCCGAGAACAGCAGCCGCGGATGGGCGGGCAGATCCATGGGCTTGCTTTTGTCGATCAGAGGCTTGACCAGCTCGGCCACCTTCTTGTCCCCCATGTTCACCGTCGAGCCGGGCGGCAAGGGGACTACGCGCAGGTCGTCCAGAAAAAGCCGGACATCGGCGTCCTTGACCGTCCCCACCCGGAACATGAGCACGCCGCCCTTGGTGTCGGGCTTGTCACCCCTCTGGTCGTCGAACTGCTGTAGGTAAACCTTGGCCTGCTGCCACTGCCCTGGAGTGGGAACAGGAAGCGAATAGACAGCCTGCCAGCCACTGGCCAACGGGTGGGCGATGAGATGGAGTTGGAACGTCGTGACTCCATTGCCCTCGAACTTGTACCAGAACAACAGCGTTTTGCTATGGGCGACCCCGTCTCGCTTATCACCAAGATTGTAGATTAGCGTCGCTACCTCGCCGGTCGGCGAGACGGTCCAGGCGATCGCGTGCCGCCCTTCCTTGCATTTATCGGTCAGCGAGGCGCCTCGACCCCAGTCCGCCGTCGTCTCTGCATCGGAGATTGGCACGCTGTTGGTCGCCGGACGCGACACGCTGACACTCTGTCCCGCCGGGCCCTCTCGCGTCGTAGCCGGCGAAGGCGGCCTGAAGACAACACCGCACGTCAAACCACAGAACATGATCATGGCGCCGATGGCGAGGCGGGCGGATGCAGTCATTGAAATTGTCTCTGTGAGACGCTTGCCTCTTCACTAATACGCATAACGGGTTTACTCGCTGGGGCCTATTTCGCCAACCATGAGAGAATCATCGCATCTCCGGGCTCGACGTTGGCGCGGAGTTGGTCGCCGGCCAACACAAATTCCCTCCCATCCTTGGCGACACGGGCAACGGCCGTGGCGGCCTCCCAGGCCAACTCCAGGGTCATTGGCTTGTCGAAATCCCGGTTGACGATCACCAGATAGCGCCGGGTGGCCCGGCCCAAAAGCGAAACGACCGCACCACCATCGGCATTGAGTGCCTTGATAGGAGCTGACGGCTCGTAACTGCGGGTTCCTTTGGGTAGTTTTCCGGTGTGCCCAAGGGCCAACACCTCTGCGCCCAGGAAAACCCCGCTCAACCCCTGGATCTCCGTATTCATCTGCTTGACGCGGTCATAAACCACAGTGCGATTGCCATCCAGGCCTATTGGCCCGCCCTGAAAATCAGTCCCGGCTTTCTGCGGTGGCGTCCAGTAAGTGAAATACTCGATTCCCTGAGCGCCGTAGGCCAGGTTGCTGTACACCTGAAGCCGGAGCTGGGCCAGAGTGGGCACCGGATATCGACCGTGGCCCCATGACAGGGCAAAGCCGTAGAATGGCTTCTTGGCGGAACTGGCTGCCTTGGCAATGCTTTCCAGGTTTTCGTACCACTCCCCGCGGATGGCACCATCGCTAACCGGATAGTTGTCGAAAGAGATCGCCTTGACCGGCACTGTCTTTATAAAACAGCCCACATACTCCTCATAGGTTGCAGTCCCCAGTTGGCTGGCACTGGCGTAATTGGGAAGGAGGTTTATGTAACCCAGGTGGGCCTGGTTCTTATCCACCGCCTCGATCTGAGCCAGTCGCTTGGCCAGTGTATCGAAGTCCGACGCGGACGGCTCGTCGCGCAGAAACCATCCGCCCACGGCGGGATGGTCCATAAAGCGCCTAACCGTAGCCGGCGGGTCCTTTACCAGTTCCGGGCAATAAACGATTATCTTGATGCCGGCAGCCTGGGCCACATCCAGAGCTGCGGCCTGGGCATCCGCGTCAGGAAAGTGAGTAAGATTGTGGGTGAATCCAGCGTCGGCCAACTCGCGGTATCGCTCCACAGTGGTATGGTCCGGGTCCACGCCGCACCAGGCATATACCGGCAAGCGCTGGCTGACGGTTGCCTTGGCGCCAGTCTCTGTCTCTACTCTGGCCGCACAACCCACATCCGTCAGGCTGGCCATGAAGCCCAGCACGGCGACGATGCCGGCCCGGAGCAGGTTGGCCATTAATCCAGACGCACCTTTTGAATTTGACGTTGGCATCATCAGTGTCCCGTGTGATTATTTGTGGTAGCAGCCAGTCCGCCACGCCATCTGAAACATTATATTGTCCCTGGCCCGGGCCTGCTGTCAAACCTATGCTGCCTCGGTTGTACAGCGTTGTACAGCGTATAGTCACGGTCAACCAGAGATTGATCATATGACTACTATGAATAGCAGATGGGTTGCGATAGCATCCAATCTGATCCGATATCTACACAATAAGAAGATGTACTCAGCGGAGGCTATATGATTAGACCACGAATAGCTGGTGGTGGGTGGACGGGTTGCATGGCGGCGGTTTGGATCTTGGCGACCGCCGGTATCCCCGCGATGGCGCAGGAAACGCGAGAAGCGCCTGCCACGACGCAGAAGATCACCGTGGGGGCCCACTATTTCGATGGTTGGGCAGGCCGCAATTCCTTGGCCGATGATCCAGGCCAACCGTGGGCGAAGAACGCCCCAACGCATCTAAACCAACGTATGGTTGAGGAATTCTCGGAACGCGAGCCGATCTGGGGCTGGCGCGATGATTCGTTGGCGATTATGGAACACCAGATTGATCTTGCGGCGGATAGTGGCCTGACGTTTTTTTCTTTCTGCTGGTATTGGCACGACAACGGCAAAGCAATCAACCGCAAAGCAATCGCCGACGATCCCAAGCACACTGGCCTGGACCTGTACATAAAGGCCAAAAACCACCACCGCTTGAAATTCTGCCTGATGGTAGCCAATCATGCTGGAGCGGAAATCAAAGGGACGGAAAATTGGAAACAGGCCGCCGAGTTCTGGATGCCCTATTTCAAGGATCCGCAGTATGTTACGGTGAACGGTAAGCCCCTGGTGATAATTTTCAGTGCTGGCGACAAGGATGGCTTCGCCGGCATGCAGGAAGTGGCTAGGGATGCGGGGTTGCCGGGGCTGGCGATTGCCACCTGCGGCCACGGTACCGTGGAGACGGGCTTTACTTACCGTACAAACTACGGCGTACTTGCTACCAAAAAGGGGCAGCACAATTACGAGGAATTGGCGGCAACGTACCAGAGCGTGTGGAACAATAACAGCCCCGGGCAACCCTATATTCCGGTGATAACGGCTGGCTGGGATAAACGGCCGTGGACGAAACCGACCGATGATCCAGGCGTATATTACACGAACCGGACGCCGGAACAGTTTGCCAGCTACCTGCGTGATGCCGCCGGGTGGATGGACAAACACCCCGACCAGACGACCGCCGAGCGCCTTGTTCTGGTCTATGCTTGGAACGAACTGGGCGAGGGCGGGTATCTTGTACCGACCAAAAGTGATCCGGATGCCAAATATCTCAAAGCCCTACGGTCCGTGGTGATGCCGGCCACGCAACCCGGCCAACCGGCCACCCAAGCGGCCAATGATGGGAAAGGAGAGCGGATCCTCTTTGTGGGTAACAGCATTACCTTGCATGGGCCGGTAAAGAATAGCGGATGGACGGGTAATAATTGGGGAATGGCGGCCAGTGCCGAGGAGAAGGATTACGTGCATCTGGTGGTTGACGCCGTGTCAAAACTGCGCGGCGGCAAGCCGGAATTCAGGGTGGTGAATATCTCGGATTTCGAGCGGTCGTATGAGGGGTTCGATATCGCGGCGAAATTGCACGAGTACACGGCCTTCAAGGCCGATACGGTAATTGTGGCGATCGGGGAAAATGTACCGGCGCTAAAGACCGAGGAGGGAACGGGAAAATTCAAGGAGAGTGTCGGGCAACTGCTGAAGTTGCTCAAAGGTGAAGGGAGAAGTGATCTGTACGTGCGGAGCTGTTTTTGGCCGAATGCAACGAAGGATGCGGTGCTGAAAGAGGCATGCACCGCGGCGGGCGGAGTATTTGTGGACATCAGCTTGCTGTCCAAGGACGAAGAGAATTACGCTCGTTCCGAGCGGCAGTTTGCCAGCCAAGGCGTGGCGATGCATCCGGGAGACAAGGGGATGCGGGCCATCGCCGACGCGATCTCTGCGGCAATCGAGACAACATGGAAGCAGTCGCGGCAACATTGATCAAGAGCGGCATAGAGCAAAACATTGGGGGACTCTGTTGATAGAGTGAGGCGCCTGGGCTTGGGAAAAGGAATGGTGCTCCATGATTCGACTGACCGGTGCGATTCTACTGCTGTCCCTGCTCGCTGGCGGGTGCCAGACTGGGGATCTGACTCTCGCCTCCGGCGGCAAGACGGCCTACACTATCATCGTTGATCCCGATGCGACCGTGGCGGAGCAACACGCAGCCGCGGAACTGAGTTCGTTCCTCAAGCAGGTCACCGGAGCCGACTTTCCCGTCACGACGACGGGCGCGCCGCTCTCCACGCCGATGCTGCTGGTCGGGGCGGGCAGCGCCCAGGGCCAGGTGGCTGCGAACCTCAAGCTTGACGACCTCAAGCCGGACGGCATTGTGATTGAGACTGTGGGCCGTAATGTCATCTTTGCCGGTGATCGCCCGCGCGGCACGCTTTATGCCGTCTACAGCTTCCTCGAGGACACCATCGGCTGCCGCTGGTGGTCCTCGAAGGTCAGCATGATCCCCTGCAGGCCGACGTTGGCAGTGCCCGAACAGCATGTGCGCTACATCCCACCGCTGGAGAACCGGGATACGCATTGGTTCGATGCCTTTGATGGTGACTATGCCGTCCGCAACAAATCCAACGGCACTTCGGAACACCTCGATGAGGTGCATGGCGGCAAGATCACCTATGGCGGTCCCTCCTCCGTCCACACATTCTCGCTGCTCATGCCGGTGGAAAAGTATGCCAAGGACCACCCGGAGTACTACAGTCTGCGCAACGGCAAACGGATTGTCGGCGACCAGCCCTACTGCCAGCTTTGCGTCACCAATCCTGACGTGAAACGGATCGTCACCGAGCGGGTGCTGGAGTACCTGGCAAAAAACCCAACCGTCCAAATAATTTCCGTGTCACAAAACGACACCGACCTGCACTGTCAGTGCCCCGAGTGCAAGAAGCTCGAAGAATACGAGGGTTCGCCGTCTGGCCCGCTGCTGCACCTAGTAAATTATGTCGCCGCCGAAGTGGCTAAGAAGTATCCGAACGTAGCGATCGACACCCTGGCCTATCAGTACACCCGCAAGCCTCCCCTGCACGTCAAGCCCCTGCCTAATGTCATCATCCGGCTGTGCAGCTGCGAGTGCGACTTCGGCAGCCCGCTAACCAGCGAAAAAAACAAGGCGTTCGCCAAGGACATCACGGGTTGGTCGGATATCTGCAGCCGACTGTATGTCTGGGACTATTCCACGGATTTCTCTAACTACATAATGCCCTTCCCAAACCTGCGGGTGCTTGGGCCGGACATTCGCTTCTTCGTGGACCACGGCGTTAAGGGGCTCTACTCGGAGGGGGACTACCAGTCATACGGCGCCGAGATGGCCGAGTGCCGAGCCTGGATGCTGACGAAACTGATGTGGAACCCGACATTCGATGACCGCAAACTGCTGGACGAGTTCCTGACCGGCTACTACGGGCCAGCGGCACCGGCGATCCGCGAATATCTAACGCTGCTGCATGACAGTATGGAGAAGAAGAAGACCAATCTGGTCATCTCGACCCCACCGACATCGGCGTACCTGTCCTTTGACCTGCTGTCCCAGGCGGAGAGGTTGTTTAATGAGGCCGAGGCGGCGGCAAAGGCTGATCCGGCGTTGCTGGCCCGGGTGCAGGTCGCCCGGTTGCCGGTTCGATATGTTTGGGCCCAGCGCTGGCACGAGTTCCAGGCCGTCGCTAGGAAGCGCGCGGTGCCGTGGCCCGGCCCGGCCGATTATGCCGGCAATGCCAACACCTTCATGCAGGTCTGTGCTGCAAACAAGATTACTATGCTCTCAGAGCACGCCCGGATTGATGCCTTTGCCATGCATACAACCGGGTTGGGGCGGATCACTTCTCCACCGCCGCCCGGGTGCGAAAAGCTGGCTGACGATCAGTACATAGACCTGCAGGATATCAGCTTTAGGCTATCCCGGGAGGGCGAACAGGCCTCACTTGAACACGATGACCTCGCCTCCGACAAAGTGGCCGCGCGGATGCCGGGCAGCCATTTCGAGTGGGCGGTTAAACAGCCGCTGGACGGCGCGTGGCTTGCTCCCGACACCACATATGGCGTCTACGTCAGCGTTCGGGTGGATAAAACGGGCGAACAGGGCGCGGCCTTTACCGCGGGCATCTATGACTCCAAGAACCGCAAGAGCCTTGGCCATATCAGCCAACCGTGCAAGGACATCACCAGTCCCGGTTATGTCACCTACAAACTGGGGACGACCAATCTGCATGACCAGTGTTACCTGTGGGTCGCTCCACCAAAGAACCCCGACAACGTACAGGCGGTGTGGGTAGACCGGTTCTGGCTGGTGAAACAAAAGTAGGCAAGAATTAGCTGCCGGACATCCCTTGGGCAAGCCAACATGGCTGTCGGGATAGCCGTTCGCCGAAGGCTTTCCCATACCATCTATTTACCAACCGACATGGACCTGATCCGTCACCTGACAAGCATGGCTGGCGGCATCGTCAATTCCTGTGTCTTGCTGTGCCACCTCAGCGTCAGGGCAACCGCATGTGATATTATTGCTGAAGAATATCCAACAGATACTGGCGGTCGATAGAGCAGCGGTATCTTTTCACCTTCAGGCTAACTTTGCGGGGGTCCCGCTTGAGCTTGTTGATGACAATGCGACGTAGGCGTGAAAAGTTCTGCGCCCCGTGACCGTTGCGAAGACGGCTCTCGTCCTCGCGGAAAGTCATGTCCAACCGCCAATGCAATTGGTTCTCGACTCCCCAATGCTGACGGATCGCCTGGGCAACCGTCTCCACCGAGCCGTCCTTAAGGCTGGAAATGAAATAGCGGCGTTCTTCCGAGGTCTTGCCTGACGGATCGCTCATGTCTCGACGCAACGACTGCACCATGACCAAACTACCCAGGCCGCTCCATTCACCCAGCAAGTCCGCGCCCAACCGCTCGCTGCTGCACATCGGCAAAGAATTGAACGACCGGTTGCGGCATTGCCGTCTCTGCCGACGACTCCAGGAACACGATCAGCTCCTGGATCTTGCGCCCCTCGGCCACGGCGCCGAGGATCCGATCCAGATCCATCCGCCAGACGTGATCGCCGGTCTTTTGGGCGAAAGCTTCCAGCAGCATGCGATCGGCGGGCGATACGCGGGAGGCGCAGGTACAGGCGGCGGGCCAAGGTCTTAGCGAGTGGGACGTGGTCCGCGATCAGTTCCTCTCGCATACGATTTGGGGGTGTAGCGATGGTCATGCTGCCATCATGTCGGCGCTCCTACGGCGGCATCTATGGACCTAGCGGCGATTCCCATCAGGCGGTTCCAGTAATGGAACAAACCACTCACCATTGCCCCGTTCTCCCTGGGATTTCACATCAGCCGTGACCGCCTTATCGTTCAGTCTGTCGCTTAGGTATTTTTGGAATTCCGCCGTCTCCGCGTTTTCGGGGTATACCACTAACGCAAGTACATGTCGATAATTGGCGCAAGAACATGGAGCTCACGCCAGAACGATCTTCTCCGGCCGGTCGACCTCCACGTCCAGCATCGCGCACGTCGGTACCGCGAGCGGCCGTTTGTTCCTGAGCAGCGCCGCCGTGCCGGAACTGATGATGCGGATGCCGCCGACATGCCTGCCTCGCCACTGATGGCCGTGGCCGTGGCGCCGGTACTCGTGCTGCTGCGCAAGCTGCAGGGCACGCAACGGAAGCGGATCGTTGACGTGCACGCCGCGAACTTCTCGGTTTCGGCCTTGGCCAGTCGTGTTTGGGCACGCGATAGCCTCACATGCGCAGCAATTCAAAGCAGCCCGCTTGCCGCTTCGCTCCAACGTCTGTTGGTGCAATCGATATACTCGATCACCTTCTTTGCAGCATCCACCGCCTCCTTGTCCCAAGTCTTGGTGCCCCAGAGACATGCGACCATCAGTCTGCCCGCAGGACGATCCGACCGCGCTGCTTCCAGTTCAGGGAAGTCCTTTCCCATGCAGCAGCGCAATCGCGCGAAGGTGCTACTCTCCTCTTGCGTCAGTGGAACACCATTGCGATCTGGGACAAGCTGCACGTACACGTCCCCTTCGCAACTAGTCCCATCAGAATCGTCCCAACAATCGTCAACGTTTACCTCAAACTTGAACCTGCCCCGTTTCGCAGCAACGCTCTGAGGATTAGCGAGAGGCATTCTTCCGCCGCGCCCCTCCGGCCGCCAGGCCCCGATTTTCAACTCGGCGTTTCCTCGCTGTATCTCCTCGCGCAGCTTCGCAAAAAATTTATCCACACAATCCCTCAGCAAGCGTTCCCTTGCTTTCTTGATGTGCGACCAATTTTCACCATTCAAGAACATAGGACAGTCGCGAAGGAGCTTGACTAATTCGTTCATCTGCTCTTCGTCCATTGGACTTCTCCCGTGTATGAGTTGGTGAACCACATTCTTGTACTGCTGTAGCGCCTGATTTATGTTGGCGTACTGGTAGGTTTCGCGCAGGCATTGCTCAAGCCAGAGAAGGATGTGGTCTTCGTAAGAAATGCGGTGGTAGCGGTCCTCAAAACCGCCCGCCGAGGCCGCCGCTCTTCCATCCTTGGTCAGGTAGAGCAAGACCGCCCTCTGGTATCTGTCTCGTAAATACTTGGCATACCGGCCAATCTGCTTGTCGCCTTCTCCAGCACCGATCTTATTCTCAATCGCTATTACTCCCCACCCACCGATTGTTATGAGGATATCAAGACGCCCTTCGTCACCAAGGGACCTTTCAATTTCAACGCGGACATTGGCGTAGTCCCAATCGGGCAGCTTCAGTGTCTCCAGACAGGCCAATCGCTCTATGTGGCCATCGTGCGCGGGAACACCCTCGCTGAGGATCTGGAGAAACAGCTTTAGAAAAAGCGGGCCACAGTCGTGTGCACCTCTGCACCTCCCGTGCGGATCCAGCAAGTGGGCCAGGTATCGTGAATGCAGCCGGCATTCATCCGTTTCATCAAGCAGCACCGTGAAAAGGTTGAATCTGGCTTTTGCGGCTTTGCGATGCCCCTCATACCGCACCGAAAGTTCGGTAACTTGACGGCCTACATCGGAGAGAACTGCGCGAAGGGTCTCGAAATCGATGTCGCCGGTTTGAGCCACGTTGCCAGAAACGACATCATTGACATTCATTGTCGATACCTCTTTCTGCCACCGCGAGCAGACGATTATGCCGGCGGCCTTTGGAGCGTCAACTCAAGGCGATTCGTGCGAGCCGGTCAGCGTTAACGTCCAGCATCGCGCACGTCGGCGCCACGATCGGCCTCCTGTTCCTGAGCAGCGCCGCCGGGCCGGGGTTGATGATGCGGGTTCGGCCGATGCGCTTGTCGCGCCACTGGTGGGTGTGGCCGTGGAGCAGGTAGTCGTGCTGCTGGGCAAGCACGAGGGCACGCAACGCACGGCGATCGTCGCCGTGGAGGACGGCGAACTTCTTGCCGGACATCTCGAACTGGCCGAATTGGCCCAGGCAGTCGATGCCAAGCTCCCTGGCCCGCTGGTCGAGGGCGGCGCGATCGTCGTCGCTGTTTCCGAAAACGAACGCGGCCCTGAACTCGCCGGGGCGGATGATGAACAAATCCAACAGCGCCGGCGGGCCAATGTCGCCGCAGTGAACCACGAATGTGGCGCCGCGCTGGCGCAGGGCGGCGATGGCGTACCGCATCCAATCGGCCTGTCCGTGCGTGTCGCTGAGAATTCCAAGACGCATTTAAGTCCTTTTCTGGCTACTCCAAGGGAAACTCACCCGTCTCGACGCCCAGCTTCTGGGCCAGGTCCCTGGGCGTATTGGCGCCCTTCTCCCGCATCATCGCCAGCAGTACCCATCCGGCGGCTTCGGCGTCGGCCTGGGCGTGATGATGCTCGAATTGATGGCCAATATGCTCGGCCAGGGCATCCAGCGCATGGGACGCCAAGTCCGGCCATGCCTGCTGTGCAAGGCGGTAGGTGCATAGGTAATGAAATCCGGGGCATGGTACGCCAAAGTGCTCCAGCGTTCCCTGTAGCTTTCGCATATCGAAGACGGCGTTGTGGGCGATGACGAGGTCCACAGCGGCCAGGTAGGGCAGCAATTGTCCGGCGATGGTCGGAAACTCCGGCTCGTGAAACACGTCGTTGTGTGTGATGCCATGGATCTCGATGAAACTGGGCCAGAAGTAGCCGGAGCCCTTGGGCGGACGGACAAGCCAGTACCGGGATTCGGCCAGGTGCCAATCCTCAAAGACCGCCAGGCCGGCGGCGCAAATGGCCGCGTCGCTATAGTTATTGGCGGTCTCGAAATCAATGGCGCCGAATCTCACGCTTTTGGGCTCCTTTCCCAAAGTCGCCGGATGTTCTCGACGCATGCCTCGATATTGCCGCGGCCGACGGGATTGCGACTGTGGACGCGGATAATCGGCAACGGGTGGCACCAGCGGCCGGCGGCGACCTCCTTCTCCAGCCAAGCAACCACGTCGTAGCCGCTGACGGGCTTGCCAGGGGCGCCTTCGCCGAGGTCATGGTCCAGGGACATTTCGGCGACGCTCCCGGTCTTCAGGTACGCAATCACCTCGGCGGGCTGGCGGCAGTGAATCCAGCCCTCATCGGCCGGGAACTGCGCTGCCCGCGCAGGGGCTTCGGGTTGATCGTCCAGCCATATCTTGATGGTGGGCATGTTGACTCCTGTAGGGCGCGCTCCGCGCGCCTCTTGCTTGCGGCCATTACGGGGACCAGGGTACGGCCGGTACCACCGGACGGTCAAAATACGGCACGCAGAGCGTGCCCTACAAAAACCCGATCCGCCGGCCGTTTGAACCCTGCTGCCGTTTTGCCAGCCACTCCTGTTCCAGTGCTTCCAGCAGCGTATCGTGAGACAGTTTCTCGTTGCCCAGGTAATACCACGCCTGCCGCACTGTACGGAAGTCGCCCGGCGCCAGCTCGTCGATTTCGGCCAGCCGGCGTTTGTGCAAGCCGCTGAGCGGCTCGCCGCAGATGTCGCAGAGCATGCGCTGGTAAAAGAGGAGCTTGCCGGCATCGTCCAGGTAGTCGAACTCCAGCTTGAAGGTGAATCGCCGTATGGTGGCCGCGTCCAGGTTGTCGGTGAAGTTGGTGGCGCAGATCAGCACGCCGTTGAAGTTCTCCATCGCGGCCAGCAGCTCGTTGACCCGGGTGATCTCCCAGCTCCGATCGGCCAACTGGCGGGAGCGGAACATGCCATCGGCCTCATCGATAAACAGGATGGCGCGCTCGGCCTCGGCTTCGCGAAAAGCCCGCCGGATATTCTGCTCGGTGCCGCCGACGTACTTGTCCAGGAAGTCGCCCCCCATACGGGTCGCTACCGGGCAGTCCAGTGTGGCACCGAGGTATTTCACGAACTCGGTCTTCCCGGTGCCCGGCGGGCCCGAAAGCAGCACGTTCATTCGCGGGGCATCGGCGGCCGGCGGCCGGCTTGTGTCCGCCTGCTGCTGGCGGAATCGGCGTATCGCCTCCAATATCCGTGACGGCGGCAGCTTGCCCTTGACGTTCAATCCTTCCAGAGAATAGCTGTCGGAAATGCTTTTCTGGCTGTTCGGTGGCGTACCCATCAATTCGCAGTGCGGCGCCAGCAGCTTTTCCAGCAGTTCGGCGGACTTGGCGGCGGTCGGAGTTCCCCGCTTCAGGACGCGGGCGCAGTTGCGAACAGCGACGTCAATGCCCCCGGCGCTGACTTCGTAGTTTTCAGCAAAGCGTGCGATGGCCTCCCCACCGAGGACGCCCTGGAGTTCATAGCGGCCGACGACGTTCTTCCAGACGTTTTCCCGCTGGGTGCGGGAGAGCTTGTCAAAGCGGATGGAATAGTCGAAACGCCGGCGCGAGGAGGGGTCCAAGTCTTCCGGACCGCTGTTGGTGATCCAGATGCAGGGGGTCTTGAGCTTGTCCAGAACTGCGTTCAGCCTGCCCTTGTCGCCTTGCGTGTCACCGCGGATCAGGAATGAAGGCCAACGTACTTTGCCACCGAGCATGTCATCAGCTTCATCGACAAGAATGAGGCTGGTGGCGGGATTGATTCTCTCATCGCACAACTGCAGCGCGCCGAAGCGGAATTCCGGGGACGAATCACAATGCGTGTCGCGTTCCTCCTTCGTTTGTCTGACCACGTAGAGTGTGAGCTTGAGCTCGGCGGCGAGGGATCTGGCGAACTCGGTCTTGCCGGTTCCCGGCTCGCCGTACAACAATACGTTGATACCGCGGCCCATCTCACGTGCTCCCAGCAGCGTTTTGAGCATCTCGCCGTGTTCCGCTGCCAGCTTCCCGTGCATCGCCCAGGGGAGCGCGGGCAGGGATTGCAGGCTGAAGTACCTGCTGACCAACGGTTCGTCACCGACGCCGGATAGAAAAAGGTGCAGGTCATCGTTGAAGCTCAAAGAGCGATCGACGCATTCATACTGGTAGAGCCGCCCGCGTCCACTGCACAACATCATGGCGGCGTACATCGGGATCACCAGTGCGGCGACGAGCACGTCCGAGTGATCGCGGCAGTGGTCCATGTCCTCAAAAGGATCCCACAAGCGCAGGTGCTTGGTGTAGGCCAGCAGAAACAGGTCGGCTTCGCGCTGGTCGAGACCGAAGAAGCGGACCATTTCGGCGAATCGGCTTTGGATGATGTTATTGGCGGAGGTTTCCTCGACCTTGCGTTGATATTCCGGCAGCTTGGCGCGCAATGCCGCCACCAGCGCTCGCCGGAAAGGAGCGCGCCCTCGCGGGTGCAGCAAGACGATGCGGATGATTTCATGCGCGTCGTCGCGATCCAGCCGCAGTTGATCCTCGCCCTTGTCACCCTGCATATCCGCCAGGTGTTCTGGCGCAAAATTGGCCTGCACGAGCTCGGCGACAGCATCACGGCCAAGCGCGCTCCCCATGACCTGCCGGGCTGACTTGGGAATCTTACCCCTGTAGTGCTCGATCAGATTGGTCGCGAAGCGCAGCACGGCCGCCCGCAGAAACCAGTTCTTCCGCCATGGGCTGGCAACCATATCGTCGTCGCCCAAGGGGTCGACTTCAGTGATGTCTTCCTCGTCGTATAGCATCCTCATCCTCCTTGTGCCTTGCGGACTAGGGCCTTCTCCCGCACGATCGACGCGTAATGGGCCCCGTGGGCGGCGGAAGGCACCGAACTGATGATCTGCGCCAGGTATTCCATGCCGCCGATCTCATCGAGAAGCTGTCGCCTGGCCAGTTCGTCACGGACGGCTATGGGATCGAACGGCTGGTTCTCGTCGCGCAGCTTGATCATGGTATCGAACACGATCCGGTGGCTGGCCAGGAAGAAGGACTCGCGATTGACGATGCGTATCACGTCATCGACGATATCTCTGTCAAGCATCATCGAAGCGATGACGCACATCTCCGCTTCGATCGAATGGGGCGGCAGTTTGTCTTCCGGCATGGCATGACCTCGCTTTCTGCGTTCACGGTAAAGGTAACGACCGCCTCCGGACAAAATGTGTCCTGTGGCCTTCACTCCATGCGCTACGCATATGGATCGGCCCCGGACGCCAGATTGACGAAGCGGGTGCAGTTGCTCTGGAACGCGAGCTTCACCAACCCTGTGGGGCCGTTGCGCTGCTTGGCGATGATGATCTCGGCAATGTTGTCGGGCTGGAAATCTACTTCGCCCATGCGGTAATAATCCTCCCGGTGCAGGAGCATGATGACGTCGGCATCCTGCTCGATGGAGCCGGATTCGCGAAGGTCGCTCATCCGCGGACGGTGCCCTTCGCGGCCTTCGCTGGCCCTGTTGAGCTGGGAGAGGCAAAGCACCGGCACATTCAACTCGCGGGCAACGCCCTTGATGCCGCGGGAAATCTCGCTGATCTGCTGCTGGCGACTGTCCGGGCCGGGATTATCCATCAACTGCATGTAGTCGATCATGATGAGCTTGATGCCGTGCTGCTGGACAAGACGGCGGGCCTTGGCGCGCAGGTCCAGGATCGTCAGCCGGGGCGAATCGTCCACCCAGACCGGGGCCTTGGCCAATTCGCCGGCCACGCCGGCCAGGCGCTGATACTCCTGGGCCTGCAACATGCCCCTGCGCAGCTTGTGGGCGTCGACGCCGCCGCGGCTGCACAGCAGGCGCTGGGCAAGCTGCAGCCGGCTCATTTCCAGCGAGAACACTGCACAGGGGATGCCGCGGCAGGCGACAGTCTCGACGATATTCATGGCAAAGGCGGTCTTGCCCATGGAGGGGCGGGCCGCCACGATGATCATCTCGCCGTCCTGCAGACCGTTGAGATAATCGTCCAAGTCGTAATAGTCGGTCTTAATCCCGCTCTCCCCTTGCTTGTCAAGCCTGTCGAACACCTCCGTGATCACCTTATCCAGCGGCTGGACGTTGCGGGTGGCCGTCTGTTCGGCGATCTTAAAGATACGGCGTTCGGCGTTGTCGAGCACCAGGTCTGCCGTCTCGTGGGGGGCGTAGGCATCGCGGAGGATGTCGTTGCTGGCGCTGATAAGCTGACGGAGCAGTGCCTTCTCCCGCACGATCGACGCGTAATGGGCTCCGTGGGCCGCCGAAGGCACGCAATTGATGATCTGGGCCAGGTATTCGATGCCGCCGATGTCGTCGAGAAGCTGTCGCTTGGCCAGTTCCTCGCGGACAATGAGGGCATCGATCTCCCGGCTCTGCTGGCGCAGCTCAACCATGATGTCGAAGAGAATCTGGTGGTCGGCCTGGAAAAAGGAATCACGATTGACAATTTGCACCACCTGGTCGACGACGTCCTTGTCGAGCATCATCGATGCAATCAGGCACATCTCCGCTTCGATGGAATGGGGCGGCAGGCGGTCAAATTGGCTGGATTGGTCTTGCGGCAAGGTCTGCCTCGCTTTCTGTGTTTGAAGCGAAGCTTAGAAACCCTACCGGACACAATGAGTCCGGTGCTTCAACGGCGAGCAGATACAACGGTGTTAGTGCCTCTGCACGCAGTTGTTCTCGCGCGCGGCGACGTTGCGAAAGAGAAGCGGGAATACAAACAGGAACGTCCGCACCCGCTTGGCTGGTCATTCACAATCAATTCAGATGGCCACAAGAAAGCTCAAGAGGCGCCCTCTTATACGCTTGCCTCCGCGCCGCTGTGGCGGCACGTCGTCATCAGCCTTCGGCAGCTTGTTCCCGCAGAAACTCCCCGTTCACGGCATACCGCCCCTGCGGATAATATGCGTCCGGTGCCCCAGCGCGTAAGAAGAATATACAGCTCCATGGGTGGATGCGCCTATACATAAGTGCATTGTTGGCTTGGGCTTACCTGTGGCGCCGTGCTATCGCCAGCGCGGTCCGCCGCAGAGTCTCGCGGCATCCGACCGGTTCCAGCACTTCCACGTAGCCGCCCTCCGCCCGCACCTCCCGCTCGATGGCGAACAGCGCGGACGCTTGGAACTCAATGATGACGTTCCCCTGAGTGTCCCGCCGGCGAGTCTCGCTGCGGCTCCATTGGCGGTCCTGAACATATGGCGGCGCGTCCTTCGCAACACGCAGAACGACCTTGACCTTGTCACCGGTGGACTGCCAGCCGTCGAAGTTGTCTGCCAGGTACTGATCCATGAATCCCTGCGGCATCGCGAACCACCGGTCAGTGCACGATGCCCTGCTGATCCGCTGCGGCGAGAATGTCAGCACGTCTTTGGCCCGGTGGCAGTACGCCACCAGGTGCCACCGGCGGTCCCGCATGAGCAGCCCATACGGGTCCACCTCGCGCTCCGTCGTGCGCCCATGCGTCCCATCGGTATAGGTGATGCTCATGGTTGCGTGGTCTTCGAGGCACAACAGCAGCACATCCCACACTTCTTTCTTGATCACGGGGACCGGTGGGCCGGTAAAGCGCACGCACTTCATCATCCGCTCAAACCGCGTGGCCCGCTCGGGTGGGAGCGTGGCCAGTAGGGCTTCGTAGAGCCTGCGAATCTGGCCGGAGACGGGCGTCCCCTCGAACTGGGCCGCAGCCTGCAACGAGAACAGCAGCGCCCGGCGATCTTCGCTGCTTACCAGCACGGCCGGTACCTCGTCGACCTGCCGAGTGTAACGCCACGTCGTGTCGATCGGGTCGTACTCAAGCGGCAGATTGTACTCATCGCGCATATAGGCAAGGGTGCGCCTCACCGTGCGTTCGTTGCACCCCCAGAGCTGCGCCTGGCGACTGGCGACCACCTTCCTGCCGCCACTCAAGAGCCGGTGCAATTCCCAACGGCGTTGTTCGGGCTTCCAATCACTCATGTTCGAGCTCCTTGGCGGTGTCGATCCCGGTGGTCTGCTTCCTCTGCCGCCGGCAGCATCCGCTGGAGGTCGGCGACCAGCTTGCGCTGCCGCACGATTTCCATGACGTAGTGCCGCTCCATGACCGCCAGCTTCCGTTCGACCAGCTCCCGCTGCTCGGCGGCAATCGCGTCGATGTGCCCCTGCAAGGACGCCTCCAGCGACCGCCGTGGTTCCTCGGTAGCGTCCACGACGTACTGGGCTAACTTGCGGATCGCCTTTTGGTATGCCTTGGTGACGTCCACGCCACAGTTGGCGCAGTAGTCATCGGTCTTGTCATCGCCGCAGCGCGGGCAGAAGAGCTTTTCGGGGGCCTTGATGATCGCGATCACGTGGGGGTGGTCCGGCGGGCCCATGGCGCAAAGGACCCACCAAACCAGCTTGCCATAGACGGTCAGCAGCAGGCTTGCCGCCAGCGCCGCCAGGCCCATGAACAGCGGCATCGAGTAGAGCAATGCGAACGCCATCACGATCAGGGTGGTGACGAACACGCAGTCGATGCACAGCAGGAACGGCGATCGTGGCAGCCGCCGTGTGTCGATCGGCGATGGCGGGGGGCTGTTGGATTTCCGGGCGCCGACCATGTCAATGTGGCGAAGCTCTCCGTCGATCTCCACGTCGTACTGCTGCGGTGGATCATTGTTAATCTCCGGCCAGTTTGCGGGGTTCATGTGTGCTTGCGTCATTGTTCGCCAACCTTTCATCTCAGCAGCCCATGCGGCCACCATCGGCGGGCCGGCGACGGCTGAGCCGTCTGTCGCCACCGGGCGACATGCTGACTCATTTACCCGAAGGGCGTGACAGCGGTGGTCATACCTCGATGAGGGAAACCACAGAACTGCATTGATCGCTGGTATGGGATTGATCCGCCAAGTAGAATCCAGCCGGTCATTCGCAACGGGAGGAAGCCATGTCTCGCGCTGAACCGCTAATCCGCCAGTGGAATCTGCTTAAATCGCTCCAGGCGTTCCATTTTGGTCAGACCGCCGAGGAGCTGGCCACTCGCCTGGAGTGCAGCAAGCGCCAGGTGCAGCGCGATCTTGGCGTGTTGCAGTTGGTGGGGTTTCCCCTGTTCCACGATACCCGTGACGGCGGCAAACGCTACTGGCGGATGGAATCCCACGCCCTGGAGCACGGCGGCCTGACGCTCTCCACAACCGAGATGCTTAGCCTGTACTTGAGCCAGCAGCTTTTGACCCCTTTAGCCGGTACGCAGTTTGGCGACGGCCTGGGCACGCTCCTGGAAAAGATCAAGGCCCTTTTGCCCAAGAAAGCCCTAGGCTATTTCCTGGACGAGAGCAACCTGCTGGTCAAGAGCCTGCCGCGCCATGACTATTCCGGCCAAGACAAGGAAATCACCATCCTCAACCACGCCATCCACGAGGGTCGGGTGCTCAATATCCGCTACCAGTCGGCCAGCAAGGGCAAGCCGTCCGATGCCACCTTCCATCCCTATGGCCTGGTCTTCCTGCACGGCAGCCTCTACTGCATCGGGCATCTGGTCGAATACGACGAAATACGCACTCTGAAGGTTTCCCGCTTCCTCGGCGTGCAGATGACCAACAAAACCTTCCAGCGCCCGGCCAGCTTTTCCCTCAGCGCCTATACCCAAGGCGCCTTCGGCATCTTCCGCTCCGGCAAACTCCGGACCATCCGGGTGAAGTTCACCGGCTGGGCCGCCACCAGCATCCGTGAGCTGCAGTGGCACGCCAGCCAGAGGATTGTCAAGGATGCCGCCGAGTCCGTGATCGCCGAGTTCAAGCTCTCCGACACCACGGAATTCAAGCGCTGGCTGCTGGGGTTTGGACGCTACGCCCTGGTCCTGCAACCCAAGGATCTGGCGGCAGATGTGGCACAGGAATTGACCCTGGCCCGGGCCGCATATCGCTAATCGCGCGATTCTGTTTTAGGTAGCCGTTCACGGCCCGGCCGGGAGAAGTGACGGGGCGGGGCTACCGACGAAGCGGGCGACGATGCTCTCATGGA
>Ga0316227_1001820_pt1 | contig 21240 bp, 11 predicted proteins | sample TBH18019metaG_FD_206012 | JGI IMG/M metagenome (GOLD analysis project Ga0316227, IMG submission 206012) | Freshwater microbial communities from Trout Bog Lake, Wisconsin, USA - TBH18019 | ecosystem: Environmental > Aquatic > Freshwater > Lake > Hypolimnion/Profundal zone | place: USA: Wisconsin... | reverse complement strand
ACAACGCACCGTAATTACCATCCCGACACCACGGTAAAAGCAGTGTGGAGATTTCAATAATCTGTTCGCGTTCTGCGCCGCTCGCATCCAGCGCCATCAATTCCTGCAACATCCGGTGAGACGGATACTCGTCAGTTTTGAAATACGCGAAGGCGATGTTGCGAACCTCTTTGACCGTGTTCGGGTCTTTCAAATATTTCAGCACTTCACCCTCAGCCAATTGCTGCTCGAAAGTCTTTGCTTCATCCTCGTTTGATTTCAGCCAGTCGCGGAAGTCGGCAAACGCTTCCAGCATCGTCGCGCCCGGCGGCATTTTCTCTTTGCGATAATGCGCCAGCGCGCACGCGCGCCGTGCCACTTGCAGCATTTGATTTTCGTTTTTGCGCGTCCAATCTTGAAAAACATCCTCGTAAAGCAGATTGATGTATTTGGCGATTTGCGCCTGCCGCAGCATTTGTTTGTCCTCGCTCTGGCTTAAACCGACCATGCGCGCGACCAGCGCGGTGGCCGATGCGAGATGATCCGGCGTCAACGGCAGTCCTTTGGTATCGAGGTAATTGATGGTGATGTCGCCGTCCGGCTGAATCACAATCGGCTTGGCCTCCGGCTCGACCGTCTGCGTGTAAATGCCGTAGGAAAGCCCTTCCTCGATGATGACGGTGTAGGCGTAATAATTTTCCGTCTGCGAAAGCAGATCGCAAATGGTCACGGATTTGCCCGCGCCGCTCATGCCCAATAAAACCGCGTGTTGCGGTGATTGATTGCCCGCCGAGCCGGAGAAAGTTTTGATGCCGACAAGATTTTGGTTCGGGCCTTCGTAAATCGCCTCGGCTGTATCAAGGTGGCCGGTGAAGGTCGAGGCAATCGGCAGCATATCGGCGATGTAGCGGTTTTCGCCGTAAAGTTTTCGGGCGTTGTATTTGCTCCACGTCCAGCCCGGCCAAGTCTGGTAAAACAATTTCTTGGAAGTGCTGGGCAGCGTGCTTTCCGCATACTGCGCCGAATTCATGGAATTGATGGCGTTCTTTATGGCGGTCGTCTTGGCAATCAGCCCTTCCTTGCTTTTGTCCCAGGTGCGGACAGCGAACAAGACTTTGAACGGAATCGTATGCCCCTGCATGAGCGCGGCGATTTTCTTTTGCTTCTTGTCCATCACGGTCAGAAGCGAAAGTTTTTTCTCGCTGGCATAATCGCCGGCAATGCGGTCGTGTTCCTTTTCCTCCTTGTTGATTTCCTTGCGGACGGAGAGCGGATCGAGATTCACCGTGATGGTGTAGTCGAGCAGGCGCAGGCCGGTAAGCCGGTGGATGATTCCTGGGTAGGTCATCTTCGGCCAGCGCGACAACGCGATGATGGAATGGTAACGGCCATCCATGAAGAAACCAAAATCCGCCTGACCTGCTCCCTCGCTGTGCCAGCAATTTTCCTGAATTGACAGTTGCGGATCAAAACCGTCAATCGGGTCGTAATCAAACCGCTCGGCCAGTGACGGATTCAAAAATGTTTTGCAATGCCGGAAATGGTCGGCGTCCTTCATCGGAATAACCCGCGCGCCCTGTCCGGCGAAAATTTCCGTCAGCATTTCGTGCGTATGCTCGAATTCCGAACGGAATTGCCCCAAAAGCTGGTTGTAGTATTCGGAAAGAGCCGACTCGGATTTGATGCCCTTGGAAGAGGTTTCGATTTTTCGCGACAGGTAAAAAACGAGCCGTTGCCGCCGCAAACGGCGTTCGGTCATCAGCCGCCAATACCGTTCAAAGCGTTCGTTGCGCGAACGGCGCGTCCAGATGTTGTCCGCCTTTTGAGTTTCCGCCTGATACCGCAATAGTTCGTGGCGATAATCGGAATCGCAATAGTATTGAATTTGAAGCCGTTGGTTCTCGGTAATTGACTGCATCAACAGCGAAAGCTGGTCTTGAAATCCATTCAGCTCCGACACCTGCGCGTTAACCATGTCCGGCGGCTCGAAGATGAATCCCTTCGAGACGTAGCCGCCCGCGTTCAACGAATTAAAAACGATCAGGTCGTTGATGAAGTGTCCGTTTGGCGATTCTTCAAACATAATGGATGGGCCGGTTGCTTTTGAAAATCCGGGGTGAAGCCGGAGCCTTTCAACCAATAGTCGAGGCAGTCAATGTCGTAGCCCGCTGGTTTGCCCTGACGAAACACGAAGACGTAAATGAGGCAGAGCGTCAGCGGGACCGCCGCTAAAATCAGCGAAGTGAAAATGCTCATTTTCAATGCGCTGAAGCAAAGCAGCAGAATCATCACGAAGGCGAACCCGCCGCCGACAACGAACCAGAACAATTCGCCTTCCAAGCCCCACGTCCGGCCTTTGGAATCGTCGGAACTGTTCGTCTCCGTGAATCGGATGCCGTCTTTCATTGGAAGGTTCCCACGTCCACGGTTGAACTGCCGATGCCGAAAGCGGTGAACAAGGCTTTCACGATTACCGGCGCGCCCGCGATGATGAGGCCGCCGATGATGGAAAGTTTGCCGGTGTCGGCGTCGCCGCGCCGGATGGCGAAGCCGCCGCCGACCACGCAGATGGTGCCAAAGATGAATCCGATGAGCATCACGATGCCCAACGCCGATGAAGCGCCCGATGAAAGGCTGCCCGTGGTTTGCGCCAGAATGGGAGTGAATCCCGCCAGTTTGGTTTGAAATATAATTTTCATACGCTCCTTTTTACCTGCTTTTGCTTTGGTAGGTTGTAATGAAATCGTTACAATTTTTCCCCGGCGTTTGGGCAGGGTTGGGACATGGAAAACTCAATAGACACAGTCAAGGACTCCGGTTCAGAACTTCATTTGAAACTGCAAGGTCTCGAAAAAGTTTTAAGCCAGCGCATTCGCGGGCAGGCTCATGTCATCCCGCGCGTGGTCTCTGTGCTGCAACGCGGCGAACTCGGATTGACCAAGCCAACTCGTCCACGCGGCAGCTTCATGTTTCTTGGCCCGACCGGTGTTGGCAAAACGGAGATCACGCTGGCGTTCACGGAATTTCTTTTTGGTGGGGACAAACTTTTCCGCTTTGACATGAGCGAATATCAAACCCAGGAATCACTGGGCATTCTGCTGGGCGCGCGTTTGGGCGAACGCGGCACTCTGGGAATGGCGTATGACAAATCACCGTCCGGCACTTTGCTATTTGACGAAATTGAAAAGGCGCATCCGCGCGTGCTGGACGTGTTCCTGCAAATCTTGGACGCGGCGCGGGTCACGATGGCCAGCGGCGAAACCTTGGATTTTTCCAGGCATTACATTGTGCTGACTTCGAACCTCGGCGCGGCGGAGATTTTGCACCTGCAACATTCCACGCAAGCCACGCTGGAACGGCATGTCCTGACTCGCGCGCAGCAATCCCTGCGCCCTGAAATGTTCGCCCGCATCACGGAAAAACTGGTCTTCAACCGGTTAAGTTACGACCACCAGCTTGAAATCGCCGCCCTGCTGCTGGCAAATGAATTGAAGTTCCTGCTGGAAAAGGGACATGAACTCGCAGCCGATGAATCGGTATTGCCATTCTTGGTGCGCCGTGGTTTTCATCCGAAACTCGGCGCCCGCCCCCTGCGTGATGCGATTGAAAAACTCGTCGGCGATGCCATCGCGACCGATTTGCTCACCGGCGGGACGGCTTGTGGCCGGCTTACGGTGGAAGCAAGTTTTTTGAACATTCGTAAATAATCGCCGCACGTTTGGCGTGTCCACCAAATTACTCAAGACGTTGAGTAAATTTACCCAATGCTAAAATGCGTCACCGTTTACTTAAACGGCTTCGGTCTGCGGTCTGCGGGCGGAAACAGTGGAGCGTAGGCGGAGAGACGGCTGGAACGGAGCCGTAGCGCAACTGCCGCCGCTGACCGCAGACGGAAGCCCGCCGCAGTTGCGGCCTATTCATCGCCGCCCCGACGGACGTGGGTTTTGCGGAATGAAACGGGCGTCGTCGCGCGGGGGACAGGGGCGACGGGCAGACCGTGGAAAGGAACAATGCCCACGTTGGTCGCGGCGATTGACAAGATGCCCAAGATGGCGGAATGGCCTGATTATGGGACGCAGGCGCAACTTGGAAAACACTGGCGCAAACAAATTTAGTATGTTTTTTCGATTCGATTCACCTCGCACAAAGGGCGGAATTCGCCCCTGAAAATCCGGCTCGCTCGTGATGTTTATGCAGCAAAAGTGAAGCCTGCGAAACGATGCGAAATAAAGCTCACGAGGGAGCGCTGATGGGCGAGCAGAATTTTCACCGTTTCAAGGCGGAGTCCGGCACGGGGGAATTGATGCGGGGGAGTTTTTGCGAAGGGGTAAATTGATGATGGAAAACAGTGTGATGAAACCCGCTGCATTGCGCCGGTGAATGATGTGCGACGCTTTTTCAATGCCACGTCGCCCGACCAGAAATTCGACCCACGGCCATGCCGTCCCCGATGACCAGCCGGCCAATAATTGCCGCGCAGTTGTGCGGGTGGATGGCGCGGGCGTCCGCAAAAAAATCAAGAAAGCTACGGGAATGCCCTGCGCGATCTCGGCAACTCGTGGCGGGTGCTCGACCAGTTTCACCGGACGGATCAACCGCAATTCTCGCGCTGGTTGAAACGTCACTTCGGCGCGTTACTCACGGAACTTCGGGAGCTTAATCTCAAGCTGGCGGCGGATGATGCCATCGTTTTCATGATCCAAAATGAGGTGATGTTTGGCGGCGGCTCTTACGTTCGGGCCTACCAGCGGGTAATGGAATTTCGGGATAATCCTGAAACACCACCGCCGCCCGGCGGCGTCCGATCCCCCTGCCGCAGATCAAAGGGATTCCGAGGCGCAATCCAACCTTGAGTTGGATCGTTGGGCCGCGACGCGAGCTGCACCGAGTAGCGCGGTGGTGTCTTTCATGATGACGCGAATGGGGATGGTTTCAAGCAGCAGGTTTCATCCTGCCTTTCACGAGAAAACCGTTCATAAAAAACGGTTCTTTGAGCTTTTGTATAATTTTTGGCGCAATCTCACCGCCGATGTAAACGCCGCCGGTTGCCATCATCTTCAAGGCAAGGTTCCCCGCTTCTGCTCCGTAGAGGGACACATACCAATTCAGCGCTTGAACGCAAAGATCACATTCCCCAGCGAGACCTGCGCGTGTGATTACGGCAGCGAGATTATTCAATCGCATCTCTTCGGCGAGAGCCGGATTTTCCGGGTGTCCTTTGACGTCGCGCAGAAATTCATACAGAAGTTTCTGTCCGTTCCCGGAGAGCACCCGCTCGTAACTCACCCGGCCAAACTTGGCACAAAGATAAGCCAGAAGTTCACATTCGATTTCGTCGCGGGGTGCAAAATCTGCGTGGCCCCCTTCGCAGGCAAATGGAACATGGCCTTGCCCATTCCAAAACAAGCCGGCTTCGCCAAGTCCGGTGCCGACAGAAATGACCGCCCCATTTCCTGTTGCGTCCGGATCGCCGGTTTGAAGCGTAATGAAATCTGCCGGCTCAAGGGCAGGAATGCCATGAGCATTGGCTTCGAGGTCATTGATAAGTATTACTGTTGGAAGTTCAAGTTCGCGTGCGAGTGATTCCGCATCGGTTTTCCAAGCCAGATTCGGGCCGGCGACGCGACCATGCCTGACCGGACCGGCGATACCAAAGCACGCTGAATCAATTCCGTAGCTCTGGGCTGCGAGAAAAGTCGTCGCAATTTTGCCAAGGCTCGGGTAATCGCAGCTCCGGAAAATTTGCGTCCTGACCGGGTTAAGGCGGTTTGGCTCAACTTCAAACAGACCAAGACGGGTAGATGTGCCGCCGATGTCGCCTGCAAGAATCATATTATAAAATGTGATTATTGTAATCGGGCAAGCAGTCTTGGCTACCTATTCAACTTGCTAGTTTTCATTGGGAGCTATATCCAAAGCCGATGCGATCCGGCATACTCCAAAGAATGATATGTGTGACCCGAATCGAATTGCCATCTTTGGCAGACCGAAAAGTTGGCAAAAAAAGAGCAAATCCAAACCTGAATGGTTCATTGGTGATTTGTGTTTTTAGAGCCTTGCTATTGCATGTCTCACTTGCGTAAAAACAATTGGCCGGGTATCCGCCATATCGCCATCGCGGCTGGGTTGATGATTTTGGGTGTCGTTAATGACGCCAGTGGCGGTGGTGACGGATCCTTGCGTGCAATCACCAATCTTCTCCAATTGAACCAAACGGTTAATTCAGGGCAGGCGTTTGTTCGCTCGCTGAATTTGGAGGCAACCGTCTGGTGGTCGAGCGAGGCGGAAGGCCGGGTGATTTTACGGGATGATTCAGGAGCGGCTCAACTTGAACTGGATTTCCCTTGTCCCATGCCACCACAGGGGACGCGCGTGCGCTTAGCAGGAAATTGCATCGTGGTGAAGACGCGGGAGACCATCAAATTGTCCAGCACTCCGGTGGTGGAGAATGATGGCTTGCACGCGATGATCGAGAAATCTGGCAGCATTTATCTGAAACCGGGACAACACGCGATCTGGGTCGCTTGGTTTAACCGGACCGACAAGTATGGACTGGAAGTGGAATATTCAGGTCCGGATTTGCCCCGGCAAAAAATTCCTGATGCGGTTCTTTTTCGAGCCCAATCAGATTTTGTAAATGGGACGACGAACCTGGTCCATGGAGTGGACTACCGCTGTTATGAAGGGGTGTGGTGGGACATGCTCCCCAACTTTAGCCATTTGCCGACGGTCAAAACCGGTGTGGCCGGAAACTTTGACTTGAATGTCAAAAGCCGGGAAGAGCACGTTGGCTTGCAATTTGGCGGCTATCTCCAGACCGCCAGAGAGGGCCGCTACACGTTTCACACCAAATCGGACGACGGCAGCCGTTTGTTTATTGGTGATTCCTCGCTGCACGTCAAGGTGATCGGGAAAACTGCTTTGCCATCGCCGCGTCAGGTTGCGTCCGATGCCGCCGCTCTGGAACCGTCCGGCTATGAGTGGTCTGTGATCGAAGGAACCGTCACCTCCGTCAATCGCCTTGGTGATGCTTTGGAGATCGAACTCGCCACTGGGTCCGGCCGCGTGCGGATGAAAGTAGCGGAGAATTCCGACTGCTCCTTTGCGGTTGTGCCCCAAAATCGGATTCGGGCCGTTGGAGTTTGTCACCCTATTCTTCGTCTCGATGGAATCGAAGTGCCCGGCGAGTTTTTTGTGCAGAACTGGAGCGATCTCGAACAACGCTATGTCACGCCCGATCTGTGGGCCACCTATCCGTTAATGACGATTCGCAGTGCGTTGGCGACGGGTTTCTCCAGCAACTCACAACCCGTCGTCCATCTCCGTGGGAAAATCATTCAGCCCGCCGCCGGGCAGCCGTCATTTTTGGAGGATGTTTCGGGCCGGATCGCCCTGGAAACCATCGGGACAAATTACGCATCCGGCGAGACTTCGGAATTATTAGGCCGGTTGGACGCCGGGGGCACCAATCGGGTGTTGCGTTGTGAATTCTTCCGCCGGGTAGGCGAAACCTCCGACCGCCCCGGAACGCTCCCCATTCTCACCACCGCCGGACAGGTTAACCAGTTGAACCCGGAGGAATTGAAAAAAGGGTATCCCGTGAAACTGCGCGGCGTGGTCACCGCCGTCCTGCAGGGTGATGCCGTGGTGATGCAAGACACGACGCGGGGGATTTATGTGGCCATCGGGAAACCGATTCCATTGCGGGTTGGCGACTTTTGCGAGGTCGAAGGGATCACCCAGCCTGGGGAATTTTCCCCGTATATTGCAGCTTCACAAATCAATTGCACCGGCACAAGCCTGCTGCCGAATCCTGTGAATCCGACCTGGGATCAGCTGCTCAACGGCAGCCTGCACGCTCAATATGTGGAACTGGAAGGGGTTGCCACCTTGATCGAAAGCAATACGGTCACTTTGCTCACGCGTGATGGCCGCATCCGGGTGCAACTGGATTCGATGGCTTCCCCCATTCCACAATCTTATTTGAATGCCGTAATTCATATGCGCGGCTGCCTGTTTGCCAGCTGGGACCAGCAAGCTCAACGGGTGAAAGTGGGGGATATTCGCATCAACCAGCAGTGGGTGAATCTCGTGCAGCCGGCACCATTGGATCCCTTTGCCATTCCCGCCAAGCACGCCGGGGAATTATTACGGTTCGATCCTCAAGCCGGGGCATTTCAACGCGTCAAGGTTTCCGGGCAAATCATTTTCCAAGGTGATGGGGGCTGTTTCCTGATGGATGGCGACAACGGATTGCGCTTCATTTACCCCGGAAAACCGACCGCGCATGTGTGCGATCTGGCCGAAGTCGTTGGTTTTCTGGATGTGAGCGGTCCATCTCCCTTGTTGCGGGAAGCAGTGGTGCAGCGCACCGGACTGGCTGAATTGCCAAAACCGCGTCAGCTTAAGTCGGATAATTTGCTGAGTGATGAATTCGACTCCGCTTTGGTTCAGATCGAGGGCGTGCTTTTGACCGAGAACAGCACGACGTCTGGATATGTTCTTGAAATGCAGAATGGCCTTCGTCGCTTCATCGCGGTGATCAATGACAAAACAGGTCTTGCTCCCAATTTAATTCCCGGTAGCCGGCTCGAATTGACCGGTGTTTATGTCGGGCAGGGAGGCAATCACGTTCTGGGCCAGCCGATTGATTCGTTCCGGCTGCTGCTCAATACCGGTTTTGACGTCAGGGTTTTATCGCGTCCACCCTGGTGGACGTTACGGCGCATGTTGACCGTGGTGGGCGTGCTGATTGGCGTCCTGATTGCCGCCCTGATTTGGATCAAACAACTCCGGACAAAAGTGGATCAGCGCACCTTGCAACTAGAAGCGCAAATTCAACGGCGCCAGCAGGTCGAGCATCAGCGCGCGGTGGAACAGGAACGCATCCGCGTGGCGCAAGATTTGCATGACGATCTCGGCGCGGGTTTGACGCGCGTCAACATGCTGACCACGCTCGCCGCCAATCCGGCAACCACGGGCGAGGAAAAGGCGCACTACCTCACCGATTTGAACGCGATGGCCCGCGACATGGTGACTTCGCTGGATGAAATCGTGTGGGCCATCAATCCGCGCAACGACACACTCGCCTCGCTTGTCGGCTATTTCTGCGCCCACGCGCAGCGGTTGCTGGCGCTGGCGTCGGTGAAATGCGGATTGGAGGTCACGGAAGAATTGCCCGACATCCAGCTAGATTCAAAATTCCGGCACGAGCTGCTCATGGCGTTCAAGGAAACCATCACGAACGTGATTCGCCACGCGGCGGCCACCAAAGTCTGTCTGCGCATCGCGGTTCAGCACGGCGTTTTGGTCATGGAAGTTGAGGACGATGGTCGCGGCCTAGTTGACTGCCGGAAGCAAGCCGGTGCCGACGGTCTTGCCAACATGAAAGATCGTTTAAATGCTTTGGGCGGCCGATGTGACATCCGCGCGAATCCAAGCGGAGGAATCACGGTTCGTTTTGAAGCGCCACTTACCCCAGTTACAAAATGATCAAAGTAGCCATAGTCGAGGACGACAAAACCCTGCGACAGGGATTTGAAACGCTCATCCGTCTGGAGCCGGGCATGGAATGTGTTTGCAGTTGCGACAGTGTGGCCGAGGCGCTGAAGCAAATTCCAAAGTTCAAGCCGGACGTGGTGCTGATGGACATCCAGTTGCCGGACAAAACCGGCATTGAATGCACCGTCAAAATCAAGGAACTGCTTCCGGCGGCACAGATTGTCGTGGTCACGGTGTATGAAGATTCCGACCGGATTTTTCAGGCGCTCCAGGCCGGTGCCTGTGGCTATTTGCTGAAACGCTCCGCGCCGGAGCGCATCATCGCTGCGATTCGCGAGGCCAAGCAGGGCGGTGTGCCGATGACCCCGGAAATCGCACGAAAGGTAATCGGCCAATTCCGGTCTGCCCCGACAGCGGCGGCACAAGTCGAGGGCTTGACCGGGCGCGAGAAGGAGGTTTTGGAACTGGTGATGCAAGGATTGGAAAACCAAGACATCGCCGACCGCATGGGCGTGAGCATTGCCGCCGTCAGATTTCATCTCCAGCATATTTACGAAAAGCTCCACGTCCATTCCCGCAGTGAGATGATCTTGAAATTCAAAATCTAGCAAGTTTGCTAGCTGGGCAAACTTGGCAAGAGGCTGATACTTTGGACCGATAATCGAAGAAAGATGATTCTCAAAGCAAACGCGCAGTCCAAAACAATTAACAAATAAACAATTATGCTCCATCAAACCTTAAAAACCTGGCTTTGCCTGTCTGTTGCCATGCTCCTGTCCAACCATGTAAACGCTGCGGCGCTCTTTACGGAAAACGCCGGCAATGCCTATTACAACGCTGGCTGGGCTTTCGGCAGTTCGCAGCCAAATAATTTCGGCTGGTTCACGGCGACCAATGTTGTTACCGCGCCGGGGGTTGCGGGGGTTGATCTTGATGACTCCACCGAACTGGCCGGCCCCGGCAGTTATCCGGGCATCAATACGGCCGGAAGAGCGTGGCGCATATATGGTGTCAGCGGAGGCGCGAGCGGCCATGGGGAATCGGCCGCCTACGGCTTCCTGAAAGACGGCTCTGGCAAGGACGACACGCTGTTGCCGGGTCAGACTTTGTCGCTGGATATCGCCCTCAATTTTCGAAATGGATACAAGGGGTTTGCGGCGAAAGATGCCAATGACGCCGAAATATTCACGTTCAATATCGGCGGTGACGATTACGCCGTTTCCCATGCCGCCTCCGGCAACGGTTCTATCGGAAACGCATACAGCGACAACACGGTCTTCCATATTGCCGTTACCCAGACCAAAGCCAGTGGTGGCATCTGGTCGATCACCCGCAGTGGTGGGATTTCCGCGAAAGCCACCGGCACCTACACCGGTGCCGTTGCCAATTTTAAACTCTACGCCGGCCAGACCGTTTCCGGCAACGCCAATGATTTCTACATCAACAACATTGCCGTGACCGACTCCACCGTCACCAACAATAACAAGTTTCAGGCTCGCGAGACTTCACAAAGGAGGTTGCAAAACACGGCGCAATCACCTGTGCGTGTTGCTTGTGTGGGCGACAGCATCACCTACGGTGCCGGCGTGCCTACACGCAGAACTAAATCCTATCCGGCACAACTTGGTGGTCTTTTAGGCACGGATTACGACACCCGTAACTTTGGGCGTTGCGGTGCAACCATGCTGAAGCACAGCGATCTGCCCTATATGTTCTCGAGCCAATACACAAACGCCCTTAACTTTGGGCCGGACATTGTCGTCATTATGCTCGGCACCAACGACAGCAAACATCGCGGCGATGGCAGCTTGAACTCCGACAACGCCCCGGAAAACTGGCGGAACAAGGCCGAATATTTGCCCGACTACGAGGTGATGATTGCCGCCTTTCGCCGGGTCAATCCCAAGGTCAAGGTGTTTGCCTGTCTGCCACCGCCGTGTTTTCCCGGAGGCTGGGGCATCAACGATAAGACGATTCACGACGAAGTCATCCCGCTCATCCGTCAAGTAGCCGGCGATGTCAACGCCACGGTAATTGACTTGAACACTCCGTTGACCGGAAAAACCGAACTGTTTCCAGACACCGTCCATCCGAACACCGAAGGCAGCCAAATCATGGCTTCGGTCGTTTATCATGCACTGGCCGGCAAATGATTTTGAAGGTCGAAATCTAGTAATCTTGCTAGCTAGGCGAAATCAGAAGACCTGTCATATTGGGAGCATAAACAGCCATTGTCTTAAAGTTGCGGCAATGACTGTCTGTTCAACAAAACCATTGCAAAACCTAAACACCGTTATGATAAAACAGAAGTTAATGAAGACACTGCTTGCGCTCGTGTTCACCCTCGCTTTTGCCGGCACGGCAACTGCGGCCAATAACATTTATTACACTGCCTCGGACGATCCAAACAACAGCCCGGATTCCACACAAGGCGTTAACGTGTGGACGGTCAATGCCAACACTGGTGGCTCCTATTACCACACTGGGGTAGCGGGTAGCGGCCCGGCAAGCCACTGGGCGATTTGGGGCAATGGCAATCACAATACGACCACCGCTACCCACACTTTTGCGGGCGGGGCTTTGACGGATGGTCAAACCGTTTCGATTGGCTATGCGCACGGCGGCAACATTGACAACGGTTACACTGTTGGCATCCGGCTGCTGGATGCGGCAGGCACGGTGCAGGCCGAGTTTTCCTTTTTGGGTGGCAGCACGTTTCAGCAATACGACACTGGCTCCGGTGTTTTTACGCAGAATACTGGGAAGTCCTACGACTCGTTCGATCTCTTCACCTTGAGCTACACGATTGGCACCGGCGGCACGAATTATACGGCCAGCGCAGGGCCGGGCGTCAACTCGTGGGGCGGCAGCGGCAGTTGGAGCGGAACCGTCACCAACCCCATCGCGCAGATTCAAGTCTTCACCGTCGGCGGCTGGAACAGTGATCAATTATTCAACAATCTTCAAATCACCACGGCGAACGTATGTCCGGCGATTTTCCTGGGACTTTCACCCACGCCGCTGCTCAAGAACGCGGCTTCCAGCAACAACATCATCGCTGACGGCGGCGTCGCGCCTTACAGCTACGCGGTCATTGGCGGTTCGCTGCCGCCGGGCTTGAGTCTGTCCTCGGCCGGTGCCTTGACCGGCACGCCCACGAATGCCGCGCTTTCCACTTTCGCAGTGCGGGCCACGGATGCGAATGGCTGCACCGGCACGAATGCTTTCAACCTGCGTGTTTATGCCACCGGTGCGGATCATTCCGGCAATTACAGCAGTTGGAGCGGCAACGGTGGGACTGGGTTCGGCAGTTGGTCTTTTTACATTGATAACCATGGCTCAGGTTTTACGGGCGAAGAAAAAACCACCAGCGGCGACGCGAACATTCATGTGGCGGACGGCTCGGCGTGGAAACTTTATGCCATTGATTTCAATTCCGCTGTGCAACAGGAAGAAGCCATCGCCTATCGCACCTTCAGCAGTCCGTTACAGGTGTCGAACGATCTCTTCTCGGTCTCCATGGAAATTCAAAATGGCAACGCCGGCATCGGCAACCCGGGGCAGATGGGCTTTGCTCTCCGCAACGGCAATACCACCGGCTCCGGCAATCAGACCACGGGCGCGCGTCTGGCGGTTTATCTCGCTGGCGGCAGCAATAATGTGGTTGTTTTGGATGCCGCCGGACCGCACGAATCCACCGTGCCCGGCGGGCTTGGAACGGCGTATGATTTCACGGCGCGGTTGACCAGCGGCAGCACCTATGAGTTGACCATTACGCGCTACACCAATGGCGCGGGGGCAACAGCGGCACCCGTGGTGATGACCGGCACGCTCGCCGGCAGTGGCGTCATTAATTCACTCGCGTTGTTTAATACCAAGAATTCCGTCGAAAGTGATAATCGCAACAGCGATGCCTATTTCAACCGCTTGGCTTACAACTCGGCCAACTTCGTCTGCCCGACCATCACTTTGGGCAATCTGGGCAACGGCCTGGTAGGTGGCAGTTATAACTTCCCGATTTCCGCCGCCGGCGGTCTGGCTCCTTATAACTTTACCGTGGGCAGTGGTTCGCTCCCGCCGGGTTTGACCTTGTCTTCCAGCGGGGTGCTCTCCGGCACGCCGACCACCGCCGGGACCAACACGTTCACGGTCGTGGTCACGGATGGCAACAACTGCACTGGCAGCAGGACTTACGCGCTTCAGGTTTACGGATCCGGCGGAGACAATGCCGGCAACTATGGCTCCTGGACCAACGGAGCCAACGCCGGCAGCGGCTTTTCCGCGTGGGAATTATATTCCAGCATCCACGGCGGGGTCAGCACCTACGCCGGTTATGAGAAAACCACCGCCGCTCCCAACCTTCAATCCCCGGATGGTTCCGTATTGAAGCTGTATGCCGTCTCGTATGGCAGCAACCCGTGGGAAGAGTCGGAGGCCTGCCGCAAGTTGAATGTTCCGTTGAGTGTGGCGGGCGATGTCTTTGGCCTGTCTTTCCAGCATGGCCTGGTCGGCAACCCCGGTCAGGTCGGGTTTGCCCTCCGGAATGGTGATTTTTCAGGATCCGGTGGGTTTGATGGCCGGGCTCGTTTGCAATTTTACTTCAATGGTGGCGCCACCAACCTGACGGTTGAAGACGCTTCCGGTGCCCGCGAAATCCCGAACCTTCCATTCACCTATTTTGGCTGGGACGTCGTGGTCAGGTTGACCGGGCCCGATACTTACAGCGCGTCCGTCACGCGTTACAACGGCGTAGGCACCGCCGATTCACCGGTGACCGTAACCGGAAACCTCGCCGGCAGCGGACCGATTGATTCGCTGGCGCTGTTCAATTGGAACTATACTTCCGCGAATGGTGTAAACAATGATGCATATTTTAACAATATTGGCTACACTTCCACTTCCACGGTCATCACCAACGATGTCACGTTTAATGTGGATATGTCGGTGCAGATCATGGCTGGAAACTTTAATCCGGCGTCGCAAACTGTGGAGGTGCATGGCACCTTCAGTGACTGGCTCGGTGTGACCCTCACCAACAACCCGTCCTTACCCGGTAATGCCGCCAACGTCTACAGCGGTGTGGTGCCGATTCGAGGCGCCCTGAACAGCGGGGAATCCTACTGGTTCGATTATTACGACAACGCCAGTTTTACCAAGGAAAGTGAAACCCCCAAAGTCAGCACTTTGGATAGCGGCCCCACCCACTACGACCGGTTCTTGCTGCTGCCCAATGTGGCCGCAACAAATTTGCCCGTTGTCCTGTTCAGCGATTTGAACACCAACGATTATCTCCCCGCCGCCACGGCGGTAACCTTCTCCGTGAATATGAACGGAGCGGTCACAACCGCTGGCTATGTTTTTGGCACGAGTCCGAGTGACACGGTCTGGATCAATGGTGCCTTTATTCCTTGGTATCCGTGGTATACTCCTGCGGATCCATCGGGCACCGCCGGCCCGGCCCAATACCAAATGTTTGAGTCAGCAACGCCCGGTGTTTACACCAACACGATAATCATTCCTGTGGGCGGTGGGTTGGTGGTGAATTACAAATATGGCATCGGCATTGGCACCAATTCCCCCGCCGATGGCGGCCCGCGTGACAACGAGGCGGCGGTTAACCTGAACCACAATCGTGTGATTCGTTCCACCGCCACCGGTGCTTACGTCCTGCCGCTGGATAAATTCGGCAATCAATATGTTGAACCGTTCTTTAGTGTCCAAGCGAAGGCCGATGGCCAGTTGCAGGTCGGTGCTCCGGTTGGCGGAGCGGTGCCGGTGACCTGGCTCGGCCGCCCTGGCGCGCATCTGCAAGGCACCACCAACTTGACTGGCTCATGGACGGATTATCCAAACACCGATGGCGCGCATTGGACCAGTGGCGTGAATACCACCAACGGTTTGTTGAGCGTCACCAATATTCCAGCCGCCGGGAATAAATATTTCCGGTTGGTCAAGCCGTGATATCGATTGGGTAGTGGTATTCCCGCCCCATTGTGAAGGGGCATGGTGGGGCGGGAATTGTTGGAAATAGAATAATAGAAAGATTGTGAAAGTTATGAAAATGCGACGTGCCGGTTTTACGCTGATCGAACTGTTGGTGGTCATTGCCATCATCGCCATTCTGGCCGCCATGCTGTTGCCCGCCTTGAGCAAGGCCAAGCAGAAAGCTCTGGCCGTCTCCTGCATGAGCAACAACAAACAATTGGGTTTGGCGTGGTTTATGTATGCGGGAGATAATGCCGAACGCCTCGCCATCAATAGCGACGCGCATGGCGGTGGGAGCGTTTTTTTTGGCGGTGTTCCTTCTTGGATCACCGGCGACGTGGATTGGACCACCGCCTCGAAAAACACTAACGTGCTCAACGTTATTGACGATCGATACTCCCTGTTAGGAAATTATATTGGCCGCAATTTCAAAATCTTCGCCTGTCCGGCGGCTAACTATGTCAGTTCCGCCCAGGGTGCGTTGGGCTGGGATCACCGGGTGCGTAGCGTGGTTATGAATGGGGCCGTAGGTGATGGAAACAAATATGGTCTGGGTTTGGCGAACTTTTATGTGCCGAAAAAATCCACTGATTTTCATACTCCCGGACCCAGTGACGTCTGGGTGTTTTCTGATGAGCATCCCGACAGTGCGGATGACCAGTTGCTCTACTCGGCGAATTATGCAACAACCACGCTGATTGAATTACCCGGTTCCCAGCACGGCGGCGCGTGCGGACTGGCTTTTGCCGACGGTCATTCTGAAACACATAAATGGAAGGGCGTTGTTGGCGCCCACCAAACCGTAAACCGTGATCTAAATAATTATTTGCGCAATGTTTCGTGTTCCATCAGTGATCCGGACATGCTCTGGCTCGCGCAACACACGCCCCAGAATTGATGGGGAACCGGCTGTGACCCAAATGCATTCCAAGCTATCAAGCAGCATGAATATATTTCAGCAAAAAACAAATCGCCTGCTGGCCGCAACTTTTATCGGCTTGCTTGCGCTCAATCTTGCCGCCGGCGCGCAGGCCGAATCATCCAGTCCCGGTGCCCGCAAATCACCCGATTGGCTTAAGCGTTCGGTCGTGTATGAAATCTTCCCGCGCAACTTCTCCCAGGCTGGAGACCTCAATGCCATTACGGCCCGTTTGGATGAATTGAACGATCTGGGCGTGAACCTTCTCTGGCTTATGCCGATCAACCCAATCGGCGAAAAGATGAAGAAAGGTTCGATTGGGAGCCCTTACTGTATCCGCGACTTTTACGCCATCAATCCCGACTACGGCACCACCAACGACTTCCGGCGGTTGGTTGAGGAAGCCCATAAACGTGGCCTGAAGGTGATCATGGATATAGTGGCCGGCTATACCGCCTGGGATAGCGTGCTCATGGAACATCCCGAATTCTATCAAAAGGATGCGGCCGGAAGGATCATCTCCCCCAATCCCGATTGGACGGATGTGGCCGGGCTGAATTATGAGAATCAGGATTTGCGCCGCTACATGATTGACATGATGAGATATTGGCTGACGGATTTTGGGGTGGACGGGTTTCGATGCGACGTGGCCTACACGGTGCCGATTGAGTTTTGGGAAGCCGCCCGGGTTGAACTTGAAAAGGTGAATCCTCAACTGATCATTCTCGCTGACGCGGGTAGTCGGCCCGCCCTCCTTTCAAAGGCCTTCGACATGGATTACTCATGGAATCTGGACTATGCGCTGAGCGAGGTCATGAGCGACGTAAAACCCGCCTATTTCATAAAACAGTCTTGGGAGCACGCCCGGCAGCAGTTCCCCAAAGGCGCATTACACCTGCTCTTTTCAGACAATCATCCGCAGCCCCGGGCGGTGGCCCGATACGGCGTGAATGGCGCGCTTGCCGGCCAGATTTTGTTGCTGACAATGGACGGGGTGCCGCTCTTTTACAACGGCATGGAAGTGGGGGATGCCACCGAGTCGGCCGACCCGGCTTTGTTTGAAAAAATGCCGGTATTTTGGCATCCCAGCGGACGACCTCTGCTCCGCGACACCTACCGGGATTTGATCAAGCTTCGCAAGCAATCACCCGCATTTTACGACGGGGAGGTTGTCTGGCTTCAGAACACGGCTTCGGATGCGATCGTTAGCTTCTTGCGTCGGGAGGCGGAGGATGAGTATCTGGTCTTGATCAATCTTTCCAGCCACCGCGTAACCGGTTCGGTTGAACTGGACGATGCCAAAGGCTTTGATCCAGTGAAAATCAGCGGGATGCAGCCGGTGAATACACCGCCTCCTGCTTTTAGCCTCAGCAGCTATGGCTGGTTCATCTATCATCGCACCCTTCCTAAATGACTAATATTAATCGGCATCTTGAAAAGCGCGGCGCAACGATTGCGGGCCTTATGTTGATGGGGTGTGCCATGCTATCTGCAAACGCCGGTCAGTTCCTCGCTAATATCAACACCGACAAGGCGGCGTATTCTCCCGGCAACGGTGTGACCTTCTATGTGGATCTCACCAACAGCACGGCTTCCCCATTCAACGGTTCGGTTTCGACCGTCATTTCGCATCTGGGCTATGTCACCACCAACCTTCCCAGCCAGGCCATTACCAGTTTGGCGGCACATTCTACGACCACCAAGGTTTTTTCATGGACGCCGCCGACAACAGATTATCAAGGTTACCTTGTTTCGATCAGTGTTACCGATGGAGGGAGCGTCGTCGTTGACAAAGGCTCATCTGCGGTCGACGTGTCCAGCGACTGGTCAAAGTTTCCCCGTTACGGCTATGTTTCCCAGTTCGGCGCGGCGCTTGATGCCTACAACACCGTCTGGCAGCTGAAAAATTATCACCTCAATGCACTTCAGTTCTACGACTGGCAGTGGAAGCATCACGTTCCCTACAACCCTTCAAATACTTGGCCGGACATCGCCAATCGCACTATCTCACGCGCCACTGTGACCAACTTCATCGCCGCCGCGCACAACTACGGCCTGCTGGCGATGAATTACAATTCCTATGGCATGGCTTACAGCAATTACCTGAGCGACGGCAGCGGCGTGACGCTGGCGATGGGGATTTATTCCACTGCTACCGCCTCGCTCGCCAACCAATACAACTACTTGCTTCCCGGGAGTTGGGCCACGCCGCGGCTCTATCAAATGAACAACCGCGACACCAACTGGCAGAATTTTATTTACGGCCAGGAGCAGACTGTGTTCACCAACTTCGCATTCGATGGCTGGCACATAGACACCGTGGGCCAGCACACCGCCTATGACGCGGCCGGCAACTTGTTCACGCTGGACGACTATAATCCCGATTTCATCAACAAGGCCAAAGCTGCGCTGGGCAAACGCATGACCTTTAACACCGTGGACGCGGTCGGCGAAAACCAGATCGCCCAGAGCGCGAATGTGGACGTCCTGTATTCCGAGCTGTGGGCCGGCAATGGCAACTACGTTGATTTCAAGACCCGCGTGGACAATGCGCGCAGCTACGGCAGCAAGGCGCCGGTTTTTCCCGCTTACATGAATTACAACAAGACTTCGGGCAACTTCAATGACGCCGGGATTCGCCTCGCCGACGCCGCGATTTTTGCCTGCGGCGCCTCGCATCTGGAGATCGGTGACGACACGCAGATGTTGCGCACGGAATACTTTCCGGAGAACACCGTCAAGATGTCCGCCGCGCTTAAATCTACCCTGCGGGTCTATTACGATTTTCTGGTCGGCTACCAAAACCTGCTGCGCGAAGGCACGGTGAGTGCAAACTACGGCGCCAGCATTACTGGGGTCACCACCAGCACGAATGGCAGCGCTGGTTCGGTCTGGCTGATCTCCCGCAAGAACCTGGGGAACAATCTCCTGCAGCTGATCAATCTGCTGAACAATACCAGCGCCTCGTGGCGCGACACCAACGGGACTTACGCCGCGCCGTCCACGCAGACTAATCTCGCGGTGAAAATGTATTACTCCGGAACCATCGGCGCCGGAAAACTCTGGTGGGCCTCGCCGGACACCAATTCTGGCGCGGCCACGCAACTAACCTTCACCAACAGCAGCGATGGTGGCGGCAGCTTTGTGACCTTCACCGTGCCGTCGCTGCAATACTGGGACATGGTCTGGCTGGAACTCAACGGAACCATCAGTGCCACCGCGCAAGTTCAAGCCGAGAACTACGATTCGATGGCGGGCATCGCAACGGAAACCACGGGTGACACCGGCGGCGGTTTGGATGTTGGCTACATTAAAAATTTTACAGGCGACAGTTATGTGGCCTTCAACAATATTGATTTCGGCACCGGAGCCACCAACCTCTCCGCGCGGGTGGCCTCGGCGGTGGCCAATGGAATCGTGGAATTTCGCCTGGGCAGTCCCACCGGAACGTTGATTGCAACCGTGCCTGTCGGCAACACTGGCGGCTGGCAGAGCTGGCAGACTGTCAACGCATCGGTTTCCGGCGCGGTCGGGGTGCAAAAGGTGTTCGCTGTTTTCAAAAATGCGGAGGCCAATCTGAATTGGTTCACCTTTCCGGCTCCGTTACCTGCGCCGTGGGTGACGACGGACATTGGCGCGGTTGGAATGGCCGGCACCGCCAATTATTCCGGCGGAACTTTCAGCGTCTCGGGTTCCGGCGCGGACATTGAAGGTGCGGCGGATGCCTTCCGAAGTGTTTATCAATCCGCCGGCCCGAACAGTGAAATCCGGGCGCGGATTGTCGGCGTGCCGGGCACCGACCCGTGGGCCAAGGCGGGCCTGATGTTTCGCGACAGCCTCGCGAGCAACGCCGTGAGCGTCGCGGTGCTCCTCACCGCCAGCAATGGCGTGGCTTTTCAGCGCCGCTCCAGCACGGGCGGTGGAACCACCTCCACCGTGATTTCCGGCGTGCCCGTGCCACGCTGGGTGCGGTTGGTGCGCACTGGGACGAACAATTTTTCCGGTTATTACTCAACTGATGGAAGTAATTGGACGCCGATTGGCACGGCCATTAGCTTGACCATGAGTAATTCGGCATTGGCTGGCCTCGCCGTCACTGCGCACAATAACGCGCTGCTCAACACCTCCACCTTCGACAGTGTGACCCTCAACCAGTCACCTGTGCTCGCGGCCATTTCCAACTACAGCCTCATCGCCGGTGCTTTGCTGGCCTTTACTAATTCCGCCACCGATCCGGATGTTCCGGTGCAAACCTTCGCTTTCAGTCTGATCAATCCGCCGTCCGGAGCCACCCTCAACACCAACACCGGCGGGTTCAACTGGCGGCCGGCCATCGCGCAATCCCCGTCCACGCAAAACGTCTCTGTGGTTGTCTCCGACAGCGGTGTGCCCACGATGAGCGCCACGCAGAGTTTTTCGATTGTCGTGTCTCGGCCCGCTCCGCCTGTGCTAGGTTCGGTTTCCAATACCAACGGGCAGTTTGGTTTCTGGGTCAACGGCGACGCCGGCCCCGACTACTCCATCCAGGTCTCGACCAATCTGGCGAATTGGTCCGCCCTCGCGACCCTCAGCGCGCCGGTGCCGCCTTTTTTTTTGATGGACACTAATTCGACAAATTATTCGGCGCGCTTTTATCGCGCCTTACTTGGACCTTAGCGCGTTCGTTTGCAACATGAAGTCATCCACCGCAATTTTCGGGGCCGCCGCCGCGCTATTTTACGCTTGGCTGGGCGTCGGCATGGCTTCCGCCCAATCCACGGCCAAAATGACCGATGGCCAGACCACTGCCGTCATTTCTGTCAGCCGGGAAGGGCAACTACGCTCGTATGAACTGACGACCGATGCTCCGCTCCGCG
>Ga0316227_1001807_pt1 | contig 21307 bp, 10 predicted proteins | sample TBH18019metaG_FD_206012 | JGI IMG/M metagenome (GOLD analysis project Ga0316227, IMG submission 206012) | Freshwater microbial communities from Trout Bog Lake, Wisconsin, USA - TBH18019 | ecosystem: Environmental > Aquatic > Freshwater > Lake > Hypolimnion/Profundal zone | place: USA: Wisconsin... | reverse complement strand
ACTTACTTGTGTGCTAATACCGCTAATTGCACCTGAAGATGCTGTTTGACTATTGTTAACTGTATAACTTGTACCTGTAGTTGGAGTACCTGAAGCAAACTGATTAATTGTGTAAGAACCAACACCACCACTTCCTGATCCTAACGCAGTAATATAAGTTCCTGGTGTTACACCAGAACCAGTGATTACCATACCTACGCTAACAGTACCAGAAGTTATTCCAGTTACGTTTAGAGCATTTGTAGAATCGCTAAATGTTAATCCTGTTGGAGTTCCTACAACAGTTGTAATTGGAGCACTAGCTAATGTCTGCAACGTGAATGTTGTTGAGCCGTTAGTAGCACTAATCAAATATGTTGTTGGATTGCTGTAACCACTGATTGATGGAGGTTGTACAGCAAAAGTTAATCCAGTTGTTGCACCAATAGTTGTAGTAACTGGGGTTACTCCGCCATATGTAGTTGCTAAGGTAAATGTAGTTGATCCATTTGTACTAGTAATATAGTAAGTTGTTGGATTACTATAACCAGTAATTGCTGAAGCAACAGCATTGACAGTTAAACCAGTAGGCACGCCGCCTGTTGTAGTAATAGCAGGACCACCACTAGTTGTAGACAATGTAAATGTTGTTGATCCATTTGTAGCAGTTACATAATAGCTAGTTGGATTACTGTATCCGCTGATTGCTGGAGCAAGTACAGTGAATGTCTGTCCAGTTACAGCACCAACAGTAGTTACAATAGCACTTCCAACAGTGGTAGTCAATGTAAATGTTGTCGAACCATTAGTTGCGCCAATTAAATATGTTGTTGGATTGCTGTAACCAGTTACAGCTGACGCAACAACCGCAAAAGTTAAACCAGTTGGTGTACCAGGACTTGTACCAATTGCACTTCCGTTATAACTAGCAGACAATGTAAAGCTGGTTTGTGTAGGGCTACCAATTATATAATAAGTCTGTGGTCCTGGCGCAGTGTATCCGCTGATAACACCACTACCAGTATTGGTACCACTAATAGTTATTTGTTGACCTGCTTGTAAAGTTACACCAGCAGTTGAACAAGTGAATGTACCAGCAGTACCAATTACAACGCCACTCAAGTTAGTATTGCTTGTTGTGCCGCTAATTGTAACAGATTGGCCAACGTACAATGTTGTACTTGCACAAGAATATTGACCTGCTATTCCTGTAGCATTTACTGTAGTTAATGGTGTGCTAGAATTACTAATTGTTCCACTAATTGCAATAAGTTGTCCAACTTGTAATGTTACACCAGCAGTTGCACAAGTAAACACTCCGTTCGGATTAATAGCAATACTTGTAAGTGCTGTGTTAGAAGTAGTACCGCTAACCGCTACAGGTTGTCCTACTGCCAGTGATGTACTTGCACAAGAATATGCGCCAGCTACACTAGTTGCATATACTGTGGTTAAGTTTGTAGCAGTATTGGTAATAGTTCCGCTGATAGTAATTTGTTGTCCGATTGACAATGTGCCGCCAGCAGACGCACATGAGAACGAACCAGCATTGTTAGTAATTGCCACACCACTTAAACTGCCACCGCCTAATGTACCAGTAAAGCTGGCTATGTTGGCAGAAGTAATGTATGTGTTGCTAACTGAAATATTAGAACCAGTAATAACAGCACCAACTGCTACAGTTCCAGTAGTTGTTCCTGGTAATGATAATGTTGTACCAGAAATAAATCCAGCAGTATTACTAAATGAATATGTACCAGAAGCAGTTACTACATACGAACCATCGTATGCTGTTGGAACTATGTTTGTTACACTAATAACTTGTCCAACTGCAAATGGATTAGTTGCACTTGAAACGACAGTTATAGTAGCAGTGGATCCGGTACCACTAACATTAGTTATAGTATATGATCCTAATTGAGCAACACCAGTTCCTGTTAGAACCATACCAGTTGCGATACTTGCACCGCTTACAGTTCCAATAGTTAATACACCGCTACTATTAATACTGCTAGTTGCATCTGTAGAAACTGCGGTAACTGCTGTAGATGTTACATTACCGCTAGTACCTGGGTCAGTTGGATATACTAAGGTAGCTTGTAAATTGTTAACACCAGAACTAACTGTTGTTACCACAAGTGGGTTAGAAGTTAGGATCGGAGTTAATACGCCGTTTCCTGGACAACTCCAACTTAAATTTGCACCGTTTGCATTAGCAGTAATTACAAATTGTGATGTTAATAAGCTACTTGCACTTACGGTAATTTGATTTCCAGTAATACTATAGATATAGTATGGAACTCCTACAGACAAACCACCAAATGGTGTACCACTAAATGTAATTGTTTCTCCTACAGACAAGTTAGCAGAAGAGTTTAATGTAATTAAGTTTGTACCTGTTGCAGTTTGAGTAACTGTACCAGAATTACCGCTTAATACAATAGTTGGTGTGCTGGTATAACCATAACCTGGACTTACTAATGTTACTGAGTTAATGCTACCATCGACAATAGTACAAACAGCAAGTGCTTGAGTAATTGCGCCACCGCCCGAGAATGTAATAGTAGGCGCACTAGTATATCCACTACCTGAGTTAGTAATTGTAATACTTTGTACAGTAGCAATAATTTGTGCATTAATACTAGTTCCGGCAGGCACCCAACATGCTGGGTTCACAGTAAATTGTGTTGCACTATCAATACTTTGAATAATAGTTAACCCGCTTGGGTTCGTTACTGGACTAGGAATAAATGCTCCTGAAGCACTGGTAGTAATAACCATACCTACTTGTAAATTAGTAGTGCTAGCAACTGTAAATTGAGTTGTATTTCCTATGGCCGCAACTTGATAACTTCCGTTGTAATTTGTATTACTATTTCCAGACACAGTTATGTAACTGTCAACTGGAGGATAAGATAACAATGTGTTATAAGGTATGTTAAAAGTAATTAATTTGCTAGTAGTACTACCAGTGACTAGTGTATTGCTTACATAAGTCATTGCAGTTACACCTGTACCTGATGCTCCAATGTTATCTACAGGGTTTGGATCTATCTGTAAATAACCGTTAACATTAGCACCGCCGAATGTAATAATTCCGCTTGGAGTACTAGAAGGTGCAACATTCAATATAACTGTTGATTGAATAATTGCAGTACCTGTTAATACTACAGTAGTGACACTTGATACTATTTGAGTACCATTGAAACCTGTACCAGTTACATATTGTCCTGGACTAATGGTTCCAGCAACGCCTTGCACAATCAACGTAGTTCCACTGCTACCAGATGAAAGGTAAGTTCCGCTAGCAACGAACACAGGTGCTACATATTTTATAATACGGTGTGTACGACCGTTCCAACCAAATACATAAATTCCTGTATTAATTTGACTAATAAGTGAAGTACTGCTAATTTGTAATATTGCAATCTTATTATCGCCTAAATTACCACCTTGTGTGTAATTTGAAAAATATACACTTCCTACAGGACTAATATTTGGAGTATTTCCGCTAAATGTAATAACAGTGTTAGAACCTGATACACTAGTACTTACAACCTTCTGTCCAGCAAATCCGTAACCACCGATAACTTGTCCAGCACTAATGCTGCCGCTAATACTTGAAGTTACAACGTACAATGTGTTGCCAGTACTTACTGGAGTAATTGCTACGTTTGCTGTTGCTACAGTAACAGTTGGGTCAGCATTGAACATGTTTGTGTTATCAACAACAAACAAGTAATATTGAAATGACGTGTCCATTTGTAAAATAGCCACGTGTGCTGGCAATGTTTCGCCAGTTGACTCTGTTAAGTTATATGCAATAATACGATAGATGCTAGACAAATTATTTGTGTATTGTAACGCTGTACTTGGACGTACAGGTTTTACGTTACTAATATTATAGAATTTAATATTTTGTAATACACGAATAGTTACAACTTGTCCATCATATAATGGATATTGTAATCCAGTGGTGCTAGTGTTGTCAGCACCTGAACTACTTAATGTCAATTGTAAAACATTCTGTCCGTTGATATCGACGTTAGTATGAGATGCTGTACTAATCTCGTAACGTGTAATACCTCCACCTTCTAATGTGTGGTCAATTTCTAATTCACTAATATCGAACGGCAAGTACTCCCAACCAATAATGTAAACACTAAGGGCTTGAGTAGTTGCAGTTGGTGTCATTGTTGTAGCGTATGCACCTTGTTTGTAAATACGAGCACTTTGTACCATGTCGTATTGCAAGTTAACAGCGTTAGGTAATTCAGTTACGTCAGAACCAGTTGAACGCAAACCATATACACCGTTTGAGTTTGAGCCTGCTACACTTCGGATTTGTCCACCGTTTAGTGACCAGTAAGCAGTATAACAATAGTAAGTAAATGTTGATACTTGTTCAGTTAAACCAGCATTTGTACATAAAATACCATAACCTAAATCGTTAATCTGTGTAAAGTCGTTAGCTAACATTGACTTATTACCAGCAGTTTCTAAGTTAATACCAATGCCACCACCGTTATTAATATAATTAATAGTTGCATTTTGTATGCTAGATACTGCTCCAGTAATTTTAGTTAAATCACTAGTTGTAATAGTAGGTAATGTTCTTGTGTAAGAATTAATACCTGTTGATGTAGCAACACTATTTGACAACACAGTGACTAATGTTGTTAATACACTACTTTGTGTAGCTGGAGTAACAGGAGTACTTAACCCTCTATTTTGTAAAATTGTGTTACCGGTAGATACTGTTATTGCGGTGTTTGCAATAATGTTAGGTAATATATAACTTAATCTTGCAAATGATGCAATACAAGTTGACAAATTAGTTCCTAATTGACTTACTCCATTTACATAATATGAAGACGCGATATCATAGATACTACTATTGCCGCCATATAATAAATCATAAGTTAATGCATCTACAATGTAACCGATGTCGCGTTGTGATTTTAATGCACTGTATCCTACTAATGCACCAGTGTTTGTACTGCCTGCAATAAACGCACTGATTTCATTTTGTATAAATGTTCTGTTGGCTTGCAAAATCATTGCGGCCAAATACACGTCTGATGTAACAGTTTTACCAGATGGAATTGGAAATTGCAATGTTGGAACGGCAGTGCTTTCTGTACTTGCGCCGCTGATAGCATTATTAATAATATTATTAATAATTGCTATATTGGCATTAACAGCAACACTATCTAATGAAGTAAGACTTAATGCAAGTATTTGTTGTCCTGCATAAGTAACAGCTTGCGTAACAATTTCTTGAGAAAGAGCAGTTACACTATTTGCAGGTTGTGTGTAATATAGTCCAGTTTTGGCACTTTGATAATTGCTGAATAATGTTCCTGTAATTGTTTCAGAATTAATATTTAAATTAGTATTCAATTGCCATGTACTACCAGCGCCAGTACCACTGATGTTAGCAGTAATATAAACAGAACCAACAGTAATGCCAATACCAGTTAAGTACATGCCTACAAATATTGTTCCTGAAACAGTACCGACAGTTAATGTGTTTCCGCTAATAGAACTAGCACTCATTGTAGCAGATGAACAAATAGCCATGTCATATCCAACGGCTTGAATTGCTGAAGCAATGTTTGTGCTAAGAGTGCTATCGCTGTATACGCTTGCAGGAAGGAATGGAGTACTACTGTCTAATTGCAATACTACTGTAGCAGTATTTTGATTATAACTCAATACATCGTTAATTTGATAACGATTACCTTGTGTATAAAATGCTGTAGGTGTTTGCGGTGCTCTTACATCTAAACCGCTATTAGTTGTACCAGTAACAGTTAGAGTATATCCAGAGTTTCCAATTCCAGTAATTGTACCAAATAAACGTCCTGCAAAACCGTCGATGAACTGGCCACCAGCAAATTGCTGACGATTAATACTACCAGAGAAACTAGCTGATTCTTGTCCGTATGGAGATTTAGTTTTGATTTGACCTTCTGGATCAAGCACCATCATAAATCCGCCATGACCTTGACATGTAATTAATTTAACACGAGTTGCATCATTACATAAGAACACGTCGATATTTTTATTATTCTTTGGAGTACTAGTAATGTCTAATGGATTAGTCAAATAATGACGACCATAGTTGATGGTGTCATATAAATGCCATTGTCCAGAAGTATAAGTCTTAACTGTAGCAAACGGATAGATTACAGTACAGTTCATTATATTACCGCTAACGGTATTAACAACTGCTTTACCTGTTGTTCCGGTTTCACTATTCTGATCGCAGAATACATAACCGATCCAATTTGGACTAGCTGTGCCGCTACCTAGGGTAATTTGTATATTACCAGTTGTGGCGCTAACAGTGGCAGTAGTATTAGCAACCGCGGCATAGTCTGTACCGCTAAAGTCAATTAAACCAGTTTGCAATCCATCGATAACTGAATCACGATAGAAGAACATAGTTCTCCAAGGACTTTGTGAAATTCGATTTAATGGACGAATAATTGTACGACGGAAGTCATCACCTCGGATTGTACAGTTAGCTGGTAATTTAATTGGATAGTCTTCATAGTAAATACCGCTTTCAACATAAATTGTAATGTTTTGATCGGCAACAGTTGAACCAAAATCTAACTGTTCACCAAATGTAACATTAACTGAACTAATAGTTCCAGTAAGCGGTTGACTTAACGTTACTACATTTCCATTAACTGCTGTAACAGTTGTTCCAAAATTAATATTGTTACCGATAACACCCATACCAACTACAATATTTGTAGTTCCTAAATATGGAGCAGTGTATGATGTATTTGCTACAGTTATGCTATATGAACCGTTTGTTCCAGATGCAGTAGTAGGAACATACTGGAAGAATCCCGGACGAGTCATACTTAATGTTATTGTATCGTAATTGGTACTTACACCCGGTGTATAAGAAATAATTTGTCCGTATGCTCCGCCGGAATCACCTACCAATACCATTGCTGGTAAAATATGTGTGTCACCAGGCTCGCCTTGATCGACGTATCCATTACCTCCGTTGCCGAATGTCAATGTGTAATAACCTCCACCAAAACTTGGAGTAGGCGCCGCACCAACACCGTTGTTAATAATATTTAATACCGTATTCATGTTAGCATTGAGTGTAGTAACAGGAGTTGCGGTAAATGTCAATACTCCACTAGGTGTCGAGTTAGGAGCCGCGCTAAGAGTTACATTACCAATAGAATTAACTGAAACAATAGTTTGACCTGAAGTAAACCCAGCGCCAGTAATTACCATTCCTGGAACCAATGTTCCAGATAAACTAGTAATAGTCAATGTTGTAGTAGTGTTGCTCACATATGATGCAGTGACTACGTTAGTTCCTACAGTAGCATTATAATTTGTACCTAAAGTTGCATTAGTTTGTTGAGTAATTAATGTTTGGTAACGTGATTGAGTTGTCTGTTCTAAAACTTGCACCGCTAATTGTTGTGCAAATGAAATACCATCGGTTGTTTCTGCGTACTGAGTTCCGATAGCGATTGATTTTGCCGCTACGTTTTTATAATAACTCTTACCAGCTGTAACACTTTGATAAGTTCCGTCGGATATTAAATCAATAACTTGACCGTCGATAATGTATCCAATGTCTCTGTAACAAGTTGCTTCATTGTAACTAAAACCGCCAGCAAATGTTGATGCAAGATATTTAACAGTATTCAATGCAATAGTGTAGGCATTATTTTCTATAATATTAAATGCTATTTGTAAATTGCCAGAGTAACCAATGATAGAAGGATATGAACCTGTAGCTAGTACTTGGTTACTAATAACACCAGTAACGATTCCAAATAAGCTGGTTACAACTGTGCTTTGTCCCGCACCCGAGTTTACTCCACCCCAACTAGAATTTTGTACTTGGCTAGTAATTTTACCTGCTACAAATCCAGTGTTACCTGTGGTAGTGTTTGCAAAACTTACGCTAGTGGTATTACATGCAGTTACAGTATAGTAACCATTGTATCCGGTTGGTGTCATACCTTGGATGGTAATAATTTGACCAACACTATATGGTGCAACGCTTTGTGTGTTAAATGTTAGAGTAGCAATAGTACCGCTACCGCTAGATCCTGTAACTGTGATATAGTTTCCTGCACTAGGTACTACTGTACTGTTGGCAATAATTGATTGAACTGTGTTAAGACCGTGTGTAATACCAGCTAAACAGGCAGCCTTATTATCGCTAGTTAGTTGTGATAATCCGTTGACATAATATTGATTTGCCGCTTGTACAGTTGCACTAGTTCCGCCGTAAGTAAGGTCGTAAACAATAGCTTCTAGTATGTAAGTAAAATCTCTTATACTCTTTGAAGTATCATAAGACACACTAGGATAATTTGCAGTGATATACGCATTAACTTCAGCTGTAATAAATCCAAAGTTATCTAAAATAGCCGCAGTAGCATTAACAGCACTTGCTGCCAAGCCTGATGGTGCGGTGTATGTTGGAGTACTACGACTGTTAATTCCACCTTTTAATAAACTTGTAATAACATTGAACAAATTAGAAATAGATGTTTGTTCACCAGAAACATTAATTACAGGATAGTTGGAAGTAATGTATGTTCCAGCATTAGTTTGTAATGTAGTAATGTCTGCGGTAATAGCAGATACTATAGTTCCAATTTCAATTGGAACTAAAGTAGTAGTCGGAAGTGTAACAGATGGTGATGGTTCGCTTGCAGAATTTACAATAGCTTGAATAGAACCAATGTTGGTATTGATGCTGTTTATTGCTACACTGCCGCCACTTAATGTAGTGTTAGCATACTGGATTACACCAGTTTGATACAATGTTGCCGGCGCAATATTAACAACAATAGTTTCTGCTAGTGTGCCAGCATAACCGATAGCGGCTACTGTTGCTGTTTGTTCGTAACTTTGAATTTGGAATTTACTGTTAATCCAATATTGTAAACCGGCATAGATACTTTGGCTGTTGCCTCCGTACATGATGTCATAACTCAAGGCCCAGATAATATATTCGATATCTCTTTCACAAGTAACTTTGTTATAAGTTAGTGTTGGATAATTTGCTAGTAAGAACGCAACAATTTCAGCTTGTATAAATTTAATATTGTTTATTAATAAATTTACTGCACTTTGTTGTCCTGTTGAATCTACGTTAGATGAAACAGGAGGAAATACTGGTGTAGGTATTACACCTGTTTCAATAATGTTTGAAATATTATTGATAATAGTTGTAATCTGTGCCGCAACTGTTGGGTAAGGTGCTAAAGCAGTTAAAGAAATTATATCATTAGCTAAATTTGATAATACACCTGCGATTGCAGACAATCCAGTAGTACTAGCTTCTAAAGTTCCAGTTGCAGTTGTTAAACCAACATTGTCTCCACCTAATGTTTTACTAATAGTAAAACTGTTTAATGCAGAATTAATTGACGTAATATAATAAATGTTACCAGCAATAATGTTACCAAAACTTGTTCCACTGAATGTAACGATATTACCAACAACCATACCAGTAGTGCTTTGACAAATTACTAAATTGTTGGCACCTGTGATACTAGTTGTAGTAACAGTCTGGCTTATATTAACAGTGTATGAACCAGCACCACCTGATCCAGTACCTAATGCTGTAATATAAGTTCCAGCAGTGACTCCGAATCCAGTTAAGGTCATGCCAACTGCCCATACACCTGTAACAGTACCACTAACAACCAAAGTTGTTCCAGTAATTGCACAAGCTGTACCTGATGCATCACCACTGGTCGAAGTTACGGCGGTGTTAATAGGAACCGCAGTAGTTTCTAATCCGGTGTTAGCATAATTAAAACCGATAGCCGCTTGTATGCTTCGATAGTTCGAACCAAATTCTAAATCATAACATACTGCTGTAATAACATTAGTAAGGTATGTGTTTAAGTTATCTGAATTATAAGAATAATTTGTAATTTGCTCTGCGGCATAATTAATTGCGGCAAGAATTGTAGTTAAGTTAGCACTAACATCTGAATTGTAAGCATCAAAAAGAATACTTGCTTGCGTAGTACTATTAAAATTAGAACCTACTACTAGGTCATAACCAACACCTTTAACAATATTTTCTATAATGTTTGTGTATCTAGTATGGTCAAATGTAAATGAATTAACATATTTGTTGTTAAGATATGCAATAGTTTCTGCTTGAATAAACGCCTTGTTAGCTTCTAACAAACTAGCCGCATCTTCATAACCTTGTATACCAATATTACCACCACTGAATGAAATACTTTGAATAGTACTTTGATATTGTGTAGGTCCAATGGTATAGGCAATTGTTTGACGGTATGGGCCAGGCTCAGTAAACGCTAAATTAATTAAATTTTCAGCTTGCAAGGCAGCCGCACCAACTGTTTTGTAAGCATATTGCCAAGCACGGCCTTCTCTACCAGCAGGAGTTTTAGCTTGTGTATCATCGCCGCTTGTACTAACATACAAGTTTGTATTGCTGTAATGTGTGTTGTTGTCTACATAGAATTTAGTAGCCGCTTGTAAATCATCAGAACCGTTAGGTGTTCCAAATCCTGCCATAGGAGCAGGATGGTCACTTAATGTTAATGGACCAGCCATTTTATCGCCATCACGCAGTACTGCATGTTGACGTTGTATTGCTTCAGTTGCAACATAGTTTCCACTTAATGATGCATTATAATCTGGATCAGTAGTTTGAGGTGTTGTTGGCTCTGAACGTACACGCAATGGTCCAACAACTTGTCCGTCGGTAACTTGTAAAAAATTGTTGTTAGCATAGTTAACGGTAACTGCTAATTGACCAAGTGTAGTAGTGATTCCTTGATTAGCATAAACAGCATTAAATGTGTTAACTAAATCTTCGCTAGGATCTCCTAATCTACCAATGGTCAACAAGTCTGCGTTCATCGGAGAACCTAAACTAGGTTGAGGATCGCTAATCAAACCAGCAGTATTTGAATTAATTACTAACTGCTTATTATTACTAGTATCGATAGAAATGTTAGTACCAGCAACTAGGTTTCTTGAAGTTAAGAATGTACCAGTAGTGCTAGACATAATAACTTGGTTAGCCTGATATGATTTACCAGAAATTTTACCTGTAGTAGTAATTGCTCCAGTAGTAGTACTAGCAAATGTTACTGAAGTTGGAGTAGTTGAAGTTACAGTATAAGTTCCATTGTATCCAGATGGCACTACTTGTTTAATAACAATAGCTTCCCCAGAACTGAATGGAGATCCAAGTCCTGCGTTTGGATTAGAAAAGTTTAATGTAACTTGTGATCCTGTAGCAACTGCACTAGTTACTGTATAAGAAGCAGTTCCTGGAGCATCGGCTAAATCGCTAAAAGCAATACTTCCGCCTAGACCAAATACAGCATAAAGTTCGTTAAAATTGGCATTTACCTTATTAAACGATTCACGAATACTGTCGCCAGTACCGTCATTACCCTGTATACCAATATCAATTATTTGTTGTGTCATTTATTAAACTCCGAAACTGCTACCGCAGCCGCATGTTGTTGTTGCATTTGGGTTCTTAATTACAAAATTGCTACCCATTAACTCTTCTTTATAATCTATTTCTGCACCGCTTAGATACGTCATACTCATAGAATCTACTAGTACTTTAAATTCGTCTAAAGGGATTTCAAAATCATCTTCATTTGCTATTTCATCTAACGTAAAACCATAACTAAAACCGCTACAGCCTCCGCCTTGGACAAATGTACGTAATGCTAAATTAGGGTTTCCTTCTTCGTAAAGGATATCTTTGATTTTTGTTTTTGCTGATTCTGTAATTGTAATCACACTTTGAGCCCTCGATATGATATTTATCAAAGGCATTTTATAACCTTAATGTAAATAACATTATGTTTATAAAAACAGAATACATTAGAACAGAGCATACACGCAAGAGCAAGCTCGGAACCGAGCATTCCTATTACCGCCAAAAAACTATGGTGGTGCTTCGTTGCGACAATTGCCAAGTAATATTTTCTAGGGAAAAGGGCAAAATGGATCCAAATCGGTTAAACAACAATTACTATCATGTATGCAGTAATTGTGATGTTAAAAGTTTTGCCCAAAAGAAAGGGCTCGAAAGTAAGAGCCCTTGGGATATGCCAGTAAGTAGTCTTAAAACGCTAGACCAACTCTAGAACTAATAACGTTCCAGTTAATAATTTTCCATTGATTCCTCAGGTATGATTTTTTATCCCATTTATAATCATACATTGCATGCTCCCACCAATCAATTAATAGTACAATGTCCATTTTAATTTCGTGGTTTTTAATAGTTTTAATCTTGCCATCTCGAGCCAAATATACCCAACCCGAGCCTTGTACTTTCATTGCTTCTTTTTCAAAAGCATCTTTAAATTTGTCAAAACTCTTAAAATGTTTAGTAATAAACTCGCTGGCAGAGCCAGATACACCGTCGGAATCTGCAGGTTTTTGATATTGTGTAAACAATAAATCGTGTAAAAATGCACCTGCTTCATTAAAGTCGGCATCGCCTTCTCCGTTGTTAAAACGATCAACATAGGCTTTATATAACTTACCGTAATGATAATTTATAGTGTCTTCACTAATACTAGGTTCTAAATCATCCCTGCTGTACGGCAGTTTAGTTTGCTTCAATGTTTTAGGAGTTTTGCCTTCATTTAGAGTGATATGCTTAATAAAGTTGTACATAATGATATTTATCAATAAATAATTCACTAGGAGATATTAATATGTTACATCATATCAAAAGAATTTTTGGCCTTAAACCAAAAGCAACAGAACCAGAAGCACCTTATAAAGTAGAAACTCCAGTAACACCAGTTGCTGATGATGTTACTAGAGCAATGTTGGAATCAATTCCAACACCTGTGCCTGCTAAGAAAACGCCAGCGGCTAAAAAGACAGCAAAAGTCGAAAAAGCACCAGCGGCTAAAAAGCCACGTGCTCCACGTAAACCAAAAACTCCTACAATAGAGTGAGTTTTTTAGCTTGCTCATAAAGAGCAAAGCTAGCTAGATTTTTACCCTTGCTTTCGCACATGATATCGTGTGTATTTAAAAAGCTCAGTGCCCATTCGTTCGTTGCTGTATTCCAGTAAAAGTCTGAATGTGCTCTGAGTTTTTGCTTTTTGTAACCTTCTAAAAGGAGTTGTGCATGAACAGGTGGGGTAGATTGGTCATGCCCCACAAGATAATCTTCACGACTAACTGAGTAATGACAAGTAGGGCGCAGGCCGCGCCAGCTATCCACAACACGCTTAACACGAGTATCTGTTGCAGAGATATATTCCCCTTCGCGAATCCAATGATGGTGAATATCGAGCACAATAGGAACGATATCGCTAATAGTAAGACAGTCATCTAACCCCCATGAGTTTTCTTCATTTTCAATTGTAATACAGTTGCGGGCTTCAGGCGAGAGTTTATTATAGGCACGTCTAATACCTTCAGGACCTTGTTTACCCGAGATGTGTACGTTGATCTTAAAATCCTGGAAGGTTTTGCCGTAGCCCATGTAACGTGCCATATCTGCATGATATTCAAACTCTGCTATCGAACGCTCGACGATGCCTGGATTATCGCTAGCAAGAACTGTAAACTGCCCAGGGTGCATACTAAGGCGAACACCGTTAGCTCGAGCAATATCACCCACTCGTCCAAAGTGGGTTTCGGCGTATGATACAACGTCAGGTTTACGCCAATAACTAGCAAAGTCAGCGTGAGTATAAGCAGGGAGAATGTCACTGCTAATCCTAACCATTCGAAGAGGAATATCAAGGGTGCTAACACGTTCAACCAACCGCCTTGTTGCTTCGATATTGCCTACCATTAGGTCCCATAATCTTTGTTCCGCGACATCTCTTGATTGTTTATTTAACCAAGAAATTGTAGTTGTGCCAGTGTTATATTGTTTGGCATCGTCATCTTTGCCAATACCATCGACCTGATGAGGATGGTCAATCCATTTACAGGCAAATCCCAGACGTTTTACTATCATAATTTATCCATTTACAAGCGAACACATAAATACATTATACAATGTTTTTTTAACAAAATCAACAATTATGGCAAATACTACTTACCAAAATAAAAGAAAATATCACATCATTTATCAAACTGTAAATTTGGTAAATGATAAAATTTACATAGGGGCACATTCGACAGATGACCCGAATGATGACTATTATGGATCTGGAACTAATATAACTCGTGCTATTGAAAAATACGGAAAACATTCGTTTAGGAAAGACATATTATATATTTTTGAGACCCCCGAAGAAATGTTCTTAAAAGAAAAAGAAATAGTAACTTTAGATTTTATACAAAAATCTAATGTATACAATATCGTCGAAGGCGGGTATGGAGGATATAACAAAGGGTCTTCTGGATTGAAACATTTATATTATCCGTTGACGGGAGAAAGATGTGCTGTTCGCCCTAATGCTGTAGATAAAATGTTATTAGAAGGATGGAGAATAGGCAGAAATATTTCCTCCACTACTGATACTATTTGGATTCACAAAGGTGATGAAAAGAAAATGATTTTACCTTCAGAATTAAATTCTTATATAAACGATGGTTGGACCAGAGGCCTGCCCAAATCTTTTACACAAGGTAAAGTATGGATATATCATTCTAATCTTGATGAATATAGTTTATGTGAATTATCTGAATTACCAACAAAAATTGCCAGCGGCTGGATAAAAAAGAAATGGGCTCCTGTTAAAAAAGGTGCCTTATGGGTAAATAACGGATCCGCTAACTTACGAATAGATAAATCCAAATTAGATACTTATATCTCTAATGGATGGACAAAGGGTATGCTAACTTCTCGATGGAAGTAGTCACCAGTGTCGAATCACGCCTGCGATTATAAAAATGTTTGTAAGTATGTATGATAACACAATTAAGGTGCGAATGCAAGCAATTCGGTCCGATTCCTCGTCCGAACTACCTGCTTTTTCGCCTAATGCTTTGGCCCAAATGCGCCAAAATTTACGAAAGAAGATCCTCATTCCACTCGCGGTGCCCTTCTCTAAATGCCATATTTGATTGAGTTTCTCTAACTTCCACACGATAGCACCACAGGCGATCTGCTTCACCTTGACCCCACATGTCTGGAATATAGACACCGTTGATATACTTGTAAAGCATATCTGCTAAACCTTCGCATCCAAGTTTTGGAAGGATAGTTAATTTAGCCAATTTTCGATTTTGCATTTCTTTATAGAATTCTAATTCTGGATCATCCTCTGATACTAACAACGTATGATCGAATTGATCTTCTAAGATTTTTTTGAGTTCTTTCAATCCACCGTAGTCGGCTGCCCAATTACGAACATCTAAATCGTTTGTACCGAAATAGAACTTCATTGAAAAGCTGTAACCGTGAATTAGATTGCAGTGAGAGTCTGCTCTCCATTGTCTGTAGGCACATGGAAATGCGTCTACATATTCTTTTGTGCTTTGATATTTGTAAGCGACTGGTTGTAAAGTTGCCATTGTTATGTCTCCTTGTTAACAATGACACGCAGAGTTTATATTGCGGGATGAGCGTCTAAGTCCGCATATACTAATTATACAGTTTTATATAGGATAATCAAGTTTATTGAGCGGCAATCATGCCAAACCCTAACCACTGACCTGGTGTGCCAGCAGTAATACACACCCAACCAACGTAGTTGTTTGGACCAGGACGAGTATTCCAACACATGTCGCCAATATTGAATATACCGCTTGTTGGAATTGCTGGGCCTGATGTAAATCGTTTGCCGCCAATACTTACATCTCCATTTACTGTAAATTGTAAACTTGGATCTGGATTATTGACATTAACACTTAACGGGCCAAATACTTTTACAGGTTTAGACTGTAGTGTGTTTGATCCAATACTAATTTGTGTAGAGTCGCCTGATACTACATTTGAGTTTTGTGATTTGATTGCTACTGATGTGTTAGATGTAATACCAGTAGGAGTAACTTCAATATCGTTAGTACCGTTGTTAATTAAAATAGATTGAACTTTAACAAGGCTTTGGCTTGCATCAATTCCACCAATGAATACCGCATTGCCGGTAACATTTAAAGATTGTAATGCACCCAGTTTTGTTAGGCTTGAATTAGTAATTGTTGGTCCTAATGTATTTGCGCCTAGTGCTACTTGTCCGTTTACATAATAACTTTGGTTCTCGCCAATATCAATACTTTCTGTGCTAAACAATCTGTCAGGTGCTGACGCCATTATAAATTGTCTTGTAGCACCGGTGCCGACCCATTGTATTCCTAACCCATAAATTGGAGTGTCAGATGACGCATTGAACTGCATTGGGTGAGTTCTTTCAACACGATTATCAACTTGTAAATTGCTTGCGTACAATGTACCATACACGTTCAATGAACCACCACCATTTACCGGATCGCCAATGTTTACTACACCGTTATTTTTAATAGTAATACGTGTTAAATTGTCAGTTACAATAGCAAGGTCATGACTGCTATATGTACCCATGCTAGCAATATTAACACTTGGACTGCCGATAATTATATCAACATTGTTATCTAAAATATTAAGAGCCGCATTAGGCTCATCAGTGCCAAGGCCCAATCTGTTAAATGAGCTATTAAAGTATGCAAAATCTCCTAGCACAGCATCGCCACCGACTGCTAGCGAATTTAATGTACCTAATTTTGTAAGACTGCTGTTGGTAATTGATGGCCCTAACGTGCCTGAACTCAATGCTGGAACGTTATCAATGTTATAACTTGAAGTTGGTGCAATGTCAAACGCACCGTTAGTCCATAAACGTCCGCCGGTTCTGTATACTAAACTAGTGCTACCTTCAGCCCAAGTCCAATTAAACCCCTTACCATTAATTTCTGATTCTAAATTTCCGGACCAATTTCCTACGTTAAAAACGTTGCCGCCATTGGCAATTAAATTTGAAACATTAATTGTATTGGCCGTTAGCGTACCATTAATGTTATAATCGCCGGTGTGGTTAAACACACCCGTAGAGTTTGATAACTCTTCGTTTACTAGTTGTAGGATACTATCTTGTAATTGGGACATGGAAAATACTCTCTTATGGAGTATTTATCCATGTTTTGCTAGAGCTTACTGTACTCGAAGTAGTACAGTTTCTTCATTAATACGCCCATTCATTTTAGTATCTGTAGCGTTGATATCATCTAAGAACTTGCGTAACTGCACTTTACCAGCGGCTTTGAACTCTTTAAGTTTTTCCTCAGGCTTACGCACAGTCTTTTGAACGCTTGTATGCTCGTTAAAGCCGGTAATTGTAGTACCTTTAACACCTAATTCCATGTACTCGTTAGCAATGTAACGACCCAATTTACGTGTCTTAGTGTTAAACACCCACAGCTCTTTAGCACCGATAATATCAGTAGGATTGATACTAACCAATTTCAATGGTTCATTGCTTTTCATGTACTTCATTTTGGCAACAATCTTCTCTTTTGGTTGTGCTTTTTTAGCACGTGGCGCACGATTAACTTTGGCTTCTTGTGCAAGCATATCGCAAGCTGACATGATTTCTTGGTAAAAAGCAATCAAATTCTTGATTTGCTTCTTGCTACGATGGGCGTAACCCTCACGTAACTGCTCGTCTGCTTTTCCGGATGCCAACTCCTCCAGTTCAGCTAAATCCTTGCTATAGAGGGTTTTAATAAGTCTAGCATGTGCGGCTTTGACTTCTTTACCTTTGAGCAAGTTCAGCACTTTGAACGCTTTTGGATCAAAATTTTCTGGATCATTTTGGAAACCTTCGATAGCATCTTCCAATTCTTCAGTCATTCGATAAGCGGCTTCTTTAACACGCTCTTGAATTGAAGGAACATAAACAGCAGGTTTGGCCGCTTCAAGTGCTTTGGTTTCTTCTGGATCGATATCGTTTTTGCCTTCTTCAATTACCTTAACAATTTCTGCTTTTAGCCAAGCAGAAGTATCACGCCCATTGTTAAAATCAGCACGTTGTGGTTGCATACCACGATTCAAACAACATGCAACAGCACCCATTGTTGAATTGATACGACTATCTTTAACTTTTTTGAACGCTGTAATATCTGTTTTAGTACATCCAACAGTTTCCATCCATTTAACAACTGCTGGCTTGTAAGTTTTGATGTCTGACTCCAAACGGTAGTAGTCCATAGCACGTTTGAAAAAGCGATGAAATGTTTCACCATCCCAAGTTTCGCAACCATCCCAAACTGGACTGTGATCTTTCACTGCACGAGTGCGATGCGCAATTACCTGCTTTTTGGTAACGCGAGTTTTGGTAGCTGTTTTAGCCAATTTCTGCTCCTGTTTTGTTTAACATGTATATATTATAGCTTCAAAATTGATCCATGTCAACCGTTGATTTTGGGCTATTCTATGCTCCAACCCACAATTTGGTTACAAGATTTGACAATTCCTACTACTTGATCGTCCGATAATTGCTGACCGTTAATGGTGTCCAATTGGCCTAATCTAATAGCACCCACAGACAATCTTAAATCCCCCAAAGCATACGGCCATTTAATCCCGCTTTCATAGTAAAACCTATTAAAATCTCTTTTGAGCTGTGCATGATCGGAATCGTGGAAAAAACAAAAATGCATAGCGCCTAAAACATTTTGCGGTATAATTTGATCAGTGGGAATATTTACATCATTAGAGTACATTATTTCTGCAGGATTTCTTCCAATAATTGGATAACCCATTATTAACGATCCTACAGACTTCTCAAAAGTAAAATAATTATAATCGCCAATGTCTAACGGTATTAAGTTACTGCCTATTAATAATGTTAAATGTAAATTGTTATGTGTAATTTTTCCAGCGCGATCGATTGATTCTATATGATGTATTAAATCATTGTATCTTTCCAATTGTTGTCTGTGCAAAGGATCTGTATCATTCCTACATTCTGGAAAATGTGTATGAAATAAATTAACACTAGCTTGAACATCATTGTGATTCCAATTATTAAAATTTATTTTATTAGGAATCCATTCATTCATTTTTTCTACCAGAGAATATAATTCATTTACATAAGGTGTTGTATCTTCAGGAATGCCGCACCATACTTCCTTATCTTTACGAAGGTCAGATATATTTGATTGTAACATTAGCTGAGCCCAAATCCGAGCAGGCCGATGCTGTTCTAAAATATAAGATAATTTATAGATAGTGTCGCTGTCACGGATGTAAAGGTTGTACCGTTTCATAACTATTAAACCAATCTAACTCTTCTTGACTATAAGGCAATATTTTTTTATAATGGTCATGTAATAAGTCTACAACGACATTTTCTATTATATTTTTACAATCACTGTACAGTTGTTTTGCTAGCTCTAATTTTCCAGGTTGTAACATGATTCTAACACCTAACCAATTTAACTGAGATTTATCGTTGCTCATTTTACTGGTATTTGCAGAACTAACATTTTGTACAAATTTCTTGTATATAGCAGGATTTTCTAAATAACTTAAATGAGCACTAAAAACAATATCACTAACTTGCATTAGATTAGAATAATACTCTGCTGTATGGCTACCGTTTGTTGTAGTATGCACAATATGAAATAGATCTTTGCGTAAGTATTGTACAAATTCTAAAAAATCTGGATTAAACGTAGGTTCTCCACCTGTAAACACAAATTTCATTTTAGAGTTTTTACCCCATATAGAACTTATATTTTTTAAACCTTGTTTTAAAGAACCTAAAGTTTTATGACCTTCGTAAGTATTGTGACTATCTGGAAAACAATACCAGCAGTCATAATTACACCTACGGCCCAATTCCCAAATAACTAACTTGTAATCGTTGAACGCACTTGAATATATAATGGTAGGATCTTTTACTACATCTACTAATTGCAATTTATCAAAATCTACGTTTACAATATTTCTAGCTGTGGCTACACTTATATCATCATAACTTTTAACTTTTGGGCTTTGCATATCGGATCCACATGCGCATGTATCCTTATCGCACTTAACCCATGAATATAACTCTTCCAAAAAATCTATGCCTTGATTATAGATACTACCTAATGCATTACCAACTTGGCAAGTTCCTCTGTAAATAATGCCATCGTGCTGTATATATAATGACCTTGAACCGGCTGAACACCACCAGTGCTTCCATCTATTACGACCTAAAGAATGTAACTCTTCTACACTATGAGAAGATATTTCTTCTTTATTCATAAAAATTATCTTGCTTTCTTCTATATCATGTATACTAGCCATTTATTGCCTCTCTAACAACTTCCATTTCTGGAACTATTTTAAATATATCTTCATTACGTAAATTATCTACTTGTTTAGAAACATGTACAAATTTCTTAGCGGCTTCTAAATTAAATGGTTGATCAAGCTCGTGGAAGATTTGTGTAAAGATAGAACTAATATCTGTTGAATATTTTGTATTATAATTAGCTATAAAATCTTCTAGCTCTTTAATAGTATCACGTCTGTAGTCATCTGGCAGTATGCTTACATGATAATGTTTAGGATGATCTAATAAGTTAATAAAGAAATTATTATAGTTAACGTATTGATGTATTACAGGATGTCTGCGTATAACACCTAAGTCAGTTAAGTAGGTGATAATTTGTGGAAGTCGTCTAACATTCCATGCACCTATAGTCATGCCCGGACGAAGTATAATATTGTCGTGTTTAGCTAACTCTTTTAAGTTTTCTTCGACTTTACTCCATACTGTTCCGCTACGGATTAATTCGGCACGTTCGCCGATTTCATCTAAACTAGGCCATACTTCTAGTTTGCCTAATTGCCATTGACTCCAATAATCGATAACATTTCGTTTACCGTACTCTAATGTAGAACAATTGGTATTATAACTAAGTTTAACATCAAACCGTTTCTTTTCTACCAGCTTGTCTAGAATCTGCCAATGTTCAGGCATAAGCAATGGTTCGCCGCCCGCAAAGTAAATTCTTCTAACATTGTCGATTTGATCTTCAAGGAAGTCTACGTTGGTCTTATCTTCGACTGCTTCGATATTCCACACTTTTTCTTGATCAGTATAACCTAACTTTTTAGCATCTGGAACCCATGCACTACTATAACGTGGACCGCATGATCTGCATTTGTAGTTGCATAAATTACTAAAACGAAAATCCCAATACTTTAATTCCATAGTGGTACAAGTACCATCTTCTAGTGTAATTTCTGGAATCTTTTTCAACACTCCAGGAAAGTCTCTATTATGATAATGACGTCCACTTACACCTGTTACATCTTCTTTCTTCCAACAGGTATCGCAAATCTTTGGACGCTC
>Ga0316227_1001800_pt1 | contig 21353 bp, 26 predicted proteins | sample TBH18019metaG_FD_206012 | JGI IMG/M metagenome (GOLD analysis project Ga0316227, IMG submission 206012) | Freshwater microbial communities from Trout Bog Lake, Wisconsin, USA - TBH18019 | ecosystem: Environmental > Aquatic > Freshwater > Lake > Hypolimnion/Profundal zone | place: USA: Wisconsin... | reverse complement strand
GATCAGACACCTCGTTCATTGGGTTCTTCTCCCTTTTAGCCAGAAGCATTACACCGCATGGCTTGCCGACTGGCGTCGGCATTTTGTCGCCCTGCTTTACCCTCTCTTTGACCTGGGGTTGTTTGCCCTCGTCGCGGCGGGGATATGCGCAGCCTTTCAAGAACTATCTTTTTCGGCGAGCGCTGCGGTTTTGGGTTGCGTCTGCTTCAGCCTCTGGTGGAGTTGGCGGATGATCGACATTTCCGATTACACGTTTCCCGATGACTGCCTAAATTCGCTTGAGGCATTCGAAGAGTTCCTTTCATCCCGATTTGCCAGTTTCGACGATTGCACCGCAAACGTCGGACGCAGAGCTTTTGCGAAACGACTCTTTGAACTCGGCAAGATCGACTTACTGGCCAGCCTGGCGCACAAATACTCCGCAGTGATGCGGGCCGTGCGCCAAGCCGTTGTTACAGGACCGGAGTTTCCCCACATGGAGAGACTGCTTCAAGTTTTAGATGCAGCGCTCCCGGCGGCTGGCGTCGGCGGCCCGCCGCCCGTTCCAACGTTGACGGGTCTGTCCGAAGGGCAGAAGTTCGGCGGCGGGACCGCAGGTGCGACGAAAGCCCCGAAATCGAAGCCCGAAATTTCAGGGGACCACCAGACCTAATCGGGGTCCTCTGCGCCGACGGTGGGGAACCTCCCGCTGCCGGAAGCGGCGCCGGAGAAATAACCTGCCTTCGAGGTGGGCCGGATGGGAGCTTGGAATGGAGCCGCGGCTTGGGTTTCCCGGTTTTCCGAAGCGGGGTGTTTTTAGTCCGCGGCTTTAGCATGAATTCGCCGAGGGGGAGCCGTGGAACAAAATTAGTCTGCGGCTGGAACCGCCTCTCGTCGCCGCACCATCGAAAAAAGCGTTTGCGACAGGACGAATTTTCAACCGGAACGCGCGGGGTTGCCCTATGAGACGGGTATGACTTCGATTACTCGTCTCGTCCGCTGGTTTCTTCATCCCTTTAGTCGTAAATGTTACAAGCGATGGCTGGAGGACGACAGGCGCCGACAGTTTACCGCTTTGCATTATCCCATCTTTGACCTTTCGCTGGCGACCTTGATTGCCGCAGTCGTTTTTCACGGAACCTTCTTTTCCCTTGGGGCGCTTGCCCTGGGCATTGTCTGCTTCTGGATTTGGAGCACCCGGTGCCTGCTTGCCATCGGGTCCCTCCGCTTCGATGCAATCGACCGGAGCAATCTCCAGGATTTCGAGAAGAAGATCGAGACGGAGTTCCCTTCGCTAGCATCGTTTCTTGCTGCGGAAGGTGGGCGGAACGTCCTCAAGCCGCTGATCGCCCGCGGAGACACCATGCGGCTGCTGCGGGAAATCGCCGAAAATCAACCTGTTTTTGTCGCAGCGGCGCTTCCCGGATTACTAAAAAGGGCGCGGGGGCGGGACGAGATGGGATTGTTGCACCTGCTGCTGGGGCTCTCGGAGCAGGACGACGCTTTCTTTATCGATCTCAAGGAAATCGCAAGAAGGAGGATGCTGGTTCGTCTTTTTGATTTCTTGGACAAGAAGTGGTTTGCGGCAATGGAGCAAGAGAACGCGCCGAAGGTGGCACCGTAAGAAACCTTCTTCAGCGGGTTTGGGGTTGCGTTCGCCGCCGTTTCCGATTGCACTCGGATTGATTTCTTTTTCCCAACGGGGCCGAATGATTTGCCGTATGATGATTTCATGACTACATCGACCAGTCCCCTAAGTAATCAAAGTCATAATCCCGTCCAAGGGCCGCACCGGCTCTGGTGGTCCATCAGAATCCTCGTGATAGTTGCGTATGCGATCTGTTGCATTGTGGGGTTCTGGCACCAGCCGACGCTTACTGTCCCCAACCTTCTGACTGCGCTGGCGATCCTTGCGATGAGCCTCGCCGGGATTTCACGGGCCGAAACCCTCGGGAGCATCCGCCCCAAAGCGGATGTGCTGCGTGATCCTTGGTTTCTTCTCCTCTCGCTTATTCTTCCCTGGGTCGTGATCCTTTGGGTCTGGCCGCTTTATTTTTACCCGATGCACAGCTAAAAAGGGGGGTATCCTGTCCTGGCGGGATCGGGTTCGCGCTGTCGTGCGCCGCGATACTTGCCGCGGATGCTTCGGAGGCTCGGGTTAACTGCGAGGCTGCATTTTTTCACCAAAAGTTGATCGTTCCAGCGGGGCCTCGCATGGAAATCAGGAAGCCCCCAGTGGGATTTCTCTACCGCGGGTTGATCGCCCGGGCAACGGGGCCGCTGCCCCGCATAAAACCAAGGGATGGCCAATAACCTGCGACGGATGGCAACGGTAGCCGAAATCGGGCCATGGGCTGAAAACCAAGCAAACAGAAGGCTTGGACGCTGGCGTCTCACATTATTGGCCTGGAATGTCTCGAATTAGGCGACCAGAAGTGTCTCAACAATTATGGACATCGACAGATGGAACCGCCTCTCGTCGCCGCACCATCGAAAAAAGCGGTTGCGACAGGACGAATTTTCAACCGGGGCGCGTCGGTTTGCCCTACGGGGGAATCATGATCAGACACCTCGTTCATTGGGTTCTTCTCCCTTTTAGCCAGAAGCATTACACCGCATGGCTTGCCGACTGGCGTCGGCATTTTGTCGCCCTGCTTTACCCTCTCTTTGACCTGGGATTGCTTGCCCTCGTCGCGGCGGGAATATGCGCAGCCTTTCAAGAAATCTCTTTTTCGATAGGTGCTCTGTTTTGGGGTTGCGTCTGTTTCAGCCTCTGGTGGACTCGGCGCATGATCCCATTCCAGCACTTCCAATTTCCTGTCGCAAAACTCCGGAACCTTCAGATATTCCGCGAGTTTCTAAGAGACGGGTATCACCTGACGCCGGAAACGTTTCTCGCATATCATGTCGCCATCGTTCCGTTCTTGCGGACAATATGCTTCTTGGATGGCGAGGAGCAAGGAGACGGCCTTTTTGAAGAACTTCTTTCCAGCCGGGCCGGACAGGATCACGAAGAAATTCTCATGGCGATCGTCGATTCGCCAGCAAACGCGCTTGAACCGGGTGTTACCGATAGAACTGTTGCCCGCTTCGTGAAATGGATGAAGCGGAGCGCAGTCGCGGCAATTGGAATGACATGACTCGCATCGGCGGGGCCAGGCGACCGCCAGTTACCGTCTTCGCGTCCGGTTTGTTGCCGGCCCGTTGAACGGCCCGCGGCGGGGGGAAACAATCGTCCGCAAAAATTAGTCCGCGGCAGGACGTATTTCCCACACGGGCGCGCGGGGTTGCCCTATGGGGGAGTCATGATCAAACGCATCGTTCATTGGTTTCTTCTCCCTTTCAGCCAGAAACGTTACCAGCCATGGCTGCGCGACTGGAGGCGTCCTTTCGTTGTCCTTCTTTATCCCCTCTTCGCCTTGGGGGTGATTTCCCTCCTCGCGGCGGGGATATGCGCCGCCTTCCAAGAAATCTCTTTCGCGGCGGGGGCCGCGGTTTTCGGTTGCGTCTGTTTCAGTCTCTGGTGGAGTTGGCGGATGATTGTCATTTTTAACACCCGTTTTTCCGCATCCTCGGCGAGTGCCTTCAGAGAAGAGCTTGCGACGCGAAATCGGTTCAAAGACGCACAAGGACGCGCGGACGTGTTTCAGGATGTTTTTCTGCAAAAGAGGGACATGGTTAACCCTTTGGCCCAAACGCTTTCGGTGTGCGAACTCCGTGAGGTGATTTTTGAACTGTTGCAGCAGGCGGAGGGCGCGGCGATCTCGCAGTTGCTGCAATTGACGCTCATCGAACTCACGAAGGCGCTGCCGGCGAATGATGAGGCGCTCAGCGAAATCTTGAAGCAATCCAAGGCCAAGAATCTTCAGCGGGTGCTACATCATTTTGGCGTCGACGAGCCGGAAGCAACGACCAGCATGAGCGATGGGGCTAAAAAGACGTCGGCGCCGGGAGTGGGATTGCAGCCCAAACGACCCGGCGAGTAGTTTTTCGCGAAATCTCAAGGTGAGCCGGGTGCCGTCTTCGCGTCCGGTTTGTTGCCTGCCCGTTGAACGGCCCGCGGCTGGAGGCATTGCAGCCGCGCCTCTTCGGACGTGACGGGGGGGGTATTCGCTCGTCCGCGGCTCCATCATTGATTCGCCGAGCGGAGCCGGACCGGAAAAATAGTCCGCGGCTGGACGAATTTCCAACACGGGCGCGCGGAGGTGCCCTATGGGGGAGTCATGATCAAACGCATCGCGCATTGGTTTCTTCTTCCCTGCAGCCAGAAACATTACACCGCCTGGCTGCGCGACTGGCGGCGTCCTTTCGTCGCCCTGCTGTACCCTCTCTTCGCCTTGGGGCTGATTGCCCTCGTCGTGGCGGGGATATGCGCCGCCTTTCAAGAAATCCCTTTCTCCGTGGGGGCTGCGGTTTTGAGTTGCGTCTCTTTCAGCCTCTGGTGGAGTTGGCGGATGAGCAAAATTCAAGGTGTCGATTTCACCAGCGACGATCTGCAAACCCGGAAGGCTTTCGAAGACAGGCTTCACGATAACGGATTCGAGAATGCGGGAGAGTTTCTCAGAAGAAGGGGAAGCGACTACATCATGCTTGGCATCCTTGTGGAGGGCGGCTCCGTTCAGCTTCTAAAGGAACTGGCTGCAAAGTACCCGACCCTTGTCGCTGAAGTGGCTCCGTTCCTCTGTCTGGAAGCTCCGCTCGAACGAGAAAACGATCTCATCGCTCTTATCGAGAGCCTAACGGTGCCTCAAGGGAGCCGCTTTTTCGAAAAAGTCGAAGCTTCCGCGCGCACCCGCGGGTTCGACAAGTTGGAAAAATTCGCCCGTGAGCGGCGGATCGACAGTGCGATGCTGGAGCAGGCGGAGGAGAAGAGACAGGCTGCGGCGTGGGGTGGTGGCGGTGTGGCGAATCCAACTATCGGCGGACGCGCCGGATAGTATCATGACCGCTGGCACCTGTGCCCGCAGTCCGCTCAAGGTCGCCCAACTCGACGCGTTCAGGGATGTTCCAGACCCGTCCAGCGAGAGGGTGCAGTCTCCCCGTCATCCACACCTCGGGGCGTGCGGTTCGCAACCCACACAAAACCAAGGCGCAGCCAATAGTCTGCGACAAAGAGCACCGAGCGCGAAAGTCGGTCATGAACCAGGAATCATGGAAATATCAGGGTTGGCGGGTAGTGTCTCAGGTATGTGACCAGGAATGTCTCAAATTAGGTGACCAGAAGTGTCTCAACAATTGTGGACAGCGACATATTCTCTCGTCCGCGGCTGGACGAATTTTCAACCGGGACGCACGGAGTTGCCCTATGGGGGAGTCATGATTAGACACATCGTCCGTTGGTTTCTTCTCCCTTCCAGCCATGGGCATTATACCGCATGGCTCGCCGACTGGAGGCGGACGTTCGTTGCCCTGCTTTATCCTCTCTTCGACCTGGGGTTGATTGCCCTTGTCGCGGCCGGGCTAGGCGCCGCCTGCCAAGAACTCTCTTTTTCGGTGGGGGCCACGATTTTGGGTTGCGTCTGTTTCAGCCTCTGGTGGACTCGGCGCATTCAGGCTACGCTTTCTCCGAAAAAGAGAACATCGATGCTTTTGAAAAAGCGATTCCGCCTGAGTTTCGCGATTTCGAACACTTCATCAATTCTGGAGTGGGTAAGATTCCTTTGTTGGTAAATCTTTGGGAATCGGGATACTTCTTGCTCTTAGAGGGAATAATCCGCAGGCATTACGCGCTCTTCATGGACGATCTCGTCGCCATCGTCTCCCTTCCGATGTTCCAGGCACGGGCCAAGCTCCTCCTTTTTCTACTCGAAAAAATGCCTGTTGTGCCCTTCCGTGACATTCTGGAGGACATTCTAAAAGCCATCGAACCATCGAACCCGCCGACCAACGAGTGCGCCCCGTCTGCTTCCGGCGAATTCGACAACCTCAAGAAATGGATTCACCACAACATTGGTCGGGACTCGCTACGCAGCCTGCCGGGCGGCGCGGGCCAAGCAGGGATCGGACCTTCCATCGACCCCAAGCTGCCTTAAAGTGTCCGATGCGACAGGGGGGCAGCGATTTTTGCCGCGCCTCACTTGCCGCGGAGAGTTCAGAGCAGGCAGCCGGCGGACCCGTTACCGCGGGAGCGGCTTACACCGCGGCGGACGCGGCCATGGTTCCCGGTTTACCGAAACGGGGTGGTTTTACTCGCCAGTGAAAACAGTCCGCGGCTTCATTCTTGATTCGCCGAGGGGAGCCATGAACAATTAGTCCGCGGCTGGACGAATTTTCAACACGGGCGCGCGGGGTTACCCTATGGGGGAGTCATCGACAAACAAATCATCATGGACGGTCAGGAAGCAGTCTGTCCCCGGTTCTTTTTCGGCTTCGGGAGGTAAGATTAGTAAAGCTGCCTAAGCTTCCTATAAATGACGGGCCAATCCGCCCGAACCCGGCAAGGGCGGTTCGGAGGACACGTTGTAACGGAGGCGGACTGTTTTTCTGTTGGATGGCGTCGCCGATCATTTGTGGAGGAGAGGAAATGACCTTGCCGGGACGCTTGGTTTGCCAGATGGGCATCCCATGAACACGAACACCGTCATGGTCGATTTTGACGCCCGTCTCCGGACCCTCCGCCATCGCTGGTCCGCGGATTGGAGACGCCCTTTCGTTCCGCTTCTTTATCCCCTGATCGGTGCAGGGTTATTTTTGCTTTTTGGCGCCGTATGTCTCTTTCTCGCGTGCCCCGTGAAGGGATTGCCCGTTTTTGGCGCCACTGGCGCGGCGGTTTCGGGTTTGCTTTGCTTCCTCTTCTGGTGGATTCGCCACATGAAAATCAGCATTGCCGGCGTAGAATTCGAAGCCATTGAACTCGGGAGCGCCGCCTCATTCAAGGAGGCCATCACCTCGTCGCCAGATACGGCACTGAAGCCAGACCGCGCGGTCGCGCAATCGAGCAGACCATTCCTCTCGTTTGCGAATTTCTGCTCCCTGCGCGGCGGATTTTGTGTGGTGTTATCCAGCGTGCTCAAAGAAAAAGAGTCGCTTTTCAAGGCTCTGGTAAACGATTTACCGGAGCCCGGCGACACGATTCTCAAGATCGCCTCCGACCCTTTGATCGATAACCGCAAGCACCTCGTGAAAAAAATGCTCGCGGCGGTCGATACACCTCTGGACCCGGCGCTCGTGAGGAAAATTGAGTTGGTGTTAACCAGCCATTCCTCGTTGAAAACGTTGGCAGATAGTTCGCCGCGTCTGTTGTAGCGCGACTGGAATCCCCGACATCAAGGAGCGGCAGTCCGCCCGCCCGTCTCTCGTTCAACTTCCCTGGTTCCCGGTTTGCCGAAACGGGGTGTTCGCTCGGTTGAACGCGACCTGCCTCGAAAAGTCCCTGCCGATTGCGTTCCTGCTGGCAATCGGGTAGAATGGGACGATGGAGGCACTCTATAATTCGAGAATGCGCCGGGTTTCCAACCCGAACGATGCGAGTTTTGCCGAGAGCGATTCCGAAGTGCGGGCGTTGCGTTGCATCCGGATGGCGACACTCCGGGCATTCGCGGCCCAGTATGCCGGTCAAGTGGCCGGACAAATCGGCTCGGCAGCTATCGGCGACAGAATGGAGTTGGAGGGACTGGATTTTGAATTTCGGCCAAGCGGCTGGCTTCACTCGTCGGGGAATGCGAACATCACGCTGCTTCCAACCTGTTCTCCGCTCGGTGCCGCCGAATGGCTCCGCGCGTTCAAGAAAGCCGCCGAAGCATCGCCGGGCTTCATTCAGGGTGCCAATGTGCATCACCGCCTCGGTGAGCCGCAGGCAATTCCGTCGCTTGTGGCTCTAGCGGAACCGCGACAGAAAAGCGTTACGTGGTTCAATCACCCGAATGGATTTCTTTTGGCCCCGGGATTAGCAGAAACAACGAAGGGGGCGGAGCACGAAATCCAAATGGAGCGGTTGATCCATCACGAGACCTGCCATCTTTACGAGGACAAGATGAAGGATTGGCTGGAAACGCTTGCAACAGACCTACGCAGGTCTTCGAAATCCGGAGGACTTAAACGCATCTCTGAGGAGCTTAATTTTCAGTATTTGCCCGACCGCATCGAGGAGTGGGAAAAACGACGCAGCACTGGTAATCACAATAGGGAGGATCAGGACATGGCGGCAGAGATGCTTGTTGAGACGTATGCTCATGTGATTATCGAGGGCAAAACGCTGCCCTCTGCGCGCGATTGGCCATGCTTGGAAAGATTGATCGGCGAAATGCGTGAGCGTCAAATAGAGCAGCAACCCGAACGCCCGCCATCCCCTCCGCGGATCATGCGACTGCCGCGGACCATCGAGGTGTCGGAACGCATCTTGGATCGTGCCAGGGCATTGGAAGGCCGCTAGCGACGGGGAGAGTCCGCGTCGCGAACTCCTCTCGCCATCCTGTCGTCTAAAAGCATCACGCCAGACCTCAAGGTTTTGCCGTATGCTGGTGGCGATGACCCATTTCACCTCCAGCCGCCGCCCCAGGTTTCAGAGCGCCGCCGCTATCGCCTCCGGCCCCCAACTGTTTTTGTTCTCATGGCCCAGGCTGTGACATTTCGCACCAAGCATCTCCCGGAGCCCGATCGGTGGTTGACGGTGGAACGCCTTCTCGACGACTGGCTGCTGGAATGCAGCAGTTTTCTCCCCCAGGAATCGTGGGAACTGTTGCAGAAAGCCGAAGCCATCTGCAAACTCGAAGCGCCAAACGGCGCGTGCTCATGGCTTTACCGGGCGCGGGCTGTTGACGTTCTGATCCATGATGGACACTCCGTAGCGCTTGACTCAGTTCGGCACGATGGCAAGGCGGCCTTTTTCAGTCGCCTGCTCGCTCGCATGCACCCCGGCTATTACGCGCATTGCCAGTGGTGGCTGAAGCGGAGCCAGTTGTGCGAAAAATGGGTAACAATAGTCCACAACGGCGACGATGTGGCGGAATGGGATGTACCCACCCCGCAGTTCTCAGAGGGACTGTCCCTCGAAGAACGAGAACGGCGAACGCGTGAATCATTGCCCGCGGACGCGCGGTATTCCCGTGACATTAAACCCGTTACGAGCGGCGGGATTGCACTCGATCGCTACGGCCAGACGGCCACCCATTTCGTTCTGGTCGGATACCTAGAAGTCTCGTATGAAGCCTTTCTTCCTTACGTCCGGCTTTCCTGCCCGAGAACGCCTGAGCGGGAGGCGGCTCTAGCCGCACTGGAAGCACACGACGTGCGAGCCGCTCAATTGCCGCCGCTTGATTTGCCATCGGTAAACACGCGGCAGATTGCCTCCGTCTCGGCCACTCGCAGGCAGTCCGACGAAGATCAGGGAATCCACGTCAATGTGATACGGAACGACGGCAGCACGGACTTCGACGCCCTATACCGCGGACTGTGCGACGGCACCTATTGATCTCTCTTGGACCGCAGCCGTCTGCGCGATTTGCCCGTAAAGATCGAGCAATCGCCGGCGGTAGCGATGGTGAGCACGGCTCACGGAGAAGAATCGAGCTAGGCGACCAGAAGTGTCTCAACATTTGTGGGCGGCGACAGATCAGGCTGGCGACAATTCAATTTTTAGTCTCCGCCCGATTGTCAACGCCGCCCGATTGAGGGGGGCAAGCGTCACAGAGGAGTTGTCCGGGTCCAGCAGACGGTCCAGAGAAGCGCGGGAGGTGTGCATCCGTTTCGCCAAGTCCGACTTATTGAGCCGTTTTTTGCGCATGCGGGGATGGCGCTTGACGGCGCAAACGAAATGAGAGATCGTCTCTCATCATGAGAACCGCGACAGTGGCCGATTTAAGGAACCATTTCCCGGAGGTTGCAAAATGGATTGCCGATGGTGAAGCCGTGACGATCACCAAGCGCGGGGTCCCCTTCGCCACTCTGGCCCCGGCCCGCCCAAAGAAAACGCCTCAGCCCGTGAACTGGCAGGCGAGGCTTGAGCGCGTGTTTCCGGGCGGCCCGGTGAAGGGGGACGTCCAAGCCGTGATTGATTACGACCGGGGGGAGACATGAGCGGAAAAACCTACCTCGACACTGCCGTTTTTGTGAAAGGCTACGTCTCCGAAACGGATTCGCATCGGGCAACCGCCATTCTGCAAGCGGAAGGCTTTCCCTTGCTTTTCTCGCACGTTCACGAGGTGGAAATCCCGAACGCAATCCGCTTGAAGCGGTTTCGAGGGGAGATAAGCAAGAGAGAAGAAAAGGTGGCTATTCAGCTTTTCCGGGATGACATCAAGACAGGGCGGCTTGCGCGGGCGGAATACGACCTTGCGGAAGTGTTCCGGCGAACGGAAACCCTCTCTGCGAAGTATTCAGGGGACATCGGAAGCCGGAGCCTTGATCTTTTGCACGTTGCGGCGGCGTTGGAAGCAGGATGCACGGCCTTTGCATCGTTCGATGAGCGGCAGCGCAAGGTTGCGGATTTGTGCGGGCTGGCGCTGATTCCGGCCCCGGCCCGGATACCGGGACAGAAATCGTGAACCGTCGGAAAGACACTTCATCGTCAAACGCTACTCCGATTTGGACGTGAGCGGTCAGCAGGTCGCCCGTCTGGAGGAGGCCCGCGCCTTGCCCGGAGGCACCGAAGAAATTAGTCCGCGGCTGGACGAATTTGCAACCGGGGCGCGCGGGGTTGCCCTATGGGGCAATCATGATTACGCGCCGCGTTCATTGGTTTCTCCTGCCTTTCGGCCAGAAGCATTACACGGCTTGGCAGGGCGACTGGCGCCGGCGCTTCGTCGCCCTGCTTTATCCCCTCTTCGACCTGGGCTTGATTGCTCTCGTCGCGGCGGGATTTTGCGCCGCCTTCCAAGAAATAGCTCTTTCGGCGGGTGCCGCGGTTTTGGGTTGCGTCTGTTTCCTCCTCTGGTGGAGTCGGCGGATGAGCGAAATCGTCGGCATCCCGGTTCCTCTCAAGTCGCTTCTTTCTTTGACCGCATTGGAAGCGGCGTTACCCGATCCCTATGCGACCGTTTACGATCTTGGCCAACTCCATGGCTGGGGCAATGTGATTCGGGAAATCTTCCAGCACAGGGAACGGCTTCTCTCGCCGAAAGGAACGATTCCGACAATTCTGGCCGAAATTGCGAAAAGTCATCCCGCCGACGTAGCTCACGCCGTTATTCTGATGGACCACGAAGCATTCATCGTTGCCGACAAGGACGCTCTAATTTGCGGTCTGCTATCGGCGCTGCCGCCACAATCAAATTGGTGAACCAGAGCTTTCGGCGGAACCAGCTTCCGGTGTCGCACCAGATGTCTTGAAGCGGAATTAGCACGGGCGGGGGCGGGCGATAAGCACCGCTTTCGCGACCACAAAAAAGGCGGACTGCCTCGATCTGCTCGGCGGCAAGCTGCGTTCGGGGGGCAATCGGAACGGGGGGGGGCAGACTGCGAAAGTTGCGGTTTGGGGGTCCCGTTTTTGCGGAAGGCTGCACCGCTTCAAACGTGTGGACAACGTGTGTATTGAGCGTAGATTTGCCCCATGAGCACCGGAGCCGTTTCCACCCGGATCGATCTGCGGATTGATCCTTACAAAAAAAGCGTCGTCAGCCGAGCCGCCGAACTGCTCGGGGTGAACGTCACTCAGTTTATTATGGACCGGGTCTTTCCCGAGGCCGAGCGGATCGTCTTGGAAAACCAGCGCATCCGCCTCGCGAAGGAGGACTGGGAGCGCTTCTCCGCGAAGCTGGACGAACCGCCCCGCCCGTTGCCGGAACTTAGGAAACTGCTGACGGAACCGAGCATCTTCCTTAAAGGGTAGTCTGTGGCATTTCTTGCTCCCCGCCCCCTTCAGAAGGACGATCCCGTTACCGGCTTCGATTGCGGGAAGGAGGCGCTCAACACGTTTCTGGAACGGTTCGCCATTCAAAGCCAGCAGAGCCAAAGCGCAAAGACTTACGTCTCGCTCACCGGTTCCGGCGAACTGGCCGGATACTACACGCTCGCCTACGGTTCGGTGGAACACGAAGATGCTCCGCCGCGGACCCGCAAGGGACTGGCGAAGCACCCCGTGCCGGTGATGATCCTCGCTCGCCTGGCGGTCGCGCGGAAGTTCCGCGGCGCCGGTTTGGGAAGGCACCTGCTGCGAGATGCGCTCCTGCGGACGATCCAGGCGGCGGACATCGCCGGCCTGCGTGCGGTGGTGGTTCATGCAAAGGACGATGAGGCGCGCCGATTCTACGAGCATTACCGGTTCGAGCCGTTCCCGTCCGATCCGCTGAAATTGGCCCTCTTGCTCAAAGACCTGCGCGCGTTGGTTGCGGGATAGTCCGGCTCCATGCGGCGGCGTTGCGCCACATGGCGGAATGGACTCGCCAGTAAAAACAGTCTCTCGGCGGAATATCCACGCGTCCGCGGCTGGACGGATTTCCAGCAGGGGTGCCCTGCTTCGATCAACCTCTCGCGAACGGGATCGGGTATGCTCGGATTCGAGCAACTGCACGGTTTCGTTAATCCGCGTGATCGACTTGCTCGTTCGTTCAAGATGGGCCGTTGTTTGCTGGCGGAGGGTCGCAGGGTCAGGCGGGCTCACAGCGGGATTCCAGTTTCCAAGATGGTCGCTCGAAAATCGGGTTCTTCGCCGCCGAATCCCGTGCTGAGGCTGCGGCGCTTGCAAAAAGCGAGAAAGACAGGCAAGGTATCCGCATGAAGTTCTTGACCACACTTGAGCGGGACGAGGACGGCGTTTGGATTGCCGAATGCCCGTCTATCCCCGGCTGTGTCAGCCAAGGTGAAACCCGCGATGAAGCTCTCTCCAATATCCGCGAAGCCATTGCCGCCTGTCTGGAAGTCCGGGCCGAACGCGGTCTGCCGCTGACCGTCGAGACTCAGCAAGTCGAGGTCGCCGTCTAATGCCCTCGCCGCCAACACTCAGCGGGCGCGATGTCGTCAAGGCATTCGCCAAGGACGGATGGCAGATGGCGAGGCAGCCACATGATCCGTGTGAAAGACGGACACATGGCGACGCTATCCGTTCCCGATCATCGGGAAGTTGCCAAGGGGACGTTGCGTAGCCTGATTCGTTCCAGCGGATTCACCGTCGAGGAGTTCGCCGCCCTTGCGGGGCGATAGCGGCGCCCGCGCCTTCTTTTCACGAAACCGCGGCGCGGATTTTTCGGCGGTCCACGCCCCCGCTGCCGCGGACCACGATGATTTGCCCGTTTAAGCGGGCGTTCTGGTCATGATCCGACCGGTTTCGATGAGGTTTTTCCGATCAGCCCTCAACATCTTTTCCACAATCGACTCCGGATCGACCACAAAAGCAACGGCCATCGTTCTGGGAAATACCGGGTGCCTTCGCCTGCAAATGGCGCAGCCCCCTTTGGCACTCCCAATACATTAAAAAATGCGACGTTCGTTTGAATTTCTCGCGGGGGCGATCACCGTTTTCGACAGGCCCGCCGCTCGTCATTATCGCCGCCATGCCAAACGGCAGGTCGCGCGCGCCATCTTCTGCGGAGGAGGAGCATCCATTTAGATGACGATCATGGGGCTGGGCCGGCGAAACGCAATCGAGAAGGTTTCGGGCGATGCCAGATGGTCGAGTTCCTCCGGCGTATATCGGTTGCCTGGCAGCGCCTTCCACCGCTCCTTCTCCGCCCACCGCTCTGCGGGCGGCTCGGTAGAAGGGGCGGGCGGGGCGCAAGGCACCGCCTTTTCACCTGGGGACAACGAATCGGAGCGCATGAGAGAGGTTACCTTAGCCTCGAATGCGAACTGCGGCAATGATTCTGTTTCTGCTTCTTTGTGGCTGCGGCCTTCTTGCGGATGTGACTACGCCCCGCTCGATCCGAGCGCTTGCAGCGACCAGGAAGAAGACGTAGTAGAGTGTCAGGAACAAACGGACTGCAACGATGGTGTTGGTGTTGGTCAGCGCGCCGAAGAAATTAGTCCGCGGCTGGACGAATTTGCACCCATGACGCGAGGGGTTGCCCTATGGGGAGTCATGATCAGCAGTAAACACGGGGACACGCGCGCCCCTAAATCCCACACATGAACACAAACTTTATTCACGTCCTCCCCAAATACCGAGTTCCCGCGACCGCTGCCGAAAATCCGTATGCCGCCCTCGACACGGGCGAGCGGGCGGCGACCCGTGTGGAACTTGCCAAGCTCGCCGCACAGGGGAATCTGTTCGAGATTTGGCGATGGGGGCTGGAGGGGAAAATCCCGTGGGGCTTCAAGAAGGAGGAGCCCGAATGTCCCATGCTCTTCTACGCCTGCCTTGCAAACCAGAGGGAGCCGGTGGAACGCGTGCTGGCGCTCGGAGTGAACAAGGATTGCCTATGTCCCTATCCTCTTCCCCTCGCGATTTGTCGGTTCGACGCCCCTGTCGCCCTGCAGGCGTTGATCGACGCAGGATGCCGCTTTCACGCCAAGACGCGCACCGAGAATGCGCTGACGGAAGCGACAAAGGCCAACCAGCCGCGGATGATGACGGTGTTGCTTGAAAACGGCGTCGATCCGGACGCCGCCCCGCTGTTTTGGACGTCCGCGTACGTGGCAGCCGATCATTATTACCTGCCACGCCACAAAAAGCTCCGGCTGCTCCGACTGCTCAGCAAGCATGGGGCGAACCTGAATCGAAGCGGCGATACAACCCACGGACAGTCTCTTCCATTGACGGTCGCGATTAAGGAAGACGATGTGTGGTTGATGCGCGGACTTCTTGCCTTGGGTGCTTCCGAGGTCTACGACAAGACCGCCGAACACGAGACGAGTCCCTTTCAGTTTGCGGTGAACTGCAAGTCCTCCCGCTGCATTGCCCATTTCCTGCGTGATGTCACGGGTCCTGGGGAGATGCTGATGGGTGCCTTGCAAGAAGTGCGCAATCGGGAGCGCCCGGCGACTCGAAACGAGATTCAAGCGGAAGTGTTGATTTCTGTCATTAAGCACGTGTATGCCGATGAGGATGCCCCGCCCGTAGCCAACGAGGCGGACAAGGAGCTTCTGAGAATCGCCAACGAGGCGGCCCAATCCTCTGAAGCGGTGGACCTGAGCACGCTGGCTCCTTGCGACCAGGAATTGTTGCCCGGCTTCGGGATCACCAAGCTGATGTTCGCTGCGTGGCGGGGCGACGGCGAGGAAATCGAGCAGCTTCTCATCAAGGGAAATGCCGACCGGCGGCTTGCCGACATTTTTGGCAACACGGCGGCTGACTACGCGCGAAAGCATCGTGGAGCGGAGTTGGCCGCGGCCTTGGAGGTCGAGACGGGGGAGCGCGTGCCGGCAACGGCCAAGACCCTCAAGAGCCTTCGCCACCAAGAAGGACCGCGGGCAAAATACAAGGAGGGGTGGGTCTCCCCGGAACCCGTGCTTGAAGGCTTCATCGAGGCCAACGACAAAGAGCGCTTGGCGCAGGACCTTGCCGCATCTCCGCGGAGCAAGGAGCAGATGGGACAATTGCTCCACAAATGCATCGAACCGTGCTCGTGGGCGTGCATGAATCTGCTGATTGAACTCGGCGGCGATCTGGAGGCAATATCTCGAAATTACAGCGGCATGACCGTGTTCGCACACCTCGTGAGCGAATGCCACAATGCGCCCCTTATTCCTGACGCCGCATGGAGGGAGATGGTGAGCCTCGTCGTTGCCAGGGGGGCGAATCTGGAGGCGCGCGACCGGGATGGGAACTCTGTCGTGGACCATAGCTTGTGCTGCGGCTCCCCCGTGGTGCTGGAATTTTTGCTGTCCCTTGGACTTGGAATTAAAAAGACGGCGAAGGACGGAGTCTTGGCAAAAATGGTGCGCGAGATGGGTTTTGGCCTCAAGGACCGCTTTTCGTGGGCCGCCAGCGTGAGAAAGCTGGAGTTGGCGCTCTTGGATGGCGTGGACCCAAACTGCCTCGGGTGCGATTACGGCACTCACGGCGAGACCGCCCTGGCGTTTGCGGTTGCCAATGACATTGGGACGCGCCTGGTTCATTCGCTGCTCGCGTATGGAGCCGACGACGACATCCGGACCCGGATGCTCACCGAGAAAGAACACGACAAGTATGTCCAAGAGACGGACGATTACCAGGCGAGCCATCATCCCAAGCCGGAACGGACCCTCCTGCAACTGGCTCTCGCCGTGGGCAATCAAGAGACGATAAAACTCCTCCGCGGCCCGCGGCCTCAACCGTTGCCGCTGCTGAGAATCCCATCCATTGTCGTGGAGTCGCCGTGGGCCTTGTAAGGGGACCCCGAGAACGCCGCCGGGTTTGCCCCAAGGCGGGCAGGACGGACTCGGGCGACGGTCAGAGCGAACCGCGGGAGCGGTCGCCGCTGGCGCCCCCCGGCGTGTTGTTGGGTTCCCGAAGAGAATCCAGTCGCAATGGCGGCCTTGGCGGGCGGAACGGAGCGGGAGTGATGCCGGCAGGAGCGGCGCCTGCCAGGTTGCCAGACGAAATCTCTGGCAATGCTGGATACGCGGCCTTGATTCCGAGCTTCGTGTCTATTGCGCGAAGCTGCTGCTGCCATTGAGGCAGCCGCTTTTCCACAAACGCCCGCGCTGCCGCTAAATCCAACGCGGGCATGGATTCGATGCATTCGATCACGCACGGAGCAAAGTCGACGGAGTGTCTCTGCCTGATTTCCGTGCCGATTCCGGATGTGCTCAACCGAAGGACTCTTTCAAGAAACCGAAGCTTGTCTTTCCCTCGGCAGAAATCCGAATCATTGACAAAGCTTGGGAGCACCGCCATGAGGGCGCGCAATTGAGGAACATCCTTCCGCTCTGCTTGGTCCAGTTCCGCCGCGTTAGTGGCCTTGCATTCGAGAAGCGTTACGGGATTCGCGACGCTTAGATCGTATTGGCGATCCTTGATTTCGATGGCAAGCGTGACGGAATTCTTTCGGATATCCTCCTCGCTTGCTCCGCGGATGCTCCAGAGAAACTCGACCAGGCGCCGCTCCTCAAGCGGCTTGGATGGGTCAAGCAGAAGCCGCCCCACTACGTTGGTTGGACCGCCCTTGCGTGGATTCTGGATGAACCGCGCTCCAAGGCTTTCACCAACGGCGAGCGCTTGAACTGCCCCGCCCAAGAAATCGAGGTCTTTCGTTGTGAAAGGCGCAAGTTCGCGAAGCTTTGGGGACTCGTTGAAGTATCGGTAAGCCCAGAACGCCACCGCCGCACCCGCGACAAGAATGGGTTTGTGTTCGGCGCTGGAACACGCAACCAGAACGTCCTCGAATTCGGAGAGTGTGCGCTCTGCTGGAATCATTCTCTCCATCCCACGCTGACGACACGGGCTTCTTTAGCGTGAGGAAACGGGCAACATTCGATCTGCATCCGAACCCGTTCTGCCTCGGGCAGGGTTTCCGCGGCGATTACGTTTCTACGGAAAATCGCGTGCAGTTTTTCGGTTTCCTCCCATTCCGGGGAGTCACATCGGCGGGATGCTGGCGCTTCCCTCCAGTAAAGGACGTTCAGCGCCTCCCAGAGTTCCTCGTCGGCGGGTTCTGCATGCATTTTTCGGAATTCTACTGGAGTGTGACCAATATTACAAGCGGCGTCCGGTTTGTTGCTGCCAAGTCCGCCGGGAGCGTCGGGCGAAGCAAGCGGCTCCATCGGCACCAGCAATCGTGACCACCGTGCGAGCGCCAGCGTTTTCAATTCATCGGCAGCGAACTCCGTGTCTCGAAGCCGGGCGTTGAGCAGCGGCACTTGGAGCATCCGGTGGCGGAACATTGACTGCTGCATTGCTGGCCCGGCACCCAGCACTCGAAGACACACTCTTGGCTGAAGCCTCCGCCGCTGCTCCGATTCCAGCCCAAGGTGACGATTCTTTCCTGCGGTGCCTTCGACAACCAGTAACCCGAGTGAGGGTGCCGGTGAAAGCTACTGGCGGCGATTGGCGGGGGATTCCGCCAGCACTTTCACCAGTGTTGCCAATTGTCGGTCTGCCGCCGTTGGCTGCACTGCGGCAACCTGCCCAATAAATTCGCGAAGCTGGCCTCCGGTCACCACTTGGGCCGCAAGCAGGCCGCGGACATGCGGAATGTCCTTTTCGCGCCCCGCCAGGCAATGGGCGACAACGCCATCATACGCTTCAATTCTGGCGGTCCGCTCCGTCCAGCCGTCCGGGAGAAGCGCCGTCGTCCAGTTATCGACCGGCTGCACAAAGAACTGTTCTTTCCCGCGGAAAGCCGATACCGCACCGAGGTGGGCGTGGATTTCGTTTCTGAGAGACTGGGAGTTGGCCTCAGCGGATAAAGGTCCACGCCCCGGTTTCCGTCGCGTCCTCTGGAACCGAGGGGTGGGCGGCGAGAGACCCGACGCCAATTGCCTTCGAGAATCCGGGCGCACTCGTTCGCCAAAAACCGTTGCCACCGCTCGAACCGGGCAGCTTCGGCGTCAACGTAGGCGAGGAGATCGCTCGTTTTTGAAAATATAGCCGGCGCCCGGTTCTACGGCAAGCCTGCCGCGGACCCGCTCTTGTCGGCTGCCTTTGGACTGCGGCGGTTCTGGATGAGCGCCCGGGTGGCGAACTCCTCAAACCAGCGCATCCCGAGGTTGCTCTCCGCTATTTCGGCAGCAACCTGCGGTGTCGATTCCAGCCCGAGGTGCTCCATGTGCAATTGGGCGATGGCTTCGCGGGCGTCATTCCTGGTCAGCGGAGGCAGGACGCAAAGCTCCGCGCAGAAGCGCTGGAGGAGTTCCGCCGGAATCACGGAACTTGCCTTGATGGCTTCGACGACGCCCGGAGTCGCGGTTCCGGGCGCTCCCGCCCCGAAGCCGACCGCCAAGCGCAGACGGTCCGTCCAAAGGGTCTGCCAGGTGCCGGAGCCGACGATAAGGAAACGGTCATGGAGCTTTTTCTGCCGTTCGAGAGTCCACTCCCGCGTGCCGCCAGCACCCGTGCCTGCGGGCTTCCCGTCCAGGATATTGAAAAGCTCGACCCGCACGGAGGCGTCCCACGCGTTGTCGCGGGAGCCAACCTTGTCGAGTTCGTCAATGTGGATGATGCCGCAGTCGTGCTCGTCCACAAAATCGTGAATCCGCCAGAGGGTGTGCAGTGCATCGTCCCTGGCCCCCATCACCAGCCAGTCGCCGTAGGTCAGCCGCAGCAGCGGGATGTTTAAAATCCGCGCCGCGTGCTGGACCGTAAATGTTTTGCCGATTCCAGAAGCTCCCACGAGAAGCTTGCTAAACCGAGGGCGCACGGGGAGACTGCGCCAGCCTCCATCCCAAAGCACTTCCGCGGTCACCTGAATCTCCTCGCATGCGTTGCGCTGGCCTGGCGTGAGGTAAACGGGCGGGTTCGCCGGGGCCGTCAAGCCGGGCACGTCCGCCGCGGGCGCTGCTGCGGGCGCGGTCGCCGACAGCGACTTCTCCAAAGCCTGGTAAAGGTTGCCATCGGGACTCCAAGGCTCCGCACCGAAAGCCGACAAAAGCCATGGAGCGACACTCGCCAAGTTCTCGTTAAATTCGAGGCTCGGGGTTCCGCGCTGGGGGTTTAGCGTGGAAGCCAGCAATTTGCCGCAGAGAACTTTGTCCAACTCCTTCAACACTTTGCCAAACAAACCGCATGTGGCGTCCCCCTCGGGCGCATCGGGATGTTGGTAATAGTTCGGAATGGTGTTCTTCATGGCGATCGCATGCGTCACCACCTCAAAAATGGAATTCCTGAGCGCGGCAAGCGGGAGGTAATCCGCCGGCAATTTTTCCCCTGCGGACTGAAGCGTGCCCACCGCGCTCACGAACGTCTCGGCCCAGGGGGCCGAGCGACCCCGGCTTGCCACGATTTCATTGAGGCAGTTGAGCGCTGCGGATGCTTGCTCCGCCGCACCGTTTGGCTCCAACGGGCGGTCCCACGCAATCAATGTTTCCAAATCGGGGCAGGCGGTCGAAGAGGCTTGTTCCAGGCGTTCCCGGATGCACGCCTTTATCGCGGTGCGCGCCCTCGTCACGTCGGAGGTCAGGGAAAGCGCCCGCGCAATGGAGTCCTTGAGCCTTGGAGTGAGTGCCTCGGTTTTTTCAGTGATCAGGCGCACGGCAAAGTCATTTATTGTGTCGTAAACGGAGTCGCCGCGCAAACAAGCTCCCCGCAGCAAAGCCAGCAAATCATCGGGCGATGGCGGAAACGCGTTGTTATATTCGATGGCGGGTGTTTTTCCGCCCCAGTGTATCGGAGCGGGACTCTCGGCGATGCCGACGCGGGATTTTGCGGCATTTTCGGCCCGCCAGGCAGCCACGGCATCGCGAGTTGAAACGATCGCCTCCAACGCATCGAAAAGCTTTGCAATAAAGCCTTCAGCGAATACGATCTTTTGCGCCGTCACTTCCGATGGTTCCGTCGGCACGGGCGCAACGGAAATGAGGGCTTTTGCCGCGGCGTCGAAACGGCGCTCACGCAGGAGGGCGGAAAAGGAGGGCGGAAACTGGCTTGTCATTGTTGTTTCAAAGATACGCGAACAGCGCCGCGAGCGCCCGCGAAGGACCGCCTCAATGTCCCTTCGCGTAAAAATCTAGCGTTCGGAGAAATCCAATCGGACTGCCTGAGCGAGGCGGTTTCTGAAAAGCGCTTTGAAATCAAACCGAAGAATGCGGCGGCGCTGATTCTCGGTCACGATGCCGGGAAACGGCCATGAGCAAGACCGTGGATTGCGTTGCCTTGAACGCGTCTTGAATCTCTTGAATCGTCGAAGAATTTCCAGAGGGTTGCTCATGCGGGGATTGGGCGCAACCACCGAACGCGTGGCTCCAAGGTGCGCCGCGGATTGGAGATGCCCGATTCTATGCGGAAACGGCTTGGGTGCGGCATGACTCCGTCAGGGATGGGCGCCCCAACTGGCAAATTCTCAAGAAGGACATGCCAGAAAGGTTCGTCCGGCTCCGTGGCGTTTCCGCATTCCGCGATATGCCGGAGCACGGAAGTGCATTTTTCCTGAATCGCAAGGTGAACAAGCTTTTCTGGTTTGCAATGGGGGGCGCTGAGCACCTGCGCCCCGATGCGAATAAGCACGGGGTCGTAAGGATTAGCTGGACAGAGGAGTGCGATTGCAAGTTCTTCATCCGTGAGAGCGGCAGAGGCCAGCGTGTCCATGGGAACACTGCTGTCAGCGTAGGTGCCGTAGTGGCGACAGCCGCGTTTGACAGCCAATGCGGCCATACGCCGCGGCGTCCCGAGTCCAAGCCGCTCCATCTTTGTCAGAAGCGGCGACAAATGTCGAGGGATGCGGAGGCGCGTGGCAAGCGTCTCGTGATTGGCATCTTGCACGTTCACGCCAGCAGATTACCCGGCGGGCAACCGGTTGTCAGGTGTTTTTGGGGCGGCGACCCGAACGCGAATTGACTCAAATGAAATGACACCGGAGCGGGTGTCAGAAAAAGGGCAGGATTGATTCGTTGCCTCATAACTGATGACACCGGCGCGGATGTCATCAGTC
>Ga0316227_1001796_pt1 | contig 21389 bp, 32 predicted proteins | sample TBH18019metaG_FD_206012 | JGI IMG/M metagenome (GOLD analysis project Ga0316227, IMG submission 206012) | Freshwater microbial communities from Trout Bog Lake, Wisconsin, USA - TBH18019 | ecosystem: Environmental > Aquatic > Freshwater > Lake > Hypolimnion/Profundal zone | place: USA: Wisconsin... | reverse complement strand
GCCTTCTTCAGTCAGATTATAGTCACGCCGAGCTTTCTCGAGTTGCTCTTCAAGTTTTAACTTTACGCGCTCGTCTTCAGCAACGCGTTTCTCCTCAAGACGCTCTTCGAGAAGTTTTTCATACTTCTCTTCCATTTGCTTGAGTTTATTTAAATGTGGCTCAACAATCGGGGAAACAACGTCCTCGGTTGTCCTAATGTCATTCCATTTTGCCTTAGCGGCTTGCTGGATTTTCTTACCAACTTCGCCGTCATTCCAGAGAGCGTCAACAAGCTCTTTGGAACGGTATAAAGCGATTTGATCGGGGGTCATTGACATGGATTATTCGCGTCCCTTTGGAGCTGTTGAACCATTTTTACCTTTGCCGCGTGAAGCGTCAGTGCCAACATGCTCAAGGCTGTTGATATGGTTCGTGCCGTCTGAAGGAAGGCCGGATTTGCGAGCGCCGATGCCCATAACAGGGAAATCGACATAGTGCATGATTTTGTCGTCTTCTTTAACGTCATTAACGTAAGCGACTGGAACTTTACCCTGTGGCATATTCTTCTCCTATGCGCCCATTGGCGGAGTTGGTGGGGGTGGGGCTCCTGCTCCACCCGGCATCATACCAGCCATATTAGGCTGAGTCTTAGCTGCTCGTGCTAATTCCATTAGCTGCTGAATGGCTCCCATTTGGTCGCCAGCTCCACCACCCTCTTTTTCCAAGTGCTTGCCAATATCGGCAACAGCTTTCAAAACAGCTTGGTGAAGTGCTGAACCCATTGGTAGCTGGGGGAGTGCTTTTTGAAGCGACTCAAGACCCACTTTAAGAGCTGCCATTCCTTGCTGACCAGAACCGGCCATTGGACCGGGCATAGTGGCCGGACCTGCACCACCGATGGGTGGTGTTGCACCTGGAAGACCGGGGGCAGGTGGATTGCCGGGCATTGGCATGGGCGCTATAGCCATAATCTCTACTCTTTAATTAAGAGAAACTTACTTGCGCTTTACGCGACGTTTTGCAGAACGATAAGCCATTTTCAAAATCCTTTAGAATGTAGAAAGACGGGGACCAGTAAGCCCCCGTCTCTCAAATAGTCTTACTTACGCATACCGCGCTTGTGGGACTTTTTACCGCGCTTTTCGCATGTGTCGTTAAAAGTCATTTTAAACTCCTATTGCTGGGAACGTCGAGAGAGCTTACCATCTCAACACCACAAAAGATTACGTTGTATATTGAACGCTTGTCAATATATAAATCTGAAAAGTTGTGCGTTATCAAAACGATAGGATGGGATGACATGCACATACCAAAAAGAGACCTTGAATCATTCGCCCGAAATCTAGCGAATATTTGCATGTCTTCTAGGCAAGCCAGACAAAATCGTGGCGCATTTTTCGAGACTTACGCAAATTCTGGATCAGCCGATGCGTCAGCTCCGGCGATGTTTAATAAGACTTACGCCTCGCTCGATGATCTTGAGTCGCTGCTTTTTTCACCCGTCTCTTTACGCTTTGCGATCACAGACCCCGACATTCCAAACATCGTCAATGAATCAAAAGGTCGTGTCGCGGCGGCGCGAATCAGAAAGATTTGCCGGCAGACTGATTCGGACAATTTGATTTCGCAAGCCGTTGGTATTGCCTTGCGTAAAGGTCTGGGCCTCACGAAAGCAAATGTCGTCAACAAAGAATTTTCGTGTCAACTTGTTCAACCAGAAAACTTCGGTGTTCTGCATGAGAATTACACAAAGCTCGATGCAGACATGGAAGCCTTCAACCATCGGATGCTGATTTCACCTGCTCAATTCCGCAACCTTGTAAGAGGTCGCCCTGATGAGTCAGACCTGAAAGAACGCGCCAAAGCCTATATGCAAAGCTCAAAAGGCAGTCTGTCGGATGCTTCTGGCACAGCCATGAATATCGTCACTGGCGGTCTTTATCCTTTCCAAGCAGGTGGTGCGGGTTTGCCAAATCAAAGCCGTGGTATTGTTGACTGGATGTCACAGCCTCGCGCCAGCGTCGATCCAGCTGTTGAGTCCTCGATGCTGGAGATGGATGAACTCTGGGTCTGGGATGATGCCCGTGGCGATTGGGCGACATTTCAGATCATCGGGGATAACATCCTCATCAACGGCAAATATCAGATAACCAGTGCTTTTTCATATAATACGCACACCAAGCAGACTGACGACGTTCTTAGGGGTAGTCACCCTTTCAACATGTTCTGCGCCAACCCCGTACCTGATTATTTCTGGGGTGCGTCTGAAATCACCCGTCTTGTCCTGCTTCAGGAAGCCATCAATTCGCGCATCACAGGCATCAATAAGATGCTTCGCAAACAAGAAGAACCTGCAACCAAATTTGTGGGCTCGACAGGTGTCAACCAGCAAGCCTTATCCCGCTTTAACAAGCCGGGCGGGTATTGGACTGATTCAAACCCAAACGCCAAGATCGAGCGTGACAACGTCCAAATCCCTCAAGCTCTCTGGGAATCGCTGCACGAATATGAGCGTATGTTTGACGAGATGATGGGCTTACCGCCCATCGCCAAAGGTCAGGGCGAGGCAGGTGTTAGATCAGCCCAGCACGCTGAAACACTTGTGCGCATGTTCTCACCACGCTTTAAGGACCGTGCCCTCTTGATCGAGCGTGACGTTGAAAAATTCGGTGCACTTATGCTCGATCTCGCCCGCGCACACGTCGACAATAAGATGATCGCGTGGGTGCCAAAAGAGGCAGCGGGTTTTGAAGATTCATCAGCTCCCGGTGAGGAAAAGATTTTAATCCCACCTGCCAAAGGTCTTGTGCCCGTCACATTTACCTTTGCTGATCTACCTGATGACGTCTCGCTCACTGTTGATTCACACTCTTCATCACCAGCGTTCTCACAAGACGCCAAAGAGCTTGCCTTCAACTTGCAACGCATCGGCGCTATGTCACCAGCCGAGTTGGTGGACAAGGTCGATGTCAGCGATCCAGACGAACTTCGCGCTGGTATTATGCGCCGCGAAATTGCTCGCGCCGAAGCAGCGGAAAAAGAGCAAGAACTTAAAGCTCAAACACATAAGAAAAAATAAGGGGCTCAGAGCCCCTTATTTTTTACCTGTTGGTTCGGTTCTCATAACCCGTAAAGGCGATTGCCCGTTCTTGACTTCGGGTAGTTGAATAGATCCGGGGTTGAGAGCTGTGCTGCGGAAAGCCCCCGCAATGGCGCGACGCCCAAGAGCTTGCGCTTGTTTTGAGCTGATACCTGCGGCACGCAGACCGCCGCCACCAAAATAATTATCGGCAAGGGTTTGCTGCTGGCCCGGCAATTTTGGCGCAACACTTTCGCCGTGACGGATGTTATCTTTCAGATCCGTCATCTTATAATCTTCCATCACAATACGCGCTGTTTCATCAACGGCCTTGACGACAACCTTGTTTCCGATCTGTCCGGGGGCGTGACCCTCCTCGATCATGCGCTGCAAATTCGCCATCTGCTGTTTGAGCGAAGCTAATTCCTGTTTAGCGATACAGGCTTTGCTTGGGCATGAAGGATCTTTGATTGGAATGGCTTTATAAGTGCGGCTGTATTCATGCCCACACAATTCGCATTTATAGCGAATTTTATATTTGGTGGGTTCTAAGAAATTGTCCGACTTATTCATGTCGATCCCCAATGTCACGGTCATCTTACTCTTCCATCTTTCTGTAGCCAATAGGTTCAAAATCTATTTTTTGACCGCCGGCATTGTGACGCGCCCAATAAGCATTATACACCCACTTCACATTAGCCGCGTCATAAGCGCGTGTGATGCGCCATGTGGCAGGCACCATTGTTGTTCCGTTCATAGTCAACCACACGGGCTGCCCATCATAAGGAAAAGCGGAATTGACTTCTGGAAGTGGATCAAATTTCAGCGAATTATCTTCAACTGGGTCAGCCTCCATAAGATCAGATACTGGCGCATCGATCACATCTTCTTTTGCTCTAAAGCGAACGTCTGAGCGTCTCACAGTCCGTACTCCGTCTGCCATGTTGCGGGCTCCTCTTCGTTGTCGGCTTGCTCTTGCATCGTCTTTAAATAATTAAAAACGATACGATTAACTGTTGTTGCGACAGTTGGTTTCTCGCCGCGTTGCGCAGATGAGACCGCTTCATAGGTCAACCCCTGCGCCATCAGGTCTTTCTGCGTCCAGTCTTTCCATGCACGCACCGCAAAGGCCATCGCAAAAACGCGGTCGTCCTTACAATTTTCATCGCGTGATTCAGGTGCACCGATATTGCCGTCTTCAACAACAACCAACGACATCTCGTGCAACAGGGCTTTCGATTTGATCTCAAGCTCACGCGACACATAGCATCCACGCAGCTGGTGCATCAGCACAGATTTTGTCGACCAGTTCGTTGCAAAGCCCAGCACATAACCTGCGCCCATTGAGTCCGGTCGTTTGTATAGATACATACGAGCGTGCGCGGCAGCGTCTTCCCACCCACGCGCTTTCACACGTTCGGCATTACTCTCAAGTGATAGTAACTGGCGTAAATGATCGAACTCTCCAAGCACCAACGCGCCGGGGCCGCCGATCTCAGGGTTCACCAAGCAATCCACATAAGCAGATGACAAATGAAAAAGAACCCAAGCCGCGTGCTTTGCTTCCACATCCGCTGTACAATATTCCGCAACTTGTACAACTCGATCAGCATAACATCTCCATACGGAAATGACATGATGATCTTTGTGGTCGTTTCGGCCATACGCCGGGTCCATTCCGATAACATATTTGCCACCTTCAACAGGCTCTTCCCACACCTTCAATTCAATATCATCAGGTGAGTCAACGCCGGGCTTTAACTCATACATTCTGAAATTAAAGAAGTCGCCATCAACCTCATAACGATAGGCTCTGTAGCGTACATTATCTTCTTCAATTTTCTTAATATCAGCTGTAATGACACGGGTCTGAAAGAACGAGTAACCTGTTTGCACGAAGGCTTGTTCTGCCGTCCATGGCTGGTTCTGATCGAGCAAGGTCTGCTCGGCACCTGCGGTCTCTGTCTTCCATCTTATCCACGCTAATTGCTCGGCGCTGATCTTGTGACCATAAAACTCTTTGACCGCATCGATCATCTCGCGTTCTTCAAACTCAGGGGGATGAAGACCATGCTGTAGGAACCGCGGATCTTTACGGGCAATCTTATTCGTGTCGCCAGCCCACCATCCAACAAAGAACGAGCGTGCCGTCAGCGGATCATTAAGACCATCGACATAGCGTGTGCGCCAATGGTTAAAACCTTTTGCTGTGGACTCATAAATAAACAAACGATTTGGATTGGTCTGAGCGAAACCTTCTTCTAGAGATTTCAAACCCTCTGCCGACCCATACGCCGCAACCTCCGTCAAATGACCGAAGGCGTACCCAACACCTTCGCCCCATGACGTCCCTTTGTCTTTCGTCCCTGCGACGAGCAAGTCAAGTCGTGCGCCATTTGAGAACTGCAGCATCTGGCGATTGGATCGTACAATCTTGAACGTATCCCCAAAGTACCCTTCGGGAAACGACTCAACATATTTCTCGAGCAGCATTCTGTTCGCTTCACGGTTTTTCTCCGTATCTGTCACAAGGCAACCGATGATGTTGGGGTGCAGCGCCATCCAGAACACATCGATCGCCAATGACACAGTCGTCACACCAAGCTGGCGCGATTTTAAACAATAAAACTTATGGATGTCATTATCGAGGCCAGAGCCGACTTCTTGAATAAAACGCCGCTGGCTCTCCCACAACTCCAGCTTCGCGCCACGTTCATCTTGCGACGTTGATTCCTTCGACGAGATACGAATATCCGCGATAAAGTCTTGAAACAGTTTGAGCCATTTCGATGATTTTACCGTCATAATAAACCAGAGTTTTCACGCCAGCTTTTCATGGCGTATTTATCCTCACCCGATAACTCGGTAAAAATATCATATTGTTGCGGATCTTGCGGCTCCTTGGGCGTTTCGATCTCAACTGGCGCTAAATTCCAATTCAGCTCCATACCGAACACAGCTGCAAAATCATTAACAGTTTCATGCGTAATAGCACGCTCTGACCATTTACTCACAACACCTGCGCATCGCTCGATCATGTTATCCATGCTTATCATTCGGCTTCTCCTGATCTAAGCCAACTTCGATGAAACGTCGCGCCGCTTCGGTATGTGAGAGTTTTACAGTTTCTGCATAACTCTTAAGCCGATCTAAAAAAGTAGAGGACACGGGGACTGTTACCTTTTCCCGTTTAGCGTCCTCTTTTTTCTTATAGACTCGAGGCATCAGGTTTTCTTCTTTTTACTCTTGGGTGGGTGCGCATAATCACCCAGATTGGCGATGCGATTTACGCCGACTGAAGACACCTTCTTTTGCACCTTGGGTGTGTCTTTCAATTTAGCGCCAACAGGTTGTGTTGAAGGGCGCTTAATCATTTTTATTTTCCTTTTTTAGCTGCTGTGCGCTGGGTCTGTTTTGCCGCAGCGACAGCTTGCTTGATGGGCTTTCCTTCTTTGACCATCTTGCCAATGTTTTCGCTAACAGCTTTATTTGATGATGATTTCTTAAGGGGCATTTCGATCTCCGTTTCCTCGATCTCTATGAGGTTTGTCTGGGTTATTGCGAGCCATTTCTGTCACCACTCCTCCGACGACGGGGTTTGTCGACCCCATCATGGAACATGGTTTCTTGGCTAATATCAAGCCCTACAGGCTCCTGATCTCCTGCCAGCAAATCTGAAACAGCATTTTCTGAAGTGCCTATAGGCGCTTGAGCAGGATCAGCAGTCTCTTCATCCACCTTTTCAGGCGCTGCCATTTGTGTTGATACACTTGTCTTATCCTCAGATGTAACTGCGGCAGGAGCGCGGTGTTTATCCAACACGTCCCTCACACAGGCTGATACCATCCCGACGGCGGCTCTATACGCCGAGATCGAATCTTTTGTGCGGTGGTTCATGGGCACATCCCACACCGCACTCTCTGCCGCTTTCTTCAACGTCCCAGCAAGGTCGTCTAAGAAACTCTCTAATTCTGTGTTCATAAAAACTCCCAACCTGATGCCATCCTATCAGATGAATTTTAATTTGACAAGTTGTCCGTAAAGGGTGTGACGGCATCAACAATCATGTGGATACGATCGGTCAAGCCGTTATTGGTGGCCGTATGCGTCATCTTGTGATTAAACCACCAGACGCTGCCGGCCTCCCAATGAAGGGACTGCCCGCCCGTGGTGTTCACACATTCCGAATTGGTTGAGATCACAACATGAAACCGCGCAAAATGATCGGCATACAGCCCCTCATCGATGTGGGGCGTTACATAACCGCCGGGTTTTAATTTTACTATCAAAACCCGCCCCAATTCAGTGATCGGCAACATTTCCCGCAACTGCTCGATCAGCACCATGGCCTGTGGAAAGAGATTTATGTGGGGGTAGTCATAACTGCCGAGGTCGTTGAAGTAATCTTCTGGGTAGAAACTCTTAGGCCCTCTAATAAAGATCGTCTCGGTGTCCGCATGGGCTGACCCCTCATAAGTCTGCCGTATCGTGATGTCCTGCCATGAAGGCGTGTTCATCAACTCGGCATAAAGGGGTAAAACATTTAACCCACTCATCACTTCAATGGCTGTGTTCATATCCATCCTCGCAATCGCAGCGCCACATTATCAGGGCATATTGACCATGATGTGTCCCCGCAAAATCCGCAACAATCATCCAGCCAGCTCTGTGATAATTGTCGATCTGGCTGTAGGTCACATATCTAAACCATCCTGTCCTTACGGGTTCTACACATAACGGGCGATATATGCCACGAAGATGATCGCCATGAGTGTTGCTATCTCGATAATCCATCTTGTCATCCGCTCTCCTTCAATCAATGCAGCTCCATTGCCATCGTCCGATACACTGTCGCCCGTGAAATCCCCAACCGCTTCGCAATAGCCGTTGCCCCTTCACCCCGCGACACCGCCTGTTTAATCAATGTGGGGTCAACAACAGGTGGTCGGCCTTTTCCGATGTACTTACCTTGCTCCTTGGCACGCTGGATGCCAGCCGCTTGACGCTCCCGCCTGATTTCATTCTCAAACTCAGCGAACACACCAAGCATGGATAAGAACGCACGGCCTGTCGGATTACCGGTGTCGATCTGCTGTTGCAAGGCGATCAGGCTGATACCGCGATCGTTCAAATCATGGACGATGTTGGAGAGATCACGCACTGATCGAGCCAATCTGTCAACCCTTGTGACGACCAAGGTGTCGCCTTCACGAAGAAACTGAAGCAAGATCTTCAGCTCTTCGCGGTTGTCGAGAGCACGGGCGGACAGTTTTTCGGAACGTATCATGTCGCAAGATGCGGCTTTTAGGGCTTCCAGCTGGATGGAAAGGTCCTGATCTTTGGAAGAAACGCGTGCATATCCGTATTTCATGGTCATCTCCTGTTCGATTAAACGTTTGATTCCATTACAGAATAAGTAAAAAAGGACAATCTGTCAACATGAAAAAATTTTTTGGGGGGCACGGGTAGGGAGGCGCCGAAAAAATTTTAGTTCTGGTCCATTTGCTTTTTAAAATCAGAAAAATTTTTGAGGGAAGGCCCTGCCCCCTAGCCTCCCCTACCCCCGTCCTCACCTGACCTGCGTAGCACCTACCAGAAACTAAGGGGTGAGCGAAGCGAACGCCGCAACTGAGCGAACGAAGTGAGCGAAAAATTTTTTTTTTATTGCAAAGCCTTTTGGGCTTTACGCCTCAACGGCTCGGCGGGGCACGAGCGAGCGAAGCGAGCGAAGCGCGGCGGTTTTTTCGGCCTTTCCTGACCTAATCTGGTGATTGAGTCGGGCGCGGTCTTAATCAAAGCGCAAGTCTTAAAAGGGTCTGGCGCATTTTGAGACACCAGAATCAAGGGTTCTGAGACATAAAGAAACACCAAAACGACGTTTTGTCGGGAGTACACCCCAAAGAAACAAGGCGGGCGAGCTTTTTAGGATGATCGGGGGTGAGGGTTCTGCGGGTTATGGGGATTAAAAGCTGGTTTTTTTTGGGTGGCATAGGGTTTGCGGGACGCATTTACCTGCGCTGCACGCCTAGCGCCATGCGGAGTCGGTCGGCAAGGGCTGGGGGGCTGGTGTGACGGGTGCGCGTTTCGGTGCGATTGGCGTGAGCTGTTCGGTCGGTTGTGATCGCGGCGGTTTGTTTGCGAGTGCGCGGAGTCGTTGGGAGACGCGGCCTTTTTCGCCCATGGCGGTAACAGCTGCGCGGCGCTGTTTGTAGTGCTCATCTGCTTTTTTTAATAGCGGTGCAAGTTCTTCGAATATAATCATGATTTCTTTTTTGTGCTCCATCCAAGTCGATCGATGCGCTCGCATTATTCCGCGTAAATTATCGCCGTCTGGTGGAATCGGTCTACACTCTGTCAAAATAAAGTGAAAAATTAAGCGGCATAGCATACCAAACGCGGCGCTCGGAAGCGTTAAAGCGAGCGGGTGGCTCGTCAAGATCTCGATTGCAAAAGCGGGGAGTCTTTTCGGTGGTTGTTTTGCCATATGTATAAAATAATGCGTCTTTTTTATTGTGCAAACGTAAGACATTTTAGTGCTTTTTTAATAGAATCGCGTTATTCTGTTTGGGCTGGGATTTTCCAGATGGACAAGGAGTCAAAATATGCGCGTTTTGTTTAATTTGTTACATGATTTAGTCGATTTGATCGCGGCTGCTGCGGTCTGTCTTTTTGTGTTTCTGATCTGTTTGGCAATGGCATAAGGGGTTTTGCAATGTTCAATATCATCAATCTTAAAAGTGGCGAGCTGGTTCTTGATCTTGATGGCAAGCCATTGGCGTTTGAGTCGGGTCAAGAGGCTGCAAGTTGGGCCTTCTCTCGCACGTCTAGTTCTGATGACGGCTCAAAATATCAACCACGCAAAATAGCGAATCGTGATTCTAACTGGCGAGAGCGTGAGCAAGCGCGGTTCGCTCTTGGCGACTATGTTAAGCCTGATTGGTATTACAGAGAGAATGGTTTTTTTTCTATCTCTGACCATTTTCTTCACGTTTCTAAAGTCAATCCCTCAGTCTTGGCTTACACAAAGGACTCCGACAAGGGCGCGTGCGATGTGCAGACTCGAATCTCTGTTGTTGCGTATTTGACTCAATTTCATGGTCTGGATGAAGAGTCGGCGCGTGTTTATCATAAGATTCACGTTGGCAAATATGCTGCGCAAGGGTCGGTCAAGTTTGCAAAGACTGCTGATGACATTGAGTCGATCTATACTCGGGCGCATTATGATAAGAATCGCGGCGCGGGTGATACGCGCTCGTGTATGACGCATCCCGCAAGCTCTTACAAATCCTTTATCCATCCCGTGCGCGTCTATGGGGATTCTGATCTCCAGCTCGCTTATCTAGAAAATGACGACGAAGAAATTACTGCGCGGTGTATAGTCTGGCCCGAAAGATTCTTGTACGGGCGCTGCTACGGGGCGTCGGATACTATTGCGCGATTATTGCAAGCGGCTGGCTATACGCGCGGCGATTTTGATGGTGCTCGAATAAGGCGCATCGAGGATAAAAAGCGCGGTCGATATGTCCTGCCTTATTTAGATGGGATTCAAAATGTCTTCGATAATTGCGAGGGGTTTTTCGTGATTTCCGAAGATGACTGCGAATATGTCGCAAGCACTACCACGGGGCTTAGTGACTCTGGCTTCATTTGCGAGCGTTGCGAGGATGAGACAGATGAAGACGATCTTAATACTGTCGACTCTGGCGGATATGATCGGAGCTGGTGTTGTCATTGTCGCGAGAATTACGCAACAGATTTTGAGGGTGCTCTCTTCGACTCTGAAGATTGTATTTTGGTTGATGGCGAACAAGTTCCGCAAGATATTGCAGAGCGTCGAGGTGTCTCTTATTGCGATTATGCAGACGAGTACACTTTTGACGATGTCGTTGACGTCTATAAAGTGCGCTCAATCGGCGGTTGGGACGTCCAGTCATGGGCGGTGACTGCTGTTGTGGATTTTGCTTTCAGATGTCGCATTTCTGGTCGCTTTTATCCTGAACAATATGCCGTTCGCGACTCGTGGGTTGATGATGACTCGCTCCGCTGTCGCTATGTGCTGCCTGACGATGTGCCGCACGATTTTGATGGTGTCTTTGAATACATCGACCCCGAACACGCTTCACTCTTTGACAAGGTGGCCTAATATGACTCGATTTTTTAAGAAACATAAGATTAAGGCGGCTCCAGCTCTTACACCCATCGCGACTCTCGGCGCGATGCTGGAGTCGTGTCGTCCTGCTTATTCTCCAGAGCTGCACGCTTTTAACGCACGGTGGCTAGAGCCATTGGGTGGTGACTATGACGGCGCGGGCAATTACATTGTGCGAATCGGCGAGTCGCGAGTCATGTGGTCATCGCATACTGATACTGTTCACAAAACAAGCGGTCGCCAGAAAGTTGTCGTCTCGGGTGATTCTTTCAAGCTCGCGCACGGCTCGGACTCGACCTGCTTGGGTGCTGACTGCACGACTGGTGTCTGGCTCATGCGTGAGATGATTCAAGCTCGAGTCGCTGGCCTTTATGTCTTCCATGCGAGCGAAGAAATCGGCGGGGTTGGCTCGGACTGGCTTGCTAAGAATCACGCTGAACTGACTGATAACATTGATTTTTGCATCGCTTTTGATAGGCGGGCGTATCATTCGGTCATTACGCATCAAGCGGGCGGTCGATGCTGCTCCGACTCATTCGCTCAATCAATTGTCCCGCTTTTACCTGCTGGGTATCAAATTGATTCTACGGGAGTCTTTACCGACTCCGCGAATTATACGAATCTGATCGCTGAGTGTAGCAATCTGAGCGTCGGTTATATGTCAGAGCACACACCCCTTGAGACTCAATCTATCTCGCACGCGCTGGCGCTGCGCTCGTCTTTGCTGGCTTTTGATGAGTCGCGGCTCGTTTGCTCGCGCAAAGCGGGCGACGTCGATTTTGATGACTACGGCTATGGAGTCGGCGTTGGTCGCTCGTCTGACGATTTACTGCGATTCGTTAAAGACAATCCCGCGCTTGCGGCGGATTTTCTCGACTCAATGGGCGTGGATATTAGCGAACTTCTTGATTTTGAAGAGTCGATTTATGGCGCTCAGTCGCGCTGGCATTATGTGTGAAGGTCGGTGGCTCTGATGGCGACTCATGATGATCTTAATAAGCTCGCCGCATTCGTGCGAGTCTTCGGTGCGGTGGTGCTCGCGATAGCGCAAGCTGTGCTAGGCGGTCTGCTGCTGCTGTGGCTGTTAATACATAAGCGCCATTAAGGCGCGGGAAATGTTTTTTGAGACCGCAAAACTGATAAGGTTTTGCGGTCTTTTCTTTTAGCAAACACCCCAAAACAATTATTTCTTTTGATCGATCTGGTCGATCTAGTCGATCTAGTCGATCTAGTCGATCTGGTCGAGGCGGTCGATTTGGTCGAGGCGGTCGATTTGGTCGAGGCGGTCGATTTGGTCGAGGCGGTCGAGGCGGTCGATTTGGTCGAGGCGGTCGAGGCGGTCGAGGCGGTCGAGGCGGTTGAGGCGGTCGAGGCGGTCGATGGGCTGGCGCTGCGCAAGCTGCTGGCGGTCAAGGCGCTGCGGCGCTGCGGCGCTGCGGCGCTGCGGTCGAGGCGGTCGCTGCTGCGGTGAGCTTTAGTATTGTCGAGCTTTGTTATTGTCGAGCTTGGTTATTGTTAAGCTCTATCTATTTATTTTGGCGGCTGCCTATATCTACGGGGGCCACACGCGCACAGAAGAAACAGCTTTTCAAAAATTCAATATATATGAAATGCGATTCCAAAAATTTCGAATTCTGAATTACCTCAATTTTGAAATCATGAAACGTCTTTAAAGCGCGGGGCCCCCAAAGGACATCTTGTCCCAACCTTTAAAATCATTTTTTATTTTACAAAAATCCTGTCAATTCCCTTTCCTCGTAGTTGCCCTTGCCACAGTAGGCACCCCTTAAGGGGTGCCACAACTGGGGCAACTGGGGCAAAACTTACTGAGGCGGCCTTGCCCCAGTTGTTGCCCCAGTTTGCCACAGTTAAAATAACTGGGGCAGAACCTAATAATTTCAACTACTTAACTCTGCCCCAGTTGTGCCCCAGTTCTAAAAAGACAAGATGTCAATCAAACAATTTTGGTTGCCCCAGTTCATCATCCAAAATAGCAACTGGGGCAACAACTGGGGCAGCCATTTCTGAGGACATATTGTCCTTTTTAGGCACTATAATGAACTTACGATTCATACGTTTTTCATCCTGACGGATGACTTCACGCAGCTTAGTCTCACTCAATAAACGCTTCAAAATGATCTTCACCTGCACCATCTGTCTCTTATCGCTGAGGTCGTAACCAAATGCTTCCGCGATCGCTTCACCCGCCCAATGCTCGGCGCGTGGGTCCGCACGCCACTCACCCACCCCCAACAGCTCCAAGGCCACAACCTCATTCTCCCGACGTTCCGCAACCGTCTTGCGCACCGCAGCTTCAGGCACGACATAGCACGACGTCAGCTCGTCATTATCCTCATCCATCCCCAACAGCATCGTGCGTAAAGCAAATGCCCCAACAGGCCCTTCCTCCCCGACACGGCTCTTTGCCAGCCATAGACTGTGATCCGACACCACGCCCGTGAGCTGGTTCCTCTCCGCCGTGATGGACAGAACACTGTCTGACCCTGCACGCCATGCGGACGCGCCCCGTAGGCCCGTCTCCGCCCCTTTGCCGTAATGGTGGATGGGGATGATAAGAACATCCAGCGCATCCCCGATGACCTTCATCATCCTGATGATCTTGGACGCCTCTGAATTATCATTCTCATCCTGCAAACTAAAAACTGCCGCCAAGGTATCAACGATGATCGCCCCCAGACGTACGCCATACGTTCTTAACATCTGCGCCTTGAGCCCTCTGAGCTTTCGCATGAAGCCCTTGACCTCCTCCTCTTTCGTAAAATCAGGAAAGTTGTCCGTCCATGCGATCGGGAGTGTCGTATCGACGTTACGGGCCATGCGGGCGACTGTGAGGCGCGGCTGGAGTGTCTGGGCACCCTCACCCGCAATAAAGACCACACCGACCTTCTCCTTGATCTTGCGCTGGAAGAATGTCTGCCCTGTCGCTAAGGCCACCGCCAGGTCAACAGCGATAAAAGTCTTACCAGCACCCGACTGCCCACCGATGAACGCGATGCCGTTGCGGGGCAGCAAGCCCTTAATCAGGGATGGCGGATAGGTGAAGGGTATGTCGGAGTCAAACTCAAAGTCATCGATGGTCTGCGGGCTGTTATGGCCGCCCTCGCCATCAAACTCCCCCTCGATGGTGCCGTCAATCGGCTCAAACCATTTGCCGACAATGAAAAAGGGATCATACCCACCTTGCTTAATGCCAGAGCGCATCGTGGCAAGGACGGAGCGCCGCCCATCCGCCTCCGACAGCCCGCAGCTATCGGCGGCATGTAAGATGGTGATCTCCGCCTCGTCACGCTGAATAAGCCCAGCCCCGATGGCCCGACCAGCAATATAGGACACATGAAATAATTGGTTATTACGATTGCCTTCCGGGGCTTTGGCGAGCTCGTCAGCGGCTTGACCGAGCAATGCAATGGCGTGGAGGCGATCAGCCTCATGATCCCTTCCAATAAAAACAGGCTCAACCCAATCAGCTCTGTCTTGGATTTTTCTCTCAACAATGTCCCAGCATTTATCGAGCACCTCATTAAGACCGCTTTGAGAGATCAAGGGGATCTCGAAGCTGTCAGCCGATAAGGTCAGAGGGTTTTGATAAGGCCAGAGATAATCGCGCCCAGCCTTGGCGTGATAACCAAAAGCCACAACTTCCCCTGAACCCGAAAAAATCTCAATCGGGTGTAATTTGCGGGATTTAATGCTTCCATCGTTACGATAGATCAGCAGTTTTCGCGGCTCACGCCCGATACGAATAAGCGGTGTTTTACCAAACTGCTCCTCAAACAAGGCTTGAACAGCCATGGCCTGTTCGAAGTTCTCAATATCAAGATCAATCGCAACAATCTCACGCTGGACAGCCAAACAGATGACCTTGCCTTCGCTCTGGCCGCGTGTGGCGATCATGTCTTGCAGCTCGTCCGCTTCCCACTGGCGGGAATTATACGCACTCCAACCCGTGATCGATGGACGCTTCGTGTCGGCGTAACCGGGAAGCGGACGCCATTTGTTGCGAACAAGCTGCTCGGCGTGAGCCGCAAAAAGTGAGGGTTGATTATGAATGTTCATAACACACCCCCAGTAATAGTGGGTGTCTTGATTTCCTGAACAATGAATAGTAGATTACACATTAGGATTGTCTCGCACATGGTCCTGCTTCAAACTTTCGAACGCCCCTTTGGAAAACCCGATGCTTCCCCTGCATCGGGTTTTTTATGCGGCCTCGGTCTCAACTTGCTTTTTTGGTGGACGTGGGCGTTCAATGTCAAACGCACGGCACAGCGCATTTAAAATGACATCTGTCTGCTGGACATCATCGGTGATGCGCTTTTGTATTTCTTGATAAATAAGATCTGGGACACGCAAAGTGACAGATTTGGTATTGTAATTATGACGCATGAAAATTCCCCTGAATTTGTGAACGTATGACGTTTGATTGAGTCGAGTCAATCAGGTTTTTGCATAACGCTTCAATGTGAAACCCGATGCCGCCAGCGGCAGCCGCTTTGCCCACTCTGGGGCCTCGCACATCAACTGCTCAAACTCCTCAACGGAGCCGAAGCCATGAGGCACCTCGGCCACAATTTCGTCATGAACATGCAGCCGCACGGGATAACCGTGCTTCTCCACATTCAGCATGGCATGGACAAGCAGATCACGGGCGGTGGCTTGAACAAGGTTGTTGTAACAGATTGATATGTTGAGGGGATAGCGCGTCCACGCATTATTGGCCCCCACACCCCTAACAGTCACCGCGGGCTGCTTTTCCCGCTTGTCAGGGGTTTCGTTCTTGTCCGCCCACGGCACTTCCACATCACGGATTTCTGGCATACCATACGCAAGACATCTGCCTGACGGTAACTGGAGCCAGAGAAAGCCATGTTTTACAATGTACCGCGCATAGGGAAGACCAGTCTCAACAGCAAGCCCGGGGTTCTGAGTAGCCTTAAACGCCGCGTCGATCAGGGAGCGCCACGCATTGACAGTACCGGGGTGTTTGGCACGCCATGCGGTTTTAATCAGCTCCGCAGCAATATACGCCTCTCGCGTCAGATCATTGGCTACGGAGTCGCCACGGGCCTTATTACCTTCATAACGCTCGTCAGCTCTCTCACGTCCCTCAGCATCCGTTATCTCCCACAGGGTTGGATAGACACTCGCCAGATCCAGCTTGTTAGCACGGGCCATGCGGGAGAGGGCACCGACGCCCCCGCCAAAGCCCAGCGCCAGCTCGGAGACTTTACCAACCTGCCTCTGCTGCTTGCTGACGCTCTGGACGGGAATGTTGTAAATCCCAGCAGCAGCCACTTCATAAAGACCGAAACCCGTGCCGGCATCGAGAGCCCTATAAGCGTTAAGTTTCCACTCCTCGCGCCCGTACCACGCCGCGATGCGGCCCTCGATGGAGCTGAAGTCACCGCCTATAAAGCGATGGTTCGGTGCCGCCCATATAAACGAGCGAAGTGCATCCGCAAGAAGATGAAGCGGTCGCCCAAGAATATCCCCGTAGACAAAATGCAAAACCTCTGGGTCGCCCGTGCGGATCATATTGAAAAGAACGTCACGCCTGATATGTGAGTCCTCAAATACCTTGCGGGGGCGTGGCATATTATGAACCTGCACACCGCCGCGGGAGCTGAAGCGTCCAGACTGACCGGCCCCGTGATGGAGGAAAACACCTTTGATCGTGCCGTCCCTTGTGACCGAGCGCAACATCCCCGCGATCTTTTCAACCGATGACTTACCACCCTCGATGCGCAGCTCGAGAGCTTTGCGCACATCGTCAGGGAGATCCTGCGCAAGGGTCTCATCGATCTCATCCTTATCCATCGCCGCAATCGGCACACCCTTTGAGTGCACCCACTCCTTCATGCGTGCGGTCAGCGTGACGGCAGGGACGGCACCATCAGTAAGATCATATAATTTTTTATTGATCTCAGCCTTGCTCTTCTCCGCAAGCTCGAGAGCCGCATAGGCTGATCGTACATCGATGCGCAGTCCGCGATCATTGATGCGCTCGTTCAGCCAATACACCTCCATCTCATAATCGGACAAAGGGATGAGACGATGATGAGCTTCTTCCTCGGAGAGGACATCGATGTCGCAATATCTGTGAAACGCCTCAAGCGATGTCGGGTCATCCGCGAGAGGATGCCATAACACTCCCCCCTCCGTATCAAAGCCGAGGGGTATGGAATGTATTTTTATAAGATCACTCCCTGATCGATCTTTCTTAATCGTCAACCCCAAAGCATTACCTAATGAATCGAGTGAGCGTGGGAGCGACATCGCCGCAGCGGTCGCAGCGGTGCAGCGGAACTGCTCGAGTTTTGGTTTGGGCCATCCATGCTTGGGCACCATGACGTGCCACCAGATTAGCCGCTCGAAAGCCGCGTTGTGCGCACATATCTCACCCCCTGCTTCAACATAGTCCCTGAGATAAGAAGGGCAGGGCTCGCCGCGTTTCCAGCGGCATATACCTTCAGGCCCTGTCCATAAATCAGATGGCCCACTCATTTTAAATGACGCAAGCAAAGCATCAGTTTCAGGGTGCTCTACATAAACATACACACCTCTGTTGAGCAGATCGACAGGAGAACGCGTTTCGAAGTCAAAGATAAGAGACATGTTTTTTCAATCCATGAACATTATCAAGTATTTCTGAATCTTCTGGTGCTGTTTCTATTGGTTTCCATTCAGCCATTACTTATTATCCTCTAATGCGGTGCGAGCTATTTCAGCACATTTGCAAACAAACCCGCAGTCAACTTTTACAACTTCTCTTAATGCTGCTTCCAGTTGCTCAATGCGATCAGCAGCACAAGCGCATAGTTCCCCTTCGTAGCTCCAACTGACATCAGCAGCCCGTAGCCGTTCCACAATATTAACAGCCCGTAGCCGTTCCACAAGATTATAAGTCATCACTTATTCTCCGTCGATTTTTTCTCATAACCAAACACATCCATTTTTATATCGCCATTTATAATTCGCTGATATAAATTAAATCCAAAATACTGCGTCCATGATTTCCTACCCCAACGAACTCTATCCCAGATGCGTTCATGCACCCAAAACAAAAGTGTTTTTGTGAACACTTCCAGAAAAGAAATTGAAAGTGCAAAATCAAATTTATTTGTAACAATAAAAGTTAAGAAGAAAGTATCAATCGACCCAGTAATGCGCCATGTTATAGCTTTAACAAAACTACGATATGATTTATCCATTTTTGATAACCTTTATCTTAAAAAATACCAAAGGAAGAAAAGCAGCACCAGTGTTCCACAAATATTATCTACTGCTACATCGCTCATAACCCTTCTCCTTCTTCATAATCTATCTCGACCTTCACACAAGCGAGACTATTATTATTATTATTATTATTATTATTATTATTATTATGGCGTTCCTTGTCTGCCACTTCTTTTGTAGAATAACCATACGCAATTCCCTTATACAAATTCAGCCATAAAGTTTGTTTGATGCGCGGTTTGACTTCGACAAGGTCACACCCAGAACTAATGCTGCCAAAGTATTCACCTTCGTCTACACTCCATTGACCATCACACCAAGAACCCCACTTATTTTTATAATGACCATAAACTTTCTCATCATCAATGAAACTTAATTTGACTTCATAACCAGCTTCAGTGCGGTACTGTTTTTCAAGATCAATCATTTTGTTTCTCCATTTTTCTGTATTGCTCATGCTCATAGGCTACCCCCTCTCCTACTTCGCAATCTATTTCAACTTTTATGCAAGCGATGCGACAATAACCTTAATCAACTTTAGTTACTTCCGCTGAAAGATCTGCATCGCTTTTTCTAGGCCAAATAAAATAGTTATCAGATTCATATATGTTCATCCAAACAGTTTTCTTGATGCGTGGTTTTACTTCAACAGGATCACTCATAATCTTTCTCCCTTATTAAAAGGCGAATGTCTTTTCAACTCTGTAAGTTTCTTTTCAAGTTCCGACATTTTACGTTCGTTCTCACGAATAAAATCATGTGCTTCAATACATAATTGCTCGCGCTCAAAAGGTGTCAAACGACGCGCAAATAACAAACGTTTCAATAAATCATCTTTTTTATCCATCGTCTTTTCTCCTTCATTCTTGGTTGTCTCAGTGATGTGGTTAGACATCACTGAGCCGTCAAAGCGGTTTAAGGTATTAAGTTTTTTAGACTTAAAACCTGTCATTGCTGCGCATCTTCGTTTGGTGGAGCTATAATGGCTTGTTGAAGTGCTTGCGTGATGACGTCATCAATACCGGGGTTTTGTGGCGCAGCTGGTGGTGTCACAGGCTGTACCGCTAGACTGTCTGAACCAAGCTGACCATAACCCGCAATATCATCCCAATGATCGCGGAAATTTGCATTACCATTTAAAATGCGAGCCATTTTTGCGGCAATAAACTCTAACGATTCTTTTTGTGAATCATTAAGTGAAGGCCAATTCTTACCACTATGTAAGATTTCTTTGATAGATTGGCTGTAGCTTGCTACATCTATGAAATCGCCGTGTGTGCGTGCACGCTCATAAAGATTTACACTCATGTTCTTCTCCTTTGGTTGATAACTCAGTTCGTTAATTGATGGACCCATTGCTCTCAAAATTTCGATTAAACTTTTTTCATCACTCATTTATCAACTCCGTAAAATCTAACATGTTCAGTTTGCTCCTTATCGAATAAATACCATGCGCAGTTATCTTTTCCTGAGTATGGTGAATCCTCTATCCATTTTAATCTTCCGATCGCTATGATCTCCACGCAGTATTTAAGATACACCTTGGCTTGCTTAGTGTAGGCCCAGTCCGCATCAAATAAGAGCCATGTCGGTCGTAGCTGGCAGAAATGTAGAATGAGGGGGTGCAAGACGCCGCGTGACCACGGCGGATTGGTGATTATCATGTCTGCGAACAGACAATCATTTTCCGTAAGATCAAGAGCGTTGAGCGCATAAATATCGTTGCGCCGCGGCTCTATATCAGACGCGAATGTGCAGGTATGACCAGCAAAATCGAGCATATCGATGAGACGCCCATCGCCCGCACAAGGCTCGATAAAACTAATTGGGCTGGTCAGCCGTTTTAGCAATACCGAAACTGCTGCCGGCGGCGTTGGGTAAAAGTCCATCGGATTTCTCTCGAAGTTCGACCTTTTGCCCATCACGACCCACCCTTGGTCTTGGATTAAAAACAATCTTACGATGCGCGTCGCACCAAGACCCTTCTTTAGTTTCATCACCGCAGAACAATGTTGTGCTGCCGTCACCTGATATGGGATAGCGACACATATTGTTTTTAAGCCCTAAGAGATAAACGACATTGCCTGTGACGACTTCAGTCTTGTCAGGGATTTTGCGCTCAACCTTCTTTCTCAAGCGTGGTTTTAAGCGCACTACTTTTGCGGTCTTCTTTTGATAATCCGGATCGGTCTCTCTGCCACCGCTAAGATGTATTCCGAGGCGACGGGCCTTACCGATAACGCAATTACGCGTGAAACCAGCACCAAGTTGATCGGCTATTTGACGGGAGGTCAAACCCTTCGACGCCAGCTTCATAAGCTGGGCTACCGCTTTTTGCGACCAGAAGATGTTACTCATCAGTCAAATAATCCTAGGGCTTGAACATACACGCCAAGAACAGCGCGATCTTCAGGTTTCATCTTTCGGATGGAGTAGGCTTTACGCAGCTCTTTAGTGAAGCCTTTGCTTTTGGCCTCGAGCCAAACGGATTTAATATCCGTGTTAATCTCGTTACGCTCTTCTTCCAGCCGCTCGATGCGGTCAAGAAGCTGCATCATATCGCTCGCATTGATACCTTCGCTCATGTCATTCCCCTGTGGTTGTTGACGTGGGGTTTATACCCCACGCCAGTTAAGATTTAGTTACCAAACAAGCCGCCAGCGCCAGCGCCGCCGCGTGTTGACTCCGGTGCATTACCTTCGTCCGGAACAGTTTCCATCCACGCTGAAACATTGGTGGAGCCTCCACCGCCAAGCCTGTCGCCATCTTTCAGCTTCTGGAAGAATTGGATGCCGAAGGAGATGCCGTCGCCGTTTTTCTCATTCGTCCAAGCAAAAGCATTGAGGATAGCTTTGCCATAGCAACCGCTATAAACCTCCTCTTCTGTCGCCGGGATGTGTTCTGAGCGATAGCGAACCATAGGT
>Ga0316227_1001793_pt1 | contig 21436 bp, 22 predicted proteins | sample TBH18019metaG_FD_206012 | JGI IMG/M metagenome (GOLD analysis project Ga0316227, IMG submission 206012) | Freshwater microbial communities from Trout Bog Lake, Wisconsin, USA - TBH18019 | ecosystem: Environmental > Aquatic > Freshwater > Lake > Hypolimnion/Profundal zone | place: USA: Wisconsin... | reverse complement strand
CAGCTACACCAGTGGTAATGTTGTTACTACATTACACTATGTAAGCAGCTACGGTGTTAAAGTTAAAATTAACAATTTATTAATCACAGGTGCACTAGACAATATCACCATTGCCAATACTACAGGCAACATTGGCTTTACTGTCAGCAACACCTTGTATCATATAGGTGATACGATAGAATATACAGTCTACAGTCGTGTAGTACCACAACGTCAGAGCTTGAGTCAAGCCTTACGTCCAACAGCGGATAATCAATAATGTATATCTATAAATTTACTCATATTGATACTAGTAGAGTTTATATAGGGCAAACTATACAAGAACCCAATCGTCGTAGATTAGAACATCTATCAGACAGCAGATATACAAAAAGAACTCATCGTTTTCATAATGCATTAAGAAAATATGGCAAAGATGCATTTACATTTGAAGTTATTGATACTGCATCTAATTTAGATGAGTTAAATTTATTAGAAACAAAATATATTAAAGAATATAATAGTATTGAGAATGGCTTCAATATTAGAAACGGTGGTAATAATAAAACACATAACCAAGAAAGTATAGAAAAAATGCGCATCGCACAAAAGGCAGCCCATACCAGACGTCGTGAAGCAAATGGTGGTGTAGAAACTGTTAATAAAAAAAGTGGATATAAATTTAGTAAACCTCATCCAAAGAAAGGTAAACCGTCTACTAAATGGAGTGAGGAGGCTAAAGCTATGCATTCAATCAGAATGTCAGAGTATCAAAAAAATAAAAAATTATCAAAGGAGTTAGCAAATGACAACTGCTAATCAGAGCTTCTTTTATGACGCTCAGATAGAACGATTCCTAGCACAGTTTGTTCGTATGGTATCAGGTTTCCAAGTTGAGTTTGGATTTGATCGTAATGGGCATCAAACTCTACAACGTGTGCCTGTTTATTGGGGTGATGGTAGTCGCCAAGTAGCACAGATTATCACACAGAATAGTGCACCAAATATCATGAATGCAACACCAGCTATGACTGTGTATATCAATAATATTACCTATGATAGAGATCGCGTGCAACAACCTGACTTTGTTGGCAAGATGCAGATACGCCAAAAGTATTACAATGAAGACACCATGGAGTATGAAGACAAACAGGGCAATGCTTTTACCATTGAACGCAGCATGCCTGTGCCTTATACTATAGAATTGAAGTTAGATATTTGGACTAGTAACACCAAACAAAAATTACAGTTATTAGAACAGTTGATAGTATTGTTTAATCCAGCCATGGAGATACAGTCAACAGACAACTACATTGATTGGACTAGCCTAAGCGTTGTTTATTTAGAAAGTCCAAATTGGAATACAAGATCAGTGCCTATTGGTACAGATAATCCCATTGATGTTGCTACATTAACATTCAAACTACCTGTGTGGATTAGTCCTCCAGCTAAAGTTAAGAAACTTGGTGTCATCCAAAAGATCGTTGCCAGCATACATGACAGCGATGGTAATCTCAGCGACAGTGTATTAAACGAAGATAATCTATTAGGTAATCGCCAATACTTCACTCCATTGAACTATGGTACGCTGTTGATTGGCAACACCTTGACACTGTTGAAACAACAGGATATAGAAACACCCCGTGACATTGGTGGCGAAGATATCTCTGGTACTCCAGTCAAAGTTGGTACTCCTGATAATTGGGCGGCGTTTGTCAACATCTATGGTAATCTAAGTCCTGGCATCAGTGAAGTGCGTTTGCTACAACCAGATGGCGTCTCAGAAGTCATTGGTACCGTCAGCTATCACCCAACAGATCCTACGCTGATGTTATTTAACGTAGACATTGATACTATCCCAGGTAACACACTAACTCCAATCAATGCTATCATCAACCCAACTAGTTCAAGTTTAACATCCAGTATCACTCATCCATCAGCTGGTACCAGATATTTGATCCTAGGTGATGTTGGTAGTGCCAATGCTGCCCCAAGCAGCGGACCAACACTATGGCGCGGTACTGATGGGGTAGATTTAGTCTGTCATGCGAACGACATCATACAATATACTGGCGTACATTGGACTGTTTCATTTGACAGCCAGAATCAAGCTAATGTACAATATGTAAGCAATCTAACAACTGGAACTCAATATAAATGGAATCTCAATCAATGGGTGAAGAGTTTTGAAGGCGAATATAAAAATGGTGGATGGACTTTAGTTCTTTAATTTTTATGCTAACTTCAACACAAAAACGGTCTTTGGACACTGGTCTTATAGAAGGTGTAGGCACTTTCATCTACAGTGTTTCAACAGGTCGTTATCTTTTCCTATTACGTGACGGTGACAAGTATAGTGGTACTTGGGGCCTGGCTGGTGGTAAGATTGATGCTGGTGAACTGCTGTTAACCAGCTTGTATAGAGAACTCAGCGAAGAATTGGGCTACAACTTCCAAGATGTCAAAGTCATCCCCATAGAAAAATTTACCAGTGACAACGGTAAGTTCAGTTACAATACTTTCTTAATTCCAGTAGACGAAGAATTCACACCCAAACTTAATTTTGAACATCGTGGCTTTTGCTGGGTAGCATTAGAGGATCATCCTAAACCTTTACATCCTGGTGTTTGGCGTACTATTAATTTTGATGCGGTAAGTGCAAAGATTAAGACATTAGAATCAGTCTTATAAGTCAGCTTCTACTACGAAATCTCTAAATGATATTTGACGTAAATTTTGGCAAGGTTTCCAGCAGTCTGGTACTGTGCTGGTACCACGGTTGGTAACCCAAGCGAAATCAACATCATCATAGACTGTGAATAATTGTGTGAGATTGTTTGTCCATTTATCACTACCTACATCAGATTCTTCAGCGTCATAGGCATTGGTTCCAGAATAGACATTAAAGTTTATTCCTGGTGTATCCTGTCCATGGAAGCCTAATAGATAGATTTTTTTGTGTCCATCAAATGCAGCTATGTAGGCAGCAGTTGTACCACTGTCAGCATAAGGATTGTATGGAATAAGATAAAATGTATTTGGATATGCTAATAAATTTATAGCATTGGTATAGACGATATTATTTCTTGGATAAGAGCTTTTGGCCAACTCATCAACCATGTCGTTACCTTGTGCTACTAGAAAATCAGGTGTAAAATCTCTATATAGCGCATTACACCCATAGGTTTGTAAAGTATTAGCACCTAACAAACCGCTGGCATGTTTTAGATTGTTTAAATCAAAATCTAACCTAGTTGGACTATTACCAATGATAACAGCACGATTTGAAATTTGATTGTTGGTAACAGCATTAGGCACTGTTTCAACAGTTTCACTCCACATGCGATTTTCATGCTTGCGTTCAGTGATTATGTCCTCACCAGTGTAGTTCGTACGATACTGTTTTGAAATGTTTAACATTGTTTACCTTTATACAATGTAAGTACCAAATGCTTTAACGTTAGCCTGTGCTATAGTTGATGTGTAGTAAACGTTCACATTACCACTGACCACGTTAGCACTAATTGTACCAAATGAAGTACCGTTATTAATAATACCGTAGGTAGTAATATAAGCATTACCTGCACCATCAGTTATTACACGAGCCTCATATGACTCAAAGTTCGTTACGCCAACTTTAGCTTGGATTAAGTATTTGCTACTGCTATAACTGCTTTGACTGAATGTATCAATCACAACTGGGCTAGCTGTAGTAGGAACGTTAGTTGGTGCTTGTGTATAAGTAATGTGATTTTGATTGAGGAAATTAAAATTACCTGCTGGGTCAATTAATACTTGTTCTACTGTAGAGGTTGTTCCAGTATAAAAGCTAACACCAGTATTATCAGCTACTAACTGATTTACACCGTTACCGTTGGCAATTGAGCTAACTGTTGCTGTTGTGGTTAATACACGAACGTCAATGACATCACCTGGTGCTGGTGGTTCTGTAAATGTCAGTGTTGAACCGCTTACTGAGTAAGCCAGTGTTGGGAACTGCATCACACCGTTGATAGCAACTAATGTACCTGATGTTGTTGCATTAGATTGTATAGTAAACGTTGTGTTAGTACCGTCAACGTTACCATAACCACCACCTACGTTACCTTGGAATTGGCGATCGCTGATGACTGTAAATGTGCTACCAGCAACTTGCCATACACTACCGTCATAATATTCTAGCAAGTTAGATGTACTATTGAAACGTATCATACCTGCTACGTCAACACCACCTTGGCTACTTGGTCGAGCAGCTTGTGGACCAACTGGTAACATCATTGATGTTTGGCCATTGACTTTCAATATTACACCAGTTTGTACTGCTAGGTTACTACCACCAATGATCACAGTTTCTGTAGTTGATGTTCCAGCAGTGCCTACTACGTTGGCAAATATCGCTACGTTACCTGAAGTAGAACTCTTAACTGTAAATGTTTCAATGCTGTTGTCGCTGTTGATTGTCACACCACGACCAACATATAAATTGGCTTTAGTACTGATGCCACCAACTGATGTCAATGCACCAGTGGTGCTTGATGTTGCGGCTGTTGAATACTGCACACCAACGTTACTGTATTGGCTGCTGATTCTTACACCAACTTGACTTATACCATTGGCTGCTAAAACTAAATCTTTTCTTATTGCACTAGATATTACTAAATTACCTGCTGATGTGTATGTGTATCCATCTAACGGTTTAATGATATTTAAACCATTGGTACTGCTAGAAATACCAGTGCTGATATAGCTATTAATATTAGATCCAATATCAGCGATAGCTTGGAATTCTGATGTTGCAAAAGTTCCATTGTTAAGATTCTGTATTGAAATTCTATTTGCTACATTAGCGTTTGAAACTATTTGGACAACATTTTCTGGATAAACAACGTTGCTGTTCCAGTCAGCGCCAAGTGTTATGTAGTTACTTCTAGATAAGTTTAAGTTACCATTGATACCTACACCGCCACCTACTACCACTGCTCCTGCTCTATACGTTGCGCCGTTAGTAGCTGAATTAAATGTTGTTGTACCAGTTGCGGCACCTACGCTGATGGTAGTTGCGGCACCAGCAAAGTTTAGTGTTGTTACATTAGCATTGAATAAGTTCAATGATGCTTGTACACTGTTGATATTTGGGTTACGGATAGTAAAGTCACCAGCTGCTGCACCGTAGAATATCGTCGTAGCGGCTGAGAGATTATTAGCCGTTGTTGGTGTTGGCATATTGATAAAGTTGCTAGAACTTGAATCGTGATACGCACCACTTTGGAATATGTTGCCACCAATACCAGCACCACCACCTACTATTAACGCACCTGTTGTTGTACTTGTACTGTCTGTAGTAACTGTTAGTTGCAAGTTACCAGCTTTGATTGGATCGTAGACAGTAGTACCATCAATAGTGATATAACTTGCACTGGGTTCTGCAAGGTTACTTACGAAATTCCATGTGTTATTTAACGGATTACGGAAAACAGCAGTATGTTGATATTGATTTATCGTGCCTAATCCTGTGCCAGTGAATGCACTGTAGAAACCAATATCATAATTGTATACACTTACGTTAGAATTTCTTAGGTACAATAACGGATCTGTCACTGTGATGATGTTAGCTTGAACACCTATAATGTTGCTGACAAATAAGTTACCACCAATCCAAACATCTTGTGTGAAGCTAGCGCCGCCTGCTACTTGTAATGCGCCAGTTGATTGTCCAGTTGCATTCGTAGTATTAGTGATTGAAGTTACGCCACCAACACCTAGTGTGCTGTTAATTTGTGTTGCACCACCAATCACTGTTGCGCCAGCGATATTAGCTGTGCCGCCTACACTGATACCACCAGTTGGTACTACAATAGCACCAATACCTTGGTTTTGTTGTGTAGAGCCTGCACTTGAGTTAGCCCAGAATGTACCTGTGGCTGATAATGCACTTCTAGCAGTAACCACACCGCTAGTAGCACCAATGAACACTGAAGTTGCTGAACCGTATTCGTTAACGGTTGTGACTACAGTGTTAGCAAATGTTAAACTACTACCACCAACGGCAATATTAGTAGCAGATGGAAGATAGATAGCTTGGTTATTGATTGTAGCAATACTACCGCCGGCACCACTACCTAAGTTAAGGTTACCTGCAGCACCAAATGCGTTAACTGTTGTGGCTAGAGTATTCCATAAATTTTGTGTGGTATTATAACCAACTACTGTTGGATTGTTCAGTTGGAATGTACCAGTTGTAGCACCAACATTGGCTGTAGAAGCCAACTGTCCAAGATTTAATGTGGTAGCTGAATTAAATGCGTTGACTGTGGTAGCATTGGCATTGAATACATTTTGTGTTGTTTGTGTGCCAACTATCGTTGGATTATTAACTACGACTGTACCAGATGTAGCACCTAGATAGATTGCTGTTGCAGCACCGTACTCATTTACAGTAGTAGCAGCAGTGTTAAATACGCTGATAGTAGCTTGGCTGGTAGTTAAGTAAGGTCCGTTTAACCCAACATTACCTGCAAACGTCGCTCCAAACGCACCAGTACCACGTTGGTTGATATTACCGTCAGTGTTATTTGTACCGCTGGTATAAAAATTCTTTACGCTTAAATTAGCTAGGTCTGAGGCGTTTACGTTACCGTAGGTTGTACCCGTTTCTGAGGTAGCAATAACACGGAATTCTTTAAATGTTTCGCTCCAAATAAATGCTTGGTTAGTTGCTGAGCCACGATTAAATATCAAACCTTCATCATAGGTATTGGTGCCAGCGAATCCATTGTTTAATGTTAGCAATGGATCGTTAACATAGGTATTGGTACTGGAAATCGTAGTTTGTATGCTGTTACCTAGAACGAACAAGTTACCTGCAATTAACAAGTCACCTGGGACTGTTACATTACTGGCAAATAATGAGCCTACGATAGATCCTGGTTGGATCTTTTGGCTAGCTATAATCGTTTGATTATAGATCTGATTGTTAAGAATTCTGGTTAATGAACCGCTTGACATGGGTTTGCTCCGCAATAATAATTATTACACTATTGTTACAGCCTGCGGTTCCATATTCCCCTGGGGCTTAGACGTGTGTTGTTAGTAGTATTTATACGAGATAGCCAAAAAAAAATTTGACATAATATAGTGATTTATAGTATAATAAACTATGAAAGAATATACAGTTGATTTGGGTAAGAAAATCGTCGTATACGACGATGTTTTTGACCTACACTATAGAGAATTTCTATATGACGCGGTAACTAAGGCTAAATTTAGTATTGGGTGGACTGATGGAGATAGTATAGAACGTCAACAGCACAAATATCTATATTCTGAATTTAATCAAGCAGATTTAGATTATTTGAAATTATTAGAAAAAATTGCAAGGTCTCCCGTTCAACAAGAAATAAATGATTACAAAATCAGCAAGGTAGTATTAAATCTCTCCACCCCAAGCGACACACACTTTGTTCACACTCACCCAGAAGACAAAGTTGTGCTATACTATGCTAATCTACATTGGAATAACTGCTGGTATGGCGAAACACTGTTTTTTGATGAAACAGAAAAAAATATTGTGTTAGCTACCCCATATACTCCAGGTCGTATCACTGTGTTTGATGCTACGATTCCGCACACTATACGCCCGCAATCACATACTGCACCACATTATAGATTTACTTTGGCCATGGTGTTTAATAAATGTTAGTGGTTTTAGATAATGTATTATCTGACAACGACAATCAAAAAGTCTTAGATTATATTCAAACTGATGGCTGGGTTGAAGGCAGTAGTCCGTTACAGCCATTATTAGCTATTGCTGGTCAATATATTGATTTATCTAGTATGATTGGCTATGAGTATTGGTGTAATAGTAATCAACAGGGATTAGATTGGCACACAGACAAAGACGAAAAATTATTTCATACATCAGGCCAGTTAGAATTACCGTTGTGCAGTATGGTCTATTATGCTAAAATACAAGACCTAGCAGGGGGAGAATTTATTTCAAATAGCGAAATAATACGCCCAGTGGAAAATAGATTGGTATTGTTTAGTGCAGGGTTAATGCACAAAGTTGACCCATACACAGGAACCCGCATTGCGGTCAGTATTAATCCTTGGGCTAGACGCTTAGAATAGGAATAACTTTCTTTTTAGGTACACCATTAACAGCACCAATGATGTCTTTGCGTGCATCTGCTTGTGGGCCATCAATATAGTAGGGAATAGTTCCTGTTAATATTTCCCAAGCACTCATAAAGAATGGAATATTGTCGCTATATGAGTTATCACAAGCTAGTTCCCACATGTCGCCTGCTAAAAACATACAACTACCGTGACAAAGTTGTAGCACAGGGCAGTTAGGGCATTCAGCTCTATGACTCCAATGTGTTGATGTGGTAAGTTTAATATTGTCAAAGTCAGCTACATTACCTATTAGATGACTAGCACCGTTAAAACTAGTAGCTACAGCTGATACATTTTGACAGGTCAGCACTTGTCCTTTTAAATCTACAGCAATATTGTCCGCACGATCCATACCACATTTTTGTCCTAGTGCCGTAGCGGGACGACGTGTTACTATACTTTTGATAAAATCATTAATCTTACGGTTAACTGCGTCTATATGACTGGCTTGTCCTTTGCGCAGTTCACCAAAACTAGCACTACGATAATTAATATGATCCGCAGCTTCAGTCATACAAACACTAGCACCACCTTCATCGTATGGGTCAATAAACCCACCTTCGCCAATGGGCACGTCAAATCCTAGTCGTTGTTTAAACCACTCAACTATAGCACCGCGACTAGCGTTATTTTTGTGTATCATAGCATTAAAACTCATACGCCCTTGGGAGCCTAACCTATGCCACAGATCTAAAATCATCTCAAGCTGTTCTGGGTTATCAAACGGATCTAACCCTCTGGCATGGTATCCAGGGCCATCGTGACTGATGCCCACTGTAAATCCTAGTTCGTCTAACCAAGCATTCTTTTCTAAATCTAATACTGTGCCATTGGTAACTATGCCAAATCTAGCAGTGGGATATCTGGCACGAATACCTTCTGCCAATGGTTTAAGGGTTTTCCAATAGACGAAAGGTTCTCCTCCCCAAAATTCTACTTTGACATCATCTGTAGGGTGGAACCAATTTGGTAATTCTTCTAGGAAAGGGCCTACATCATCTTTATTGGTTTCATCAGCACGCGGCACAAATCTCTGACTACAGTAAACGCACTCATAGTTACAACTAAGTCCTAGTTGTATTTTTAACACTTTAATATCTTTTGTTTTACCTGCTGGAGTTGCTTGGCTTGTAGCAAACACAGCATTGTAATTAGGTTGTTCATCACTTTTAACTTTGATTAAATTGCCCTGTTCATCAAATATTTCAGATGTTAGATTATCATAGACAAATGTGTGTTCTTCGTTAGTGATAGGTTTAACTGCACGGATAGTAAACTTAGCCATTATAAGGTTACATAGTTCCTAGCTGGATCAACAACTTTAATGTTAGTAGCCAATGCTATAGTATCAACTGAACCTAGATTAGCTTCTGTGGTATGGAATGTTGATGCTGGGTGTATCAGCAGTGTACCAGCACGTGGGCTGATGGGAAACAACATGGTATGGTTTAAGAAACGACTGCGTGAGGGCATTGGATCAATTAAATGTAAACGATTACCCGTCATTCGTTGATGTGTGTTGTTATTTGGTGGGTCTGTGTCTTCTAAGGCTATCCACAACACTGCCACATAGTCAACACTGCGATGATTGTGTGGTTTGGCATATTCTCCTGGCGCAAACTTACGCAGGCTAGTTACTGCTTCAAACGCTACACTGTTTAAAAATCCTTCTGCTCTTGCTAGGTCTAGCATACGTGACTTTAGCATCTGTTTAAATAGTTGACATGCTGGGCGAGGATCTGCTAATAAGTTGTAAACGTTTTCTTTGTTCGTGCGCATGGCCGCTGGCACATGTGCTTCTGGATGAGCTGCTTCATACTCTTCGCCAATGGCTAAGATTTCAGATAAAAATTCCTGTGTAGCTTCAGGTGCTTGTGCTTCATAAAGAACATTAGTCGGCCATAGTGAAACTATGTTATTCAAGTGTGATCACCATTTTAGTCACACCGCTCCAATACTTGTAACCAGCTTTGATAGTCACAGTTTCTCCAGCTTCAAGACCAGTAGTATCCAATTGGAATGTTTTGCTTTCTGTAACACGACTACGATTAATTACACCAATGTCTGTAGACAAATACACTGTGGTGTTAGCTGTGCCTGTAACTGTATAAGTAGCCGTTGATCCTGCTGTGATTGTTGCAGCACCTGTGATAGTAATTGGTAACCAATTGTGTAGGAATGCATGTGTTGACTCTATAGTGTCTATAGGTGATATGGTAGATCCATTCATTACTACATTAGCATTGGCAGCTCTGTAAATAACCGTACAATCATCTACTGAACAAGTTGCTGTTGGGGTTAAGATATAAACATATCCGTATGAACGATATCTACTGTCAATAACACTATAAGGACTACCAGCATAGTTTTTACCAGGAGTGGTTTGATATGATGTGTAACTGTCCCCTGGAGTAGCACGTTCTGGATAACTTAATTGTGTAGTTTCTATAATCATCATTCTAGCATTAGCCTGCATACCTTGTGGAATTATAGCTATACATCCATGGTCTTGGGCATAATCTGTTACCAAACTACTCAGACTAAAACTATCACTGGTACTAGTATTACCAAATATATTGGCCATAGTAGAATCAACAATGTTGATGGTTAATGTATCTCCAGTGATGGTGATGTCATTTGTTGGTAAATCTCTATTTGTGGTTAATGCATAAAAATCCATACTACAAGTCCTTTAATATATATATATCTTATTGTTAAGATGTACCTATTTTTTAACAGTTACAAGCACAATTACAATTATAACAGGCCAGCTTGATAAGATTGCTATTCCATTCAAGCCCCCAACTACCGCTGGTCAAGTGACCTATACCGCCACGACCACTGCCACAGGCATTAATGGCTCCGTTGGGATTGTCGTAATATCCTGGGCTACCTTGTTGTATATTAGCAATAGTTATAAAATTGCCGTAGTTACCTAGGTCATTGGTAAATTGGCTTAACTGTGTTGGTTTATTGGTTAAATTAGTCCAAGGGACGATGGCACTGCTCATCGTAGTCCCGTCACCAAATGTAATACTGCCATTGCCTAATATTTCTGACATGCTCTATCCTAACAGTTACAATTACAATTACAGTTACTGGCTGTTATCTGTAATTGACTTCCGTTCCAATATAAAAATCTTGGGCCATACTCACCACCTCCAGCATTGCCTGACTTTGTAGCACTGAAATAAGTGCTGTCAAAGAACCCACCATAGTTACCTAGATTATTAGTAAAACTGCTGAGGTTCGTTGGCACTCCACTTACATTAGCCAGCTGGATCTGTGAACTGTGTAAGCTAGTTCCATCTCCAAAAGTTACTATCCCATTACCTAATGTAGTTGACATTATTGTTCCTAACAGTTACAAGCACAATTACAATTACAGTTATCTTGATTTAGAGTTAGCGTAGCACTAGAACCTGTGCCTACTACTGTCAACCATAAATCTGCATACGCACCCGTGCTGACTGGGGTCGTGTTGATAGTTGCTCCAGTCACCCAACTACCATAATTACCTAAATCATTGGTAAATTGACTGAGATTGGTTTTAGGGTTAGTGATATTACCATAAGCGATATTAGCGGATCCCAGCCGGGTTCCGTCTCCAAATGTTACTATACCGTTGCCTATCGTTGTTGCCATTTCAGTCTCCTACCTTATTTATTTTAAGCTAGGTCCAGGTTGATAACACAGCGAACATTGTTTTTTGGTTGTTCTGCTGTGTGGTACAAGCCGCCATCAAATAACACAGCACGCCCTTGTTTAGGTGTGACACGTGCTATGATAGTATGATCTTCAACCTCAAAACTATCACAGTGGGTGCTGTCAGTTAACAGTGTATCTCCATCTGAATCTATAACATAATACAGCACTACTAAATGTGTAGTCTGTGTATCAATGTGTAAAGGATCAATACCTGCGGTTAAAAATGTTTCACTTAATGGTAGTTGTAAGAATGCGCGAGCTTGTAGGATATTTTTGTATTGTATACCTGCTGTTATTGCACCAGTGTAGGCTAATGTTGCTATGTCTGATGCTATATTATCATTTGGATTGAACAAGTAGCTAAATCCAGGATTCCTACGATCCATCGGAGCATCAGCATCATATGTCACGTCTACATTGTAGTACCAGGCAAATTTTGATCCCAGCAGTGTTGACTTTATTTGTTCTTGTAATGATAAAGGTATGAAATTGTCTATGACTTTGAATTGATCAAAAGTCATTTTATCCACCAAGCTGTTTTTTAATAGCATTAACTTCTTGATGTAATTCTTTGATCGCTTGAATTAACAATGGTGCTAGTCTTTCATAACGCACTGTTAAATATCGCTCATCAATTGGAGCTTGTGTTACCACTTCTGGTAACACAGCTTGTATTTCCTGCGCACTTACACCAACTTCACGTGTTTTAGAAAACCCTAAACTTAATGCTAGATCGTTAGCTTCATGATAGAATCCACTGATTTGATCTACTTTGTCTAGGGCATTTTCAATATTACCTAAACGTGTTTTTAGTCGTTCATCTGAGTAGTATGATGTGATAGCATTAGTAGCACGTATTTCACCTTGGGTCTGTGAGGGAGTGGTTCCTACACCCAATGAATATATTTGTATATTAGCTAATGTGGTGATATTAGGTTGATTACCTTGTAATTGGGTACCTACAAAATAAGTAGCATTCACATTACCAGCTGTGATATTACCTGTAATGGTTGCTGACGTTGAAATTAAATTACTAAACGTAGCAGTGTTAGAATTTATACTACCTCCAGTACTGTTGATGTTACCTGTGATGTTACCAAACAGAGATCCTGCCACATACAAATTGCCACCTATGCCTGCACCACCTGTGACTATCAGTGCCCCTGATGTTGAAGATATAGAGATAGCATTTGATGTTAATGTCATGCTATTAGCAGTGAGATTAGCACCTGTGGTGCTGGCTCTCAACCAAGCAGTCTTAGCACTGTTATAGGTATAGGTAATACCATTTACTGTTGCTACATTACCATTGAGTGGATTAAGTGGAAATCCCATTAGTCTCTCCCTACTGCAACTTCAATAGTCGCTATTTGATCGTCAATGATCGTTTCTAAACTCTTACCTATAACGCATCCTGGTTTCCATAAAGTAGGATCTAATCGCTGTGCCACTCCTGGAATGTCGCTGGTAACTACCAGTTCACCTTTGCAAATTGGGCCTTTTACAGAACAATGTACTCGTCCTTGTAGTGCTACTGCTGCGCCTGCAGATGCTGTATTCATTAAATAAGCTGGATTAGTAGATACTACACCTGCTACCGCTGAGTCGTGATTAGCTGTGCTGATAGTGACCTCAGCCGGGCCTCCAAAAACCACTACAGTACCAGATGGATATGGTTTATCGCCAGAGTAAATTTCAGCTAAGTCAGCGTATTGTGCAGTTGTGGCTTTGGCAAATACAGTATTAAATGTTGTGCCCACTGAACCAATATTTCCAACTCCGCTTGTGCCACTGTTGATGATGGCTGTTGGATTATTACTATTGATAGTAAGGCTACCAACTGTTAATCCGTTGGTGATTGTACCATTGCCTGTAATGCTGAGGGTGGTGCCTAATATAGTGGCTACATTGGTATTCATAGCCACTGATGATACATCTACCCAAACGTTACTGGTACCAGTATTCTCATATTGGAATAAGATATCAGTACTGATATCATACCATTGATCACCTACTGCGGCTGATGCAGGTACAGTATTGCTGACATATTGATTAATACCTCCAGCTTGTACTGCACCTGCGATGACTGTACCTGTGACTGTGATGTTTGATAAAGTTATATTACTGGACCAAATACGTTGTCCATAGATATTTGTTGTTAATACATTACCATTACCACTGTAGCCAAGGTTAGGCTCTGCTTGGCTAAGTCCTAGATATGTGTAACGATCAGATGTAACGCTAGTTGGCGCAACTACCGGAACACGACCGCTGACTAAATGGGTAGTAACTATTGCCATATTATGATGTGCTGGTCTCTAGAATGCTTAATAGTAATTGTGCACCAGTATTAACGTTGGCACTGAATTGTAGACTGTCACCATAGATCATAACCAATCTACCTGTCAGCATACTCACAGCGTCATTGACTGGCACCGGATAATTTTGTAATAGTGCTGTAGGGGTACCTGATCTTAAATGATACCCACTGGTCGCTATGGCATTATTACTAATATTACTAATTTGGCATAGCAATATCACCGATGAATATCCAACAGGTGTACTGTAAACTGAAGCTATGTTAGCTGTCAGATTAGCTGTCACTGTGGTAAAATTATTGATTGCAGCTGCCATATTTTATTTCCTTATTAATTACTTATTTTATTATGTTTCCAACGCTAAAATGTATGGTGTCATTAATGCAAATAAACTCTTACTAAATGCCGCACCGCTGATCGTACCTGTTGCCTGATTAATAACTAAATTAGGTCCAATCCAAAATTGTCCTTTTTCATCTGTGGCTGTATAGGTTACACTGCCACCTCCTGTGGTAATAACATTTAGATTAGCATTTGGTATGCCACCATATTGTGGTAGTGCGTTGGCTGCGATAATACCTGCACCTACATATTCAAATGTATGTGCGCTGGCTACTACTTCACTGCGATTATAAAATGCAATGTTAGTGTTAGGTGCTAGATTGCCTAAATATGTTTGTTGAATTGTGATAGTGTAAGTAGTAGCATCTACTTTATTAATCTTGTCAATGCTATAATAAGCCGGATCACCGTTGATGATCATCACTGTGTTGACATGTGGTTGGGCTATAGGATTTTTTATTGTAAACGAACCAAAAGTGCTATATCCGTATGAGTTGCCGTAACTTTGCAGTGTTCCATATCCATCAGCACGCAGTCCAATATTACCAATACTGTTATCTGATCCGTTTAAGGTACAGAAGCTACCTGAATCACTCCAAATACCAACATTAGCGCCAATAGTGTAAATATTAACTAACTGTGCATAAGCACCATTGCTTAATCGCACACCAACACCGCCTTGGTTGATAATAGTAAAGAACCCTACAATCATTGCTTTGGTACTGATACTGCTGGTGTTGTTACCGTCAACATAAACTGCGGTGCCTGTTGTGGTACTAGATGTTACGTTTTGTATATAAGGACTAACAAATACATTTTGGCTACTGGTCGCTGAACTATAACTAAATCCGTTGGCTAGATAGTTTTTAATTGTAATACCCCAAACGTAAGTGCCATTAGTCATGTAGAATAAATCAGCATTAGGTGTGTTTGGTATGACTGTAATATTACGTATGTTATCACCCATCAATGCTACGTTTTGTGGGATAGTTATTGGATTGTTTTCGTAATATATTCCGGGAGCGACGTGTACACTGACTCCAGCGGTTGAGGATATATTTGCCGCCACTGCCATCGCTGCATTGATCGTTAATAATGGCGCATTAATAGTGCCATCGTAGCTATCACTGCCATTTTTTCCTACATAAATTACGTTGGCTGACGTTGGAATATGAGTAACACCAGTTTGTAGTGTTCCAGAAGTGATATTTCCAACCACTTGTAGTACACCTTCAACATTTAGTGATGTGGCATTTACAGTAACATTGGCTGTGTCTAAGACTACTGTGGTATTACCAAACTGTAGTGAACTTGAAGTAATTACAGATTCACCTTGGATCAAGTGGCGAACTTCAACTGTATCTGAAACTAAAGGAATTTCAGCAAATGTTATACTAGTGCCAGATACAGTATATGCAGTAAATGGTTGTTGTAAAGTACCATTGATGCTGACTAGCACGCCTTCTGTGGTTCCACTGGTACTTAAAGTGAAAGTATTGCCAGTACCATTTGGGTTGATGATTTCTGAAATGATCGTAGCAGTACCAGGTATGAGCCAGGCATTACCAGTCCAAAACTCAATATCTGATGCATCAGTATTATATCGCAAATACCCAGTAGTTGGATTTGCTGGTCGTTGGAAATTATTACCAAAAGGAATACCTACTGCATTACTACCAGATATCTGTACTATGCCAGTGCCTGTAGCTGTTAGGTAAATGTTAGCATTGGTTGTGGCTGTAGATATTGTTGTATTATTAATTGTAAGATTGCCTAATACAGCGGAAGTGTTTGATAACCCAAATGCACCTGAATAAACACCACCGCTGATGTAGACAGCGTTACCAGCAAAGCTGATAGGGCTGGCACCACTGTATGGTGTGTTGTTGCTGTTGAAGTTTAAGATACCCGCTTTGTAGTCAAAGAACCATTCATCATTATTACCTGAACCTGTGGCAAATACCTGTGTGCCTTTGGTAGTGACGTTGGCAGCTTGTCCTGCTGGCGCGATATAAACCTTTACCTGATATGTTGATCCAAACTCTGGTGGAATCCAGTTAGTAACTCCCGTGACCCAGGTTAGCTGTGGAGTAGGAATACCTGCGTCATTGGTACACTGTATTGGGAACGTAGTAGGATATACTGTAACCACACTGCTATTACTTGCTGGCAATACCGCAGGAATCGTTCCTGACTGTTGCCACATAGTATCAGCACGAATTAACAATGGACTAGCATAGGGTTCTTGTGTGGCGTCAATGTTGCCAGCTATGTCAGTCTTGGCGACCCCATAACCTAACTTTTTCCAAAGGTAGTCAATTTTTTGATTATCTGGTGAATTCTGTATTGCCATTATGACACCGCCAATGTGGAAACTGTTTGTCCACTTGCTAGAGCTATTCTAATTAGTGCTACGTTGTTAGTAGCGTTAGTCAAGCTAACGTTACCTAAGGTTATCGTATATGCCGCATTAAGAGCCACGTTGGCTGCTATCAATGCTCCACTGCCACAACCATTTGATCCATTACCACCTGCACCAGTATTTGATCCTGGACGTCCACTACCAGCATAACTGACTGTGGCATCTAACCAACCATTGAGTCCGCTGGTTTGATCGATATAGGTTCCTGGTGCCGCTACCCATACACCAACGACACCCGCTGGTGCTACGATATTTAGGTTAAATGATGAAATACCTACACGTTGTACACCCATGGTAAAGTATTGATTATTAGCACCATCACCTGAACGATTAGGACCAATTGGTAAGTAACCAGTGCTGTAGTTGTTAGCAGAAAATTTTAGTACACCCATACGTATGGTTGCTTCACGTGTGCCTGCTACACCTGGATCTGCTGATTCATTGTAGGTGTTTGCTGTAGACATAAAGTTAGTTGAACTAACATACGCTGGCGTATTAGTAGTGTTGGCTAGGAAATATGTGCTGCGCACCGCTGGGTTGGTGTTGGCACTGGTGTTAGCTGAGATAGCGATTTCACTGATACCACTCTGTGCTGCTGTGTGTACTTGTATGTTAGCATTGGCACCAATGGTGTAGACAAATGCTGTTGAATTAGTACAGTTAGTCACATACATTAAAAGGTTAGCTACGCTACGCACTGAGCTTGCGGTGATTGACAATGTTAGGTTGGCTACGGTATATGGTGAATATGCGCCTGTGTTAGCAATTGGTACGCCACCACTGAGCATGACGTTGGCTGCGTTGTTCAGGCTAGAATAATTATAACCAGTGTTGGTAATCACTGCTGACGCAGTACCTTCTTGGTTCTGTCCTGAGTTAATCTGTACTGGATTTGTTGCACCAGTGTAGGTTTGTCCAATCCAATTTGGGCCAATGGTTATTCCTGATATGGTCAGTGTTGGACTACCTGTGTTAAAGTATGGTATACCTGAGATATAACGATAAGTGCCAGGTGTACCTATAGCGATATTTCCCCAGGTAAATGTTGGTGTTGTAATGATATTATCAACTACGAATTCTACATTGCTGGTCGCACCTGTGGTTGTATGATTGATACCAAATCTGTTTATACCAACTGGTAACTTGCTGCCAGTGGCTGTGACGTTGGCTGTAAATCCGTAGCCCCAACCTGGATAGTATATTGAGCTGGCAAAAGTTGTGCCTGCACCTGATTGAGCAAATAGATTATAATCACTGAGTGAAGTAATCCAAAGATTACCTGTCAATCCTGTCGTCTGAGGCGTAGCTAAGTTTACATTGCCAGCATTGGTACCATTAACAATAGCACTTAATACACCAGTGTTACCATTATAGGTTAATGTATTAGTTATAGTACCTGCATTGGCATTGATAACGCCTTGATTGTACGTAGCACGATTAACTGTAGCACCTGCTGTTAGTGTTGTTCCGCCTGTGTTGTCTGTGGCACTGGCAGCTAGATACGGGCTATTACCTACGCTAGTACCATAGGTCAATGATCTTGTAGACACACCAAATGGCACTGGTGGAGTAGGACTGTATACTTTAAGATTAGTCGCGGTATATAGTGGAAGGATGCTGGGGTTGGCGATATTGTCTGACAACAGTGCTAGGTTAACTGCGAATGTGCTGGCACCTGAATTTGATGAATATGTGTGATTAGCATAAGGACCCAACACACCACCTGATGATGTGTTATTGGGCACGTTGGCATAAGTACCATCACCCCAATTGATACTCCAAGTCACTGTTGAAGTGTTGGTATTGGTTGTGGTATTTTGTAGATAAATCACATTACCTTGCACACTGTATAAACTATTACCACTTAGTGGTGTGCCGCTGACGTTGGCACTAAACATGCTAAAGCCCATCACTGGGTTAGCACCATAGATTTGTATATAGTTAGTGCGCACAGCATTGGCTACGTTGCTTGGACTAGCACCATTGGTATTACTTGCCTGCACTATGATAGTAAATGGTGTACCAACGTTAGTAGTGTATGTATGTGTAGCAGTTGTAGAACTGGTGGTTGTGTTGGCTGTGCCATCACCCCATTGTATGACATATTGGTTGACATTACCTTGTGGTACCATAGTCAACAATATAGTCTGTCCTGCACCACCTGCTGTGACATTGCTTGAGAATGACACAGTGCGTACAAATGTATTGGTAAATAGGTTTTCAGTTACTGAGTTTAATATGTCAATGGCATCTGTCACTGTGGTACTGGTTGTAAATCCTAGGTAAGCTGCATTGTTGTCAGCTAGATTACCGTCTGTTGGAGTACCTAAAGGAATTAAATTACCTTTGCTTCCTCCAGCTATTTGTGCATCAACATAACCTTTGGTTGCGGCATCTGTGCTTTGGATTGGTGAACCCACCCAGATAATTTGATTATTGGCAGCATTTAAATTACCTGTGGTATTCGTAATCGTCTGACCGCCAACTGTTAGATTACCTAGGACATTTAAGTTAGTGATGTTACCAACAGTGGTAATATTTGGTTGTGTAGCGGTTTGTATTGTGCCGTAGAGATTGTTAGCCCAAACGTTGTTCCATTGATTGGTGACGTTACCTAGGTCATGCTGTAGATTGCCAGTGGTTAATACACCGCCACCGTTGGATAAGATATTACCTGTGACTACTAGGCTTTGATTATATCGATAAGGATTAGGTTCATTGATACCGATGGTCCAATTAGCATAATCAAAATATAATAAAGTAGAACCGGTACCATTTGGGTTCGTGTTGGTGGTACTAACAAACGAAAGATCTGTACCTTGACGATCTAATGTTGTTAATAACGCATACCCTGGGACCTGACTGATTGCCATCTACGAATCCTTAATTTACAAAAGATTAGACAGCACTCGTGCTTCCTAACCCCTCAACTATAGCGATAGTTGCACCACTATAACTACTTAAACTACCGGCTTGGAAAGCGATATTAGCTGTACCATTACATGTGTAATTGGTGTTAGGAATTTGATAAACACCTGCTAGATGCACTAATAATCTTTTTTCTTGACCTGCTGTATAGGTCGTACTCAATGGTCCATAAGACAATTGATTGACATTACTCACTGTAAATGTTGATACAATAAGATTAGCAAATCCTTCATGTGCTGTTGCCTGCCAAACATTACCAGTACTGTAATATTCAAAACGGCTTGTAGTTGTATTCCAGCGTGTTTGCCCTACTACAGGACTATCTGGACCAATGGCACTGGTACCAATTGGTAAGGCAAAAGCATGGCTGGCTGTTTTTGGGCCTGCGTTTTTAATAAAGCGTCCCATCGTTAGATTCCTACGTAAGTGATTGTAGCATTTACTACATTGGCTATACCAACACTAGCACGGATTTGATCACCAGGGCCTAATACTAGTTTTTCCCAATCTGCAACGTAAGTGTCATTTGATGCTAATTGTATGTTAGCATAAATTTGTGTGGTTACATTAGCAATGCTATTTGGTGCTGAAATTAAATAAACGTTTAGATTTACAGCGGAAGTGTAGGTATTGCAGAAATACATAGTGCTAACCACTGTGTTGCCAGAGCTAACATAGATGTTGCTAGGTGTTGTTGTTAATAGTGTAGACTGAATTGACATGTTTGTTCCTATAATAATAATGAAAAGCCCAGGGCGCGAGCTTTGGTAACTAATTCTTGGTTAGCAGCTTGGCTGTTTAATACATAAATGCCTGAAGTACCTGATGAAGGTGTACTTGCATAAACTATGGTGGCATTGATAACTGCTACGTTTGGTGTAGTTGCTGGATTAATTAATAATAAATTTGCACCAAAGTTTACTGTGGCGTTTGCGTAGATAGTGAATCCATTGGCATTTAAGTTGCCACCTAGTACTGGTGCTTTGTCATCAAATACCACAGTACCACCTGTACTAGATGTTGCTAGGTTTGAAAACAGCGTACCATCACCTGGGCTTCCGCTAGTAATTCCACTGACTTGCCAAACCTTTAATGGCTCGTTCCATTGTAGTTTAACGTTGCCACCAGGTGCTGTGCCGCGATCAATTATAAGTCCTGATGTTGTTCCGAGGATGCTAACACCATTACCATTTTCACCTGCATTTAATGTTACAAAATTATCTGTGATACTAGTAACGTTTGATTCTACTTGTGTACTATTACCTAGCACAGTTAAATTACCAGTAATGATCACACCAAGAGGTGATGTGGTTGCCAGCGTGATAGTATCGCTATTGTTGGTAGTTGTTATGGTATAAGGTGCACCAAGTTTTTTAACGATTGCCATTTAAATCTTCCAGTTTCTATTATTTATCAGTTTTATTCAACACTAGAGACAAAAAAATAGCACCCTAAGGTGCTATTTTCTTAACTAAATTAAATTAGTTAGTAGCAACGTTTGCCCAGTTAGCTGTTGCTACTACGTTAAGTCCAGATTTGTAAACATATCTGTTGCCAT
>Ga0316227_1001775_pt1 | contig 21549 bp, 16 predicted proteins | sample TBH18019metaG_FD_206012 | JGI IMG/M metagenome (GOLD analysis project Ga0316227, IMG submission 206012) | Freshwater microbial communities from Trout Bog Lake, Wisconsin, USA - TBH18019 | ecosystem: Environmental > Aquatic > Freshwater > Lake > Hypolimnion/Profundal zone | place: USA: Wisconsin... | reverse complement strand
GACTCCTGGCCGAATACTTCCTCCAGAAAGTCGCCGCCAAGAAACATCAGCCCCGCCTGCGCCTGAGCGAAGAAGCCATCCGGCTCATGGAAGTCTATCCGTGGCCCGGCAACGTCCGCGAACTGGAGAACACCATCCAGCGCGCCACCGTCCTCGCCACCTCCGACCTCATCCTGCCCAAGGATCTCCCGCTCGGCAGCGACAGCATCCCGCTCGAAGCTGAATTAGAGAGCGTTGCCTTTCCTCTTGTATTATCCAAGGAGAGCGCTGTCATTTACCTACTCAAGACAGCACAGTCTGACCCGATGTTCCAACTCCTGCCCTGGCTCGAGCGCGAATTCACGCTCCACGCCATGAAAGTCACGCGCGGCAATCAAGTCCGCGCCGCCAAACTCCTGGGCATCACCCGCGCCACCTTACGGAAGCGGATAGAGATTTTTGGGATTACCAAAGAGTTGAGCATTTCGTAGATTAATCGAGTCAACTGACGGCAGCAAAAAGTAGCTCTATAAAAAAACAGCAATAGAACAGTTTCTTACTACCTTGTGGCTCGCAAAGAATGAGGGATAGCTTTCGCTCACTTTCCGAGCATTCCAACACTTGAGACACCCACATGCACCATGAGCGAACCGACATCCAGTTTAGAGGAGGTGGTCCCTGTTTAGTCAAAAGGGTGGTTTATGGTTGCGAATGCGCGGGTAAACAGCGATGTTCAACACGGACATCGCTAGGGATTCATCCTACGATACCCAGCAGAACCCATCTTATGGCAAAACCCAATTATCAATTCGAAAAGCGCAGAAAAGAATTAGAAAAGAAGCGCAAAAAAGAAGAAAAAAAGCAACTCAAGCTGGAAAACAAAGCTTCCGAGCCAAAAGATACCCCGGACCAGCCTCAAGAATAAGGCGTGGCCTTCGGTCTGTCCCACGGATGGCGAGCTGACGTCTATTTCTTCTTGGCAGCGGGCTGCACGGACGACACTGCAGGCTTCTTCTGGTTGCTGGCTTTCTTGGCGTTTTGTTGAGCCTTTTTCTTCTGGTTGTTTTTTGGATTTGAATCGCCCATAGGGATTTATATTCAGTGAATAACTGGCAAGATGCAAGAGGGAAGAGCGGATCCTTGCATCAGGGGGATGCGCAAAATATATTTAATAACTTTCCCTTGCATATTCACGGGACAGTCTTAATATAAACCTGTTCGATTGTTATTGTTTCGTCGCGCGGTAAATCGTCAGTTGATATTTCAATGGTGATTTGAAACCCGATTTTCGGGAACGGCTTTGATAGCTGGCATTCGTCACTTAAATCTAAATCACTATGAAATTATACGTTGGAAATCTCTCCTTCGACACCACTGAAAACGACCTTCAGGATCAGTTCGCACAGTTCGGCAAAGTTGTCGAAGTCGCCATGGTCACAGATCGTGAAACCGGCCGTTCACGCGGCTTCGCTTTCGTAACCATGGGCAGCTCCGCAGAAGGCGAAGCCGCAATCAAAGCTCTTGAGGGCAAAGACTTTCAGGGCCGCAATCTCACCGTCAATGAAGCGCGTCCTCGCGAAGACCGTTCCCAGGGCGGCGGCGGCGGTGGACGCTCCTTTGGCGGTGGCGGCGGCGGTGGCGGTCGCTCATCCTCCGGCTCACGCCGTTACTAAGAGGTTCTAAACTTGTCAGCGGGCGGAGTTTCCATCAGAAGCTCCGCCCGCTTTTTTGTGGTTTTATCGCGTCCTATCCTGGCAACCCGTGGCATAGGTCGCCCCCACGGATGTCCTTTACAAATCCCCGTTTTTCTTTAGCAATAGGGCACATGGCTTCTCCCCTCAAAACTCTCGGGCTGGCGGCGGTCGCCTATGCCCTTCTCTGCGTCGGCTCCCAAGCCGCTTTCTGGCGTTGCGAACTTCCCGGCGGAATATACACCGTCAGCCTTCCCACAGTTGTCTCCGTAAGCACGCATGAATACATTGTGGATGGCGCGGCCCGCGTGACGGAATTGACTGTTGGAACGACGGGAGCGGTGGTGGCCCGATTTTATTATATCGAGCCGATGGTTGCGAAATCGCCGATTGGTTTCGGACAGACGCTCATAGACAAAGCGCAGCAGAAGGTGACGGAAGGAGCGAACCGCGCGGGGATGGAAGAGGTGTGGAAAAAAGTGGTCAAAAACTATCCCAGCACGACGCATGCGCATACCGTAGAATATCGGCTCGACAGCGTGGACCAGGTGAAAAAGCTTCAGAAAAGCTTGGAGGATGCCTGGCGGGTGAACAAGGAGACGCTAATCAAAGTCTCGGCTGAGGATTCGGACGATTCCAGTTCGTCGGGCAATTAGGATTACGGCGCGAGCGGCTTGAGCAGGTCAAGCAAGCTTTTGGCCCCGTTTTCCAGCGTCCCTTTCACTCCTTGAACGCTTTGGATCACCTCCTCGGCTGCGGCTGCAGTGAGCCGGGCGCTGAGGTCTTCATTAAGGTGATTCAGCAGACCGGACACTTTCATGGGCGTCCACGCATAGCCATCGTGCTCCTGAGTGAAGACCCGTGCGCGCGAGCCGGGCAACCAGCGGAGGCTTGACGGGGCGACGCCCAGTTGGAACTCACCCTGCAACGTCCTGTTCTCAAGGCTGAAACTCCCGGTTAGCCGGATCAGTCCCTCGGATTCCGCGTCCAAGCGGCTGACGGTCAGCTTGGCGGGCGTCCAGGCAAAGTCAGCTTCCGCCTTCTGCAATGCGAATTGGCGGAACTGCCGGGTGCGCGTGAAGGTGGCGATGGTTTCCAGAATCGGAAGAGCTTCCAGTTGTCCGCCGGTGAGGCTGAGGCTCCCCTTGGCTTGGAGCGATTCAAGGGAACCGGTGACCTGCGCCTCGCCGCTGGCATTTCCTTTGACCCCTGCTCGCCAGTCTTCAGGCAGGTAAGGGGAGATGGCGATCCCGTTGAACTTCACCAGCATATCGAGCGTCCGGGCTGGGCCCACATTGGCCTGCCCGCTGACGTTGAAGGATTCAGAGTCGCTGAGTTGAAACAGGCTGTCAGTGAGAAACAGCTCTGGATAACGGCAACGGACTTTGAGATGATCCACCCGCAGCGCGGGCCAGCCAGCTTGCTGCAAGCGTCCGCCGAAACCGGTGGCGATGAGGTCGTGTCCGCTGGGTTCCAGGATCAAACGCATTTGCTTTAGGCTTCCTTCGCGGCCTGGTGGCGTCCAAGCGAGTTCGGTTTCCTGAATCTGCGTGCGCTGGAGTTCAAACCGCTCGGGAATCCAGGAGGAATGGCGGATCGGCGGTGAAGCGGGGGAGGCGAGGAATGCCGCAGCACCCGAAACGGCGGTGGTCGGTTCCGAGGGATTACCCAGTTCGACCTTCACTCGCTGGATTTGCAGGCTGCTCACTTGCCAGGCTCCTTCAAAAAGCGCAGCGGGCTCGAAATCCGCCCGAATTTGATCGGCCTGCAATGCCTTGAGAAGCGTCCCGGACGCCCCCCGAGCCGAATAGCCATCGGAGTAGAAGGAAAATCCGTTGCATTGAATCGACAGGTATTGACCGTCGGCTGCGAGAAACGCAGAGGTCTTTTGGTTGAGCAACGCGCGGAAGGCCTCGCTGTGCAGATAACGGTTGAGCAAAAACGAAGCGACAAAATAGACGACCAGCGCGAGGACCGCCACCGCACCGCCAGTCCAAGCTACAAGGCGTCCCCAACGGAGAGTCGGTTTTCTAGGGGGAGGCATGAGAACGCAGGATAATCGGCGTTCGCCCTCCGGGCAATCATTGAAATTGTCAACGTCGTCACAGCGGCATAGGATCGCTCCAAGTGCTCGCCCTCCATGACATCACCCTCGAAGTGGGACCCGCCCATGCGCCCCAGGCCCTGCTCCACAACGTCTCGCTCCAGATCCCGGCAGGCCAGTTGGTCGGCATCGTCGGTCCGGCGGGCAGCGGCAAGAGCACGCTGATCAAAGTCATTGCGGGCGTTCACGAGCCCACCGAAGGCAGCGTCCATTGGTGCGGACGCGATCTGGCCGAGGAAGACCTCGCCACCTACGACATTGGCTACGTCCCGCAATTCAGCATCGCCTACGACCACTTGACCGTCTGGGAAAGCATGATTGACGCCCTCCGGCTGCGCGTAGCCGGATTGACCGAGCAGGAACGCTACTTTCGCGCGAAATCAATCCTCGAACAGGTGGGCATCATGGGAATCTCCGGGCGGCGTGTACGCGTCCTCTCCGGCGGCGAAAAACGGCGCCTGGGGCTGGCGCTGGAACTGGTGACCTTCCCCACACTGCTTATCGCCGACGAAGTTACCAGCGGGCTCGATCCCAAGTCCGAAGAGGAAATCATGCGGCTCATGTACGATCTCACGCGCAACGGCGAGCGGATCGTCCTTGCCGTTACCCACAATTTGCGGCACCTCGCCCTCTGCGATTCCGTAATCGTCATGTTCCATGGCGTCATGGTTTTTCATGGATCGATGCCCGGCCTGCTCGACTATTTCCGAAGCGAAAGCGCCGAGGACGTCTTTCCCCGGCTCGCCAAGCGCACCCCGCAGGAATGGGAAGCCCTATGGAGCGAGCGGCGCGCGGAATTCGAGCCGGAAGTCGCGTCGCAAGAGGAGGCCGCAGCCATCAAACCGCAGTCACTCGCGAAAGGCACCGCCCTTGAAGAAACAACCTCAGAAACTGCCGAGGGCTGGCAGGGACGGCACACCGAAACGACTACGCCGGGTTTTTTTACGCAGTTTGCCGTCCTGCTCGGGCGGCGTTGGCGGATTTTCTTCCGCGACGGCAGCCAGGTCTGGCTCCATCTCGCCCTATTGCTGGGCTTCCCGTGCCTGGTGGTCATCTTCGCCTTGGGCGGTATGCCGCAGATCCAAAATCCGGGGATGACTTCAGACATCAACGTCGTCGAGCAGCTTCGCGAAGCCATTGCTTTCACCATCCAGTCCGCCAAAGTCGGGCAACTCGTCTCCGGCCTGGTTATCATGCAAGTCGTCCTCCTCACCTTGATGGGCTCCAACAATTCTGCTCGCGAGATCGCTGCCGAACGGCTGATTTTCGAGAAAGAGAAACTCGGGGGACTTCGGCCCCTCAGCTACATCGCCAGCAAAGCTGTTTTCCTCTCGGTGCTCGTCGCCATGCAGGCGTGTTGGATGGCGATCTTCGTCAATCGCATCTGCCATCTCCCCGGTGATCTGGGCGACCAGATGGGACTCCTCTTTCTGGCCAACGCCGCCATGACCTCCACCTGCCTGGCCATCTCCAGCCTGATGAAATCGCCCGAGCAGGCCTCCCTCGTCTCCATCTACCTCGTCGGCTTTCAACTCCCGCTCTCCGGCGCGGTGCTGGGGTTACCGGATTTTTTCCGCTGGCTCACGCGCCCCTTCATCGCAGCCTATTGGAGCTGGTCGGGCATCCTGCAAACCATGCGCGACACCCGCTATTACGATATCGTCCAATCCGTCTCTCCCACCGACCTTTCCCTCGGGGCGCTCTGCCTGTTTGCGCTCGGCTCCCATGTCATCATTGGCCTGATCATCTCCTACCTCGGTTGCGTCCGAAGCCGGTGGGAATAGTTCAGGTTGCAATCCAAAGCGTTCAACCTTAGAAATACCCGCATGGCCCGTCGCGCAAGTTTCGCCATTCACCCCCTTTGGATCGTCACGGTTTTTCTACTCGTGGTCGGAGCCATCTCCGGCGGCTATTTCCTCGTGGGGAGGGTCAACGACCCCTACCGGACGCTCGCCCCGTTGGATGTGCCCGCTTACCTCGAAAATGCCAACAGCCTGCGCGGCAACAGCTACAAATTCAGCGCCTCCATCTGGAACTACCTGGCCTCCACCACCCAGTCTGGCCGTCTGTTTTCTGTGGAAGTGACCAATGGAGCCGCCACGGAGATACTGCCCCTTTTCATCCCCACCGAGTTCAACAGCGTCAATATCCAAAAAGGGCAGCACTTCAACTTTTCCGTGGAAGTGAACGAAAAGGGAATCCTCACCGTCAAGGGTCTTACAAAAGCATGAAACGCCTCCTCATATGCCTCGGTTTCGTGACGGCCAGCCTGCTGCAAGCCCAGGTGCCCGACGCCCCTTCCGGCGGATCCTCCAATACGCAACCGGCGTCCTCCAGTTCCACGATCCCCGCTCCGACTCGCTCCTCCGGGTCGGATGCGCCTCAAGGTGGCTCGTTTTTGGGGAAGGATGTGCCGGTCCTCAACCCCGGCAACGAAATCCTCACTTGGGATGGGAAGAACTGGAGCATTACCAACCAGCGGTTTTTCCAAGCCCGTTTTGAGAAATACCTGAACGCCGCCGAGGAAACGACTGCGGTGGACCAGCAATACCAGCAACTCCTGCGCTCCATTATGACCCGGCTTGCGCCCGAGAACGACAGCCGCACGGCGACGATTGAAGCCTGGCGACTGCTCCCCCAGGCCTCCAACTTCACCATTGACGCCCATCTTTGCGACGCCATCGCCGACGCTGTCTATAGCACCTGGCTGGCCATGCGGGCTCAGGACCGGCTCCTCTTCGCCAACCAGGAACTCGAAAACCAGCGCAAACAATACGAATGGGCCGCGCAGCATTCTGGCCATTCCGTGATGGCACAAACGCAAGCCAGTGGAAGAGCGAGAGCCGCCAAAGATCAGAAAGATAATCAGCAGCAGGACATGGCGCTGGCTCCCTACGTGCAGCGTCTGGTCGAGGTGAACGCCCGCATCGCCGCCAACACCGCCAAACGCGAGATTACCGAAGTTCAGGCGCGGGTGGAGTTCCAGGCGCTCATCACCCAGTTCTTCCTCCAGCGCCGTTTCCAGCATGTTGTGATCGCGACGCGCTTCTACCGCCATCTTTTCAGCGACGGAAACACGACGATCACTGGCGCCTCCGCCACTCAAGGCGACAACAAAGAGGGGAAGGCTCCAACAAAGGACAAAGATAAGGGAATGGCCGAGCTGTATATGAAGGAGGTCGGGATGCCGCTCACCGTCGGCGTGGTTGATTCCCTCGCCAACGAGGCCATGCGCGACGTGCGCGAGGGAGTGGAAGCCTACAATTTCCTGCTCCAGAAGAATGAAGTCGAGAGCGCCACCAAGCGGCTCGGCGAAGCGTTCCTCGTGGGCGAATACCTGCCGGAAATCCGCACCCTTACCCGCGATAAAAAACGCCAGGCGCTCGAATTCACGCAAAAAGGCAACCGCCTCATCTCCGCCCTCGACGTGCGCGACTATGCGCTGGCAGAGCAACTGGTGAAAGAGATCGAGGAAATCGCCAAGGACTTCGACGCCTCGCAGCCGCGCGCTGCCATCGAGACCGCCCGCACCGTTAGCGCCATGCACTTGGCCAAGGCCAAAAACGCCGCCGTCAGCGGGGACCGGGCCACGCTGGAGAGCGAATTGCGCGAAGCCACTGTCCTCTGGCCGCGCAACCCCGCTCTGGCCGAAGTCTCCGGGATGATCTTCTCCCATGCCGACATGCAGGGAAAAGCCATCGCCGATCTTGAACAATTGATCAGCCAGCGCAATTACCGGCAGATTTACGACGACAAACTCCGCTTCATCGCCGCCACCGCTCTCTACCCTGAGCGCCAGGACCAGCTCAAAAAAGTGCTGGAGAACATGCAGCAAATCGAGGCCGCCATCGCCCGCAGCACAGAGATCGCCAAACGGGGCGACCCAAGTGGCGCGTGGGAGGGAGTCGAACAGGCGTATAAGCAATTCCCCGACGACACCAAACTCAACCAATTGCGGGCCAATTTCTCCTCCGACGCCTCCGATTTCGTCCGCGCCATCCGCACGGCAAAGCAACTTGAAGCCAAGGGCCAGACCGGCTCCAGCCTCACCTGGTATCTCAAAGCGCAGAAACTCTACCCACCCAGCGAATTTGCCCAGGAAGGCATCCAGCGCTTGGTGCAGAAACTCCTGCCGGGTAATAATTAGCGGCGAGCCGTCGTAATCCCGTCAAAAAGTGGGGTATGAGGAGGATTGCGAAGGAAGAGATCGCCGATATACTCCTGCGGATCGGATTCAGTTCGATGCGGATGCACCGGACGAGGAATCCATCCGTCCGCCGACTCATCCCCATGAGCGCCCCCCTTACAGACAACCAGATTGGCGGCATTGACTCCAATGCCCTTCAGCGCGCACTAAAGCGCCTGGTGGCCTGCTTGTTGTTGATGACGGGTGCACCATGGGCGTACGCGCAGACCATCTTCAACTTTACGCTGGCGCGCGCGGGGCACACCAGCGCCGGAGTTTATAACAGTTCCGGAAATCTCGTCCGTTCCTTGTGGTCAGACGCCTTATGGACCTCCCCCGGCCCTTTCTCCTCCACGTGGGACAACCGCGACGATTACGGCAACACGGTTGCCGCAGGCGCCTACACCATCAAAGTGCTTGGGCATAATGTGAACTACGTATGGGAAGGAGTCGTCGGTAACACCTCGGACGCTTCTTCCGGTCCCACCGTTCATGCCTGCCTCAATTTTGTCACCACCCTCAGCTTTAGCGGAACCACGGGATGCTATAGCGTGGGATACAGCGAGAACTCCTCCTGCTTCTACAGCTTCTCGATGGCGAATCCGCAGCAGGTCACCGCACGTTTCACCGGATGTTCCACCGGAGGGAACGACTACGGCTGGTATTATTCCGACGCGGACAACTCCCAAGTCTTCTTCGCCTGCCCGGTCACGGAACTCTCGGGCACCACGCTGATGACGCAACCCGGTGCGGTTTCCAAATTCAACCCGGTGACGGGAACCTCCGTGGCATTCACCAGCGGCATCACGATCTACGACCAGTATCATTCCTTCACCAATGGCGTACACATCGGCACCCAGCCTTCCATTACCGGGCTGGCTGTGCAAAAAAACGGCGGCACGCTGATGGCCGTTTCCGTGGCCGCCGACAACCTCATCTACCTGCTCGATAAAACCAGCGGCAGCGTTATGCGTTCCTTTAGCGTCACCTTGCCAGGGCCGCTCGCCATGGACAACAGCGACAACCTATGGGCCGTGTCCGGCACAACGGTTTACCAATACAGCAACCTCAGCGGCACGCCTATGATTACGGGAACAGCCACGGGGTCTGGCTCGACCGCATTAGTCAAACCACTTGCCCTAGCCGTCTCACCCGCAAGCGCCTCGCAGCCGAACCTCCTGCTGGTTGCCGATGGCGGCACAAGCCAGCAGATCAAGGCATACAACATGTCGGGTGCCTGGCAATGGACCTTCGGCCAGCCCAACGGCTACACAAACGACCCCGCCGTTACCACAGACAAATTCTGGCTATACAACCCAGAGGGCTTGGGCGAGCAGACAGCCATCGCCTTCCAACCGGACGGGAAATTTTGGGTGGTGGATGCGATGAACTGCCGGGTGCTGCGCTACCAACTTGGCGCGCTGGCCAAAGCCTCGCCGATCTATCAAGACCAGATCGCCTTTATCAATCGCTTCTACTCAAACGCCGTGGATCAAAATAACCCCAGCCGCGTTTTTGCTTCCACGGAGGGCAAAATATTGGAGTTTGGAATCGACTACACCAAGACGCTCTCGGGCACGAACGGCTCCTGGACGTTGGCTAAAAACTGGGGCCACGCCAGCTTCATCACATCGGGCACGAGCTACACGGGCTTTACTACCGCAGGATTCGTAAGCGTCAGCACGTTGAGCAATAACCGAACCTATGCGCTGATGCCAGATCGCACCACCAGCAAACAGGCAGTGGTCGAACTTCCCGCTTCAGGTCAGTTGCGGCTCACAGGGACCGAAACCTCCGGGACATTCCTTTATGCGGACGGTTCTCTTCGTTACCAATCCCGGGCTAACAATCTCAATACCTTTAGTAATCAAACATTGCTGAGCTTTGACAACTCCGGCAACCCCAAGTGGAGCGGAACGACCACCATCGCGACTGCCCCCGGCGTTACGGGAACCGATCCCACGTATGAAAGCAACGGTGGCCCGCGTCTCCCTATCACGTCGTCGAACAAGCTAGTATTTTTCGACCACACCAAAAATGACGGCATGCATTTGGGCGCAATCAATCTGAGCGCATCCAACCAGTGGGCATGGGAAGCGGCTCCAGCCGTGGGCTCCGGCATGACAACCGATCCCCAGGTTCCTTTTTTTGGCGATGGCACTTACGACAATTTCTCGGGCATTCAATACGGTGGCGCGCTTCATGACGCCATCGGTCAAAATATCATTTATGAGTATAAAGGGGAGTTCTGGAACGCTTCGGAGGCCAACCAACTCATGCATTTCTACGACGACGGCTTGTTTGTTGGTCAGTTCGGCACTCCTGGTAGTTCCGCCGCCACCGGTTCAACCATCCCCCCCGGCGCCGCTGGCAACATCATGATGGGAGCACTCACGGCCACCAACGGCAATACCTACCTTTACGTTAACGACGAAAACCAACATGGCGGCGAACACCGGTGGCGACTCGATGGGTTAACCACCATCGCCGAACTCGCGGGAAGCGGAACGCTCAATTCCGTCATCACCCTCACTGGAATCGCCCCCATCGGCACTTCACCAACGATCACGAGCGTTCCCGCCGCCGTCACCGGCCTCAAAGCCTTGTCAGGCAATGGCAGCGTCTTCCTTCAGTGGACAGCCAACGACGCCGTCTATTATCAAGTGCGCCGCGCAACGCTCCCCAATAATGGATTCGAGATCATCGCCACCGGATTTTCCATGAATGCCTACACAGACCCGAATGCGGTCAACGGAAGCGTCTATTCCTACGTGGTAGTGCCCATCAACGGTAACGGAGCAGGGATGGCAACGAGTCCAGTTGGCGGTATGCCCAGCGCCACCAGCAGTATTTATGAAGCCGAGAACGGAACGCTGGTAGGCGCTTCTCCCCAACTTGACTGGTCCGCCTCCGGCAATCACAGCGTGGTCAATATGAACACTGGCTCGATCACAATCAACAATGTCAACGGCGGGCTGACTAGCGGAACCTTCCCCATAGCCCTCCGCTACCGGTGGAAATATGGAACTTGGACAAGCGCAACACTCAGCGTCAATGGGAAGCCGGTGACGCTCCCTACGTGGCCGATAGCTGTCAACTACAGCGATCTGATGGTCAACATCCCGCTCAATTCCGGGACGAACAACACGCTGGTTCTTGCCATAGGCCAAGGCTATGGAGGTCCGGCTATAGACAAGTTCACGATTTATCTCCCTCCAGTGCTCACCCTTCCTGCCAACATTACCATCCAGGCCACCAGCAAAAGCGGCGCGGTCGTCACCTTCAGCGGCACCGCAAATGACCCCATCGACGGCTCGCTGACACCAGCATTCACGCTGCCGCCCGGCTCAACCTTCCCCATTGGCGCAACCACGGTGAGTGGCTCTGCCATCAACTCCGGCGGCGTCACCTCAAGCGGCTCATTCACCATTACCGTGCAGCGCACGTTCGCTGCGTTCCAAGACCAACAGGGATTGCTCAACCCCGATCCCATGGCAGATCCGAACCACACCGGCGTGTGCCAGCTTGCAGCCTATGCGTTCGGAGTGAACCCGCTGGCGCCGGACCGCTCGCAGTTGCCGAAGGTGGGAATGCAAAACAACTTTCTGCAAATTTCCTATCCGCGATGGAAAGACGCCGGAGATCTGACCTATGTTGTGGAGGTCAGCGGCGATCTGCAAACGTGGAATTCCGGCCCCGGCTACACCCAGCAAATTTCTGTCACCCCCATCGATGCCACGCGCGACCAAGTGATTGAGCAGGACCTCATCTCGACCTCCACCGTCCCGCGCCGCTTTATCCGCATCAGACTCACCCATTGAAGTGGCCATGAAGAAAATCGAATGAACACCCCCTGTAAAAAAATTCTTCGCCTCCTCGTTTTGTGCCTCTGCCTTGTGCTTGTCGCATACGCCGCATGGAAGCTGTTTTTTGGCGGCGGCATTCCCATCTCTTACAAGATGCCGCAGGATGGCAATCTCACGCTTGGATTATACTCCAACGACGGCAAACTGTTGCGCTGGCTGGTGCAGAACCGTTTTCGCTCTGCGGGTTCGCATCGCGAATTCTGGAACGGCCTCGACCAGTGGGGCAAACCGGTGCCCGCAGGGAACTACGCGCTGAAGGCCATCTACCACGCGCCGCTTACCACCGAATACCAAACGGTGGTATGCAATCCCGGCACGCCGCCCTGGCCGACTTCCGATGGAAAGGGTGACTGGCTCTGCGACGAAGCCAATCCCCAAGCTGCCGTTACCGATGGCAATTGGGTGTTCCTTGCCTCGCCCGGAAGCGAAAGGGGCTGCTCCATCATCGCGCTCGACGAAACCGGCCAGCGCCAATGGGGCACGCAGGAACCCCGACACTTTCACCCGCGCAGTCTCGCCCTGGCTTTAGAGGGGGATCATCTCTACGCCCTTTATTCAGGCCCTGAAACGCTGGATGCCGATCACCATCCGGGAGCGAAAAACGCTATCGGCAGAGCCGTGCTGACCTGCTTCGACAAACGAACCGGCAAGCCAGCTCAATTCAGTCGCGGGAACCTCATCGACCGCATCGCCCCCTGGCTCTACAACACCGGCTTCCTGGAGCATCTCCCGGAACATAGCCTCAACCGCATTGCCACCTGGCCTTACAAGAACGATGCAATCTCCTGGCTTTGGGACTTGCGCAACACCCAATCCTTCAGCCCCGCCAACTACGCAGGCCAGCCCCGCTACGCCTGCACCGACGTGGGCGAATCCACCAACGCCTTGGGCATCGCTGCAGTCGGTGGCAAACTCTACGTTTCGCTCCATCACGACAACAAGCTCCTGGTCATCGACGCCACAACAGGCAATCCGACCGGCGAAGAAATCCCATTGAACGCCCCCGCTGGGCTCTGCGTGACGGCAAACAGCCACCTTCTAGCCATCAGCGCAACGCAGGTGGTAATCATTGATCCGATCACCAAAAAAACAACGCCGCTGATCGCCGCAAATCTGATCGCCCCCAGTAACCTCACGACCGACCACGAAGGAAACATCTACGTGAGCGACTGGGGAACCTCTTTCCAAGTCAAGGTATTCGACCGCGCGGGGAACCTCCTGCGCGCCATCGGCAAGGAAGGGGGCCGCCCGTGGGTCGGCAAGTGGGACTCCAACGGAATGCTGGTGCCACGCGGCATCGCCGTGACCTCCAACGGCAAGCTGTGGGTGGTCGAAGACGACGGCACACCCAAGCGAGTGAGCGTTTGGGACGCAAAGAGCGGGGCATTCCTCAAAGACTACATCGGCCCCACGCCCTACGGTGGCGGAACCTACTTCTGGATCGATCCGAAAAACCCGGAGCAAGTGAACACCGAAGGCACACGCTTCAAGGTCGATTACACCAGCAAAACCTATGCCCCCGAAGCCATCGCCTACCGTCGCCAGAACCGCGACGACCCCTTCACGCCCAATGGGCATAATCTCGGCGGCTACCAAGTGCGCATTCTCTACCACAACGACCGTGAATACGCCTTCGTCAACACCCAGACCACCATGGTTTCCATCCTGCAACGGCAGGGCGACGTTTACCGCCCCGTCGCAGCTCTCGGCTCCCTCCGTCGCAGTACAAAATCCTCGCTTGATGGCGATGGCACCGGCGTCATCGTTTGGGACAGCGACGCCGGATACCGCACCTATGACGGCTTTTTCCCCGAATGTTTCCGGGGCCGTGGAGGCAACAACTATACCTGGACCGACACCAACGGTGACCATCTGGTGCAACCGGAAGAAATGCGCTGGACTCCTGTCGTGACGGGAACCCAACCCTATCGGGAAGGCGCGCAAGGGGTGTGGGCCACAAGCTATTGGGGAATCGACATCGCGCCCGATTGGAGCCTCTTCTTCGCCGGACGATACAGCGACTGCCTCGCCATTTATCGGCTTGCGCCCAAGGGTTGGACCGATTTCGGGGCTCCCATCTACGACATCGCCAATGCCAAACCGATCATTTTTGACGCTCGCACTAATGACATCAACGGGCTCCACATCACCCAGGACGGAAAGCTCATCGTCTCCTACAACTTTGAATCCAAAAACTGCCCCGACGCTCTCCGCTGCTATGACCTGGAGGGCCAGCAACTTTGGGCAACCGCCATGCCAAAGCATCTGGCAGGCGAAAACTTCCACGCCAGCAACGTCGTATATGATTTCCAAATCCCCGGATTAGGCGATGTCGTCTGCACCTGGCTCTACCACGGCAGCAGCCGTCCCTACCTGATCACAACGGATGGGCTCTACGTCGGCACGCTGTTGGACGAAACCCTCCTGGCGCGCCTCCTTCATTACCTTAATATTTCCACGGGGCTATACAACGGCACCATCTTCGATTCCGCCCCGCTCGGACCCACCGCCCTCTGGAGCGAATCCGCCAAATACTTCCACCAGAGCGCGGATGGAAAATGCTACCTCATCAACGGCGGCAACCAGCAGGAATACCTCTTCCAGATCAAGGGATTGGAAGCCGACACCGTGGGCCGATTCCATCTCGACTGCCTCATTACCCCAAGCGACGTCAAAAGGGCAGCGATCCTGCGGAAGATTCCCTAAGAGCTTGCGAAAAAACGGGGAGAAGTGTCACGCTTTACGACACATCGCCTCTTCGCTATACCTCTCCCATGCGCATCCTCATCTCCCCCGACAAATTCAAGGGCTCGCTGACCGCCCTTGCGGCGGCTGAGGCGATTGCGAGAGGCATTTTGCGCGTCAATCCGGAAGCGGTGACAGTGCCCATGCCCATTGCAGACGGAGGCGAGGGGACTGCCGAAGCGATTTGCGCAGCCCTTGGCGGCAAGTGGATCACGCTGGCAGTGCGCGATCCATTGGGCCGGGAAATCGAGGCCAGGTATGCCTGGCTGGGGGAGAGGATTGCCGTGATCGACATGAGCGAAGCCTCGGGGTTGTGGCGACTGTCGGCCAACGAACGCAACCCGCTGTGCGCCTCCACCTTTGGCACCGGGCAACTCATCGCGGACGCCCTCCAATGCGGCGCGAAAGAAATCCTCGTCGGCTTGGGCGGCAGCGCAACCAACGACGGCGGCATCGGCCTGGCCGAGGCGCTCGGTTTCCAGTTTTTCGGAAACGCCGGAGAACGGCTCGCGGCGATTCCTGCACAGTTGGCGATTATGGCGCGGATTCAACCCCGCCCCACGCCGATCAACGCGAAAATCGTCGCGCTCTGCGATGTCGGCAACCCGCTCGTCGGAGAACGCGGCGCGTCCCGTGTGTTCGGCCCTCAAAAGGGAGCCGCCCCCCGTATGGTGGAGGACCTCGATGCAGGCCTGACTCATCTGGCCGATCTTGTTGCCAGCGATTTGGGATGTGACCACCGCAACACGCCCGGTGCCGGTGCCGCCGGGGGACTGGGCTTCGGTCTGTTGAGCTTTTGCGGCGCAGAAATACGTTCCGGATTCGAGACCCTCGCGGAAATCCTGCATCTGGAGGAGCAAGTCGCCGACAGCGATCTTATCATCACTGGCGAAGGGCGGCTCGACGCGCAAACGCTGGAAGGAAAAGGCCCGGCGGGTGTCGCTGCCCTCGCGCGCAAACACGGTAAACCGGTGATCGCCTTCGCGGGAGCCGTCACTGAAGCGGCCCGCACGAGCGAGATTTTTGAGGCGACCCACGCCATCACCCCGGAGGGAATGCCGTTGGAGGAAGCGATGCGAACCGCACCCGCCCTTCTTGAAGAAAGCGCAGCCAAGGCCGCCCGGCGATTCAGCGAGATATTATCCAATAATTTAAGCCGCAGCAACCAGCGGTAAACACAATAAAACCCAACCTCCAAAAAACATTCCAATGAACAAAGAAAAAATGAAAGCCATGGCCTGGATCGGTGATAAATTCGTCGTCGGCCCTATCACCGGCGTGATTGTCACCTTCCACGGCCTCGGCGATCCGGGCTTAAAAAGCGTTCCCACCTATGAGGAAAACGAATGGGCATCCGCCGGTGGCCTCGTCGTCATGCCCTATCCCGGTCCCTGGAGTTGGATGAATCGCAATGCCCGCGCGCTGGTCGATGAATTGATCGACGCCATTTACACGCATTATAACTTGGACGCCTCCGTCCCCCTGATCCTCACGGGAGGCAGCATGGGTGGCTTTTGCTCCCTGCTTTACGCCCGTTACTCCAAGCACCCCATCAAGGCCTGCCAGGCGCTCTATCCCGTCTGCGATCTCAAACACCATTTCTCTGAGCGCCCCGACCTGCCCCGCACTATCTACCACGCCTTCTACGGTTATGAAGGGGAGATGGACGCTCTTTTCCGCGAGCACTCCCCATTGGACCAAGTGCCAGGCCTGCCGCACGTTCCCTACCTTATTGTCCATGGCGACGCAGACCAATCCGTCAACAAAGCCGCGCACTCCGACAAAATGGTGCGTGCCATGCGCGAGAACGGTCTGGAAGTGGAATACATCGAAGTCCCCGGCATGGGCCACCACGCCCCCCTGTTCTTCGACGTCTATCGCCGCACGATCGACTTCGTAAAAGAAAAGCTCAACTCCGCCAAAAGCTAGCGCACTAGCCAGTCCGAGCGACTAAGCATTCTCGGATCGAACATAGGGAACGGTTGTGGGGCCTTCAGGCAGGACCGCAATCTTCACCGGCCCTGCCGCTTTGGAAATGAGCGTGCGCAGGGTCTGCTCAAGATCGTGGCAAGGCTCCAGAAGAGCCGCGCGCACATCCTCGTCAGGCATCGCACTGTAAAGAAGCACCCTGGCCTGCTGTTGAATGCGCACTTGGAGATGCGCTTGCCACTGTTCGGCAAGTGTTTCGGTTGCATTGTCGAGCCTCTGGCGCAGCTTCTCAGCGCTGGAGGCGCTGTGCAAAATGCGTTCGTAGGGGCTTCCCTTGGGACAGCCCTCCTGACAGTGCGCCGTCATGAGAATCGTCCCGCCCGGTTTGACAATCCGGGCTGCCGCGACCATCCCCTTGACGGTCTGGTAGAGATTCTGGTCGAGCGGGAACCCATTGTTCGAGGCAACGACAATATCAAAGCGTCCTTCCACAGGACACATAGCGGTTTTCTCAACAAACGCAGTCCCCTCCCGGTGTGCAGCCAAGATATCGCCTGCAAACACCCCGGTGATGGCGCGGTGATCGTTCAATGTGACATTCAGCAGAAATGCCTTGCCTGCCGCGAGGGTGATGGCCCGCAACTCCTCCCACAGGGGATTGGTCGTGGTAACCCCGAAGGTCGCTTTCGCACTCGAAATGTGATGTCCCCCGTGGTTGCTCATGATCGTCGCCAACCCAGCCACGCCCGGCATCACGCCTTTGACGCCGCCGCTGTAACCCGCAAAGAAGTGCGGTTCGATGAACCCCGTGATGATCTTCACATCGGAGTGGACGTAGTGGCGGTTGATCTGCGCTGGTGCTCCTGTCCCGGTCACCCCTACCGTCACCAAGTCTGCATCCGCGTGGCAGTCATGGTTAATGACGCGGTAGTTCTCCACCACCTCCGTGGTCAATAGCCGGCAAAGCTCCTCATGGCTGTTTGCCCGATGACTGCCCGTCCCATTGAGCAAAGTAATCTGATCTCGCGCAATGCCGTGTTTGCCCAAGTATTCAAGCAGCCAGGGAATGATGCGCTCATTCGGAGTCGGGCGGGTGATGTCGCTAAAAACGATGCAAACGCTGGCATTTGGACGCAGCCATTCCCGCAAAGGCGCAGCACCTATCGGCGCATCGAGAGCGGCAAGCGTCGTCGCCTTCTCATCCGCCAGCCCCGGAGTATTCTTGGAGATGATGACCGTGACCGGCACATCCAAAGAAGGAAGGGCAACAAACCCCTCGCCATAACGCAACTGAATCGAACTATTTTTCATAGTGAGCAATAAGGTAATAACTACAGCATAATCCCCTGCGCTTGTCCCTTTCGTTCACGGCGCAGCTGAAATCGTCAGCGTCAATCCGGTCCACAAACCGCCCTCCTCCACAGGCGCCAAGGTGAACGTGTAGCCGTTCGCCACCTGCGTCATCACCATGTTGAGGTGATCGGCGGGCGGCCCCGTGAAATCGAAGGCGAAGTGATGCTCCATCAAAGTCCTCTCCTTCGCGGTCAGGGTGACCAATCGGTAAGTCCCCGGCGTCAGGCGCTTGCTCAGCGGATTGAGAACCACGCGCCCTTTGATGGAGTTTGAGTCCGACACATCCCCGATGATCAAATGATCCACCCTGCTGCCGTCCAAATCGAACTTCACCGTCTCCTCGCCGCCGTTCGGCCCGTCAAGCACGCCAACCGTAAAAGTTCCAATCTTCCCATCCGCCAGATTCAGTATCGCGCCATTGCGCAAACTCAACCGCCCCTTCATGCACGTTCCGGCTTCCGGCGAGAAAGTGGACTCCACGCTCATCCCCCCCGAGCTAAACGCCGCGCCAGACTTCAGCACGAAATTTCCCCCATTGATCGCCGCGTTCCAAGTCTGGGCACTGTTGTTGCCGGTCAAAGTCCACGTCCCCGTATTTTGTTTCTGGAGCGTGGTCCCGGTAAAAATCCCGAGCGTATTTCCAGATGTCGTCCCATCCAGTGTGATATTGCCCGACATCGTGCACACGGCGACATCGGTATTCCCCGGCTTGAGCGCTGGTCCCGATTGAGTGCTGGCAACGCAAGGCAACGCCAGCGTGGAATGATTAACGCTGTTGACTTGGACCGTCGTATAAGTGCCGATACTCAGCGTGCCGCTCAACGTCAGGATTCGCGGGGCTGCACCCGTCGATGCAACCTCAAGTGTCGCCACACCATTCGATTTATTCGCATTCACCCCCGCAGTGGCAAGCGTGGCATCCGCCCCGCTCACCAACTTGAGCGTGCCTCCTCTCAGATTGATATGCTTGGCTTCCCCAGCGCTCTGGCTCGCATCCAGAACATAAGTCTCACCCTCCGGCACATTCACCTCTTCCACTGCAACGACAAGGCGGAAGGGGACAGCAACGGCAAGGAACAGAACAACAATATGGGATGCGGAAAACCCCCGAGGAAAATGCATGGTTCGCAAATTGCGCAAAAACCAACTCCAAAGCGAGTGAAAACAAGGGGCTGTGGCTTAGGATGGTCAACTCGAGGAAACCCACCAGAACGAATTGAGCGCCTTGGGGGTCCACGCCATTTTAAAGAAGCCGTTTGACAACCATCAAATTCTCGAAGCTGTCCATTATGCGATAAACCGAACAGCGGTATGAAATAATACCCTCAAGATGGAGATGGAGCAGCACTGGACATTCAGAGCTTCATTGGCAGAATTACCGCATGAACAGGAAACTTTCCGATTTTTTACGGAACGCATTGCAGCCGACCAACGTGGTGCTAATCGCCTGTTTGATCCTGTTCCTTTCCACAACAGCCGAAATCAACCGGTTGGAGAGGCAAGTGAATCCAGCGATTGTCGAATTAAAGGGCTTCGCAGGCGGGTATGGGATCGATTCTTTCATTCACGAATATCTGGCTGATCCATTCGGTAAGGCCATCGGGCTTTCAGAACATCAATTGCAGCTTTGCAGGCAGATATCGGACGTTGTCCCTGCCTATGAATCCAGCTTGCGGTGGAGAAACAATGTTCTGCTCACCGGGATTCTAACGCTCGTGTTTATCGCCTACAAAAGGAACGAGACCAGAGTGGTAAGGTTCGTGGGCGATTTCAAAAGGAGGATGAACTTGGCGATGATCCAACTGATCATGCGCAGATGGATGTCCTCGGCATCTGAGCGAGTTTCGAAAATGCAGCACAAGCCCATTAAAAAGGCTGTCATCAGTAATATCGTTCCTTGCCCATCATGTCATCAGGAGCTTCGTGTGCCCTCCGGGAAAGGTCGCATTCTGATCACGTGCTCAGCCTGTGGGAATAAATTTGAAACTACGACATGATTTGAAGAGATTGATCGTCGCTCAGACCGCCTCATAAACGCTCCAGGTTGCCCCAGGAATATTCCTGTGCCAAAAGGAGGGTGAAGACAGCGGAGATGGAAGACTTAAAATCTTGTAAAGCCGAGAGGTGGAGAGAAAATACTGAAAACAACCCACGATGACAGTGAGGCAAGATCCCAATTAGAAATTTCAATTCAACGCAGCTCTTAGGAGAATTTTATGACAAAAATACCGCAAGAAATACAGGAGTTCATTAAAGGCAAAATGGCATGGGTGTCCACAGCTTCCTCGGATGGAATACCAAATGCTACCCCGAAGGGAACCGTTCAGGTGATCGATGATGAACATTTGGTGTTTGCCGACCTGTTTTCATGCAAGACCAGAGAAAACCTGAAAACGAACCCGAAAGTGGCTGTCACGGTGGTAGATGAGAAGAGCTTCAAAGGCTATCAATTGAAAGGTTCTGCGGAATTGCTCACTGCTGGCCCTATCTTCGATCAGGTAGTGGAGGAGCTGAAAAAGGCACCCATGATATTGCCTCCAGTGAATTATGTGGTGAAAATCACCGTGGACTCAATTTTCGATCAATCTGTCGGGCCTGATGCTGGCAGGGAAATTGCATAAAACGGTCACCCTAGCGCCGTTACTCCTGGCAAGGCATTCTGTTCGAGGGACATACCCTGAAGGCACGACCACAAGCCTCCCGAAAAGCACAAAACGTGCACCATATTGATGTCCGAGAACCTCAATTCTCTCCCACGCTCCGCCATTGGGAAGTCGCTGAGAGCATTCCGAAATCGGCCACTTCTGATTTTCTGGGTCGGTGCCGGCATTTCCAACATTGGCAACTGGACCGAGAATGCAGCCCAGAGTTGGGCTGTGACGAGCCAGACCATCGGCAACCCGCATCAAGGCTTTCTCGTTGAAATCCTGCAATTTGCCGACTTCTGTCCTGTTCTCCTGTTTGCGCTGATCGCCGGTGTCATAGCAGACCGCGTAAACCGGAAGGCTTGGTTAATCACCCTTCAAACATTGGCATGGACACTCGGTGCGGGCCTTGCCATCGCCGCATATTCGAGGCTTTTACCGCTTACTCTCATCATCCGGCTTATCCTTCAGAAATTGCAGTTACATCCCTTCCTGGGAATGGAGGCGGGTAAGGCGAACACAAGCAACAGACAAAACCGCTCGATCCTTAAACGAATTGCCCATCGGGCCATGTTCAATAGAGGACTTCAGCTGGGGACAACACTCGGAGCGGTTCGGTTTTCAATATATTCACCGCCGCCGCAATTACATAGCCTCGATGGGGTGAACACCCCATAGTGCCAGTCAAGTCTCCAGTGCATGCTTTGTAAAGGGCGGTTGAAAAGTGCAGCGGGTGCCGGTTGAAAAGTGCGTCACTTAGTGGGGAGTGAAGCGTTTTCTGTGGGGTAGGTCAAGTGGGCTTTGGCGGGCCTCCTGTTCATCGGCTGGAGCGTAGCGGAAGACGATGAACAGGAGGAGCCGCCAGACGAGGGTGGGATTGCCTTGGCGTTACGGATGGAGCAACCGCTTCTTGGCATCCTTGAGCCGGTAGCTTTCTCCATTGGCTTCCAGGATGTGGACCCGGTGGGTAAGCCGGTCGAGCATGGCTCCCGTGAGCCGTTCGCTGCCTAACACCTCCGTCCAGTTTTCAAACGGCAGGTTCGTTGTGACG